>Ga0302325_10029805_pt1 | contig 11269 bp, 10 predicted proteins | sample Palsa_T0_2_FD_201948 | JGI IMG/M metagenome (GOLD analysis project Ga0302325, IMG submission 201948) | Peat permafrost microbial communities from Stordalen Mire near Abisko, Sweden - Palsa_T0_2 | ecosystem: Environmental > Terrestrial > Soil > Palsa > Peat permafrost | place: Sweden: Abisko...
TCGGGCAGGCCGAATGCCGCGGTGGCCTGGTCGAAGGCGGCGGCGATCTGCTCGGGGTCCCTGATGTCACAGGTCACGACCTCGATGCGCCCCGGGACGGCTTCGATGGCGGCCCGGGCGGCGTCGAGGTGCTCGGCCTTGCGGCTCGCCACCACCAGATTGGCCCCGAGCCGGGCGAACTCGACGGCGATGGCTCGGCCCAGTCCGGTCCCCCCGCCGGTGACCAGTACGGTCTGGCCCTCGTACGTGCCGGCGGGCAGGGCACTGGAGCCCTCCTCCGGCGGCTCGGCCAGTCCCAATAGGTTCGTCACGCTCAACTCCCGGTGTAGTTCGGCGCGCGGTCCTCGGCCCGTGCGGCACGGAGCTCCGCATAATCACTCGACTTGTTGATGAAGGTCTGCCCGATCAGCTCGTCCGACATGGACGAACGGATCTGGGGTTCGGAGAGGTTGCGGATGATGCGCCGGGCCATGTTGACGGTCACCCGCGGTTTGGCGGCGATGTTGTCGGCGATCTCGCGCACCGTCGCATCGAGCTGGTCGGCCGCCACCACCCGCGACACGACGCCGTGCGCCAAAGCCTCCGAGGCGCTCATGGCCCGCCCGGTGAGCACCAGGTCGCTCACCACACCGTGTCCGCACATTTCGTAGAGCACGCCCACGCCGCCCGTGTCGGGGATCACCCCGTGGGTCAGCTCGGGCAGCATGAACCGCGCCCCCTCGGCCGCCACCCGGATGTCGCAGAGGAGCGCCCGCTGGAAGGACCCGCCGATGGACCACCCCTGCAGGGCGGCAATTATCGGCGCGTCGATCTCGAAGAGCTTCTGGATGCCGCGGTGCCCCCGCCGCATCAATTCGTGATGGCTCACGTCGGTCGTGGCCCCGATGGCCGACACGTCGCGCCCGGTGGAGAACGAGTGACCGGTCCCGCGCCAGATCACGGCCCGGATATCAGTGCGCTGCGCCAGCTCGGCCAGGATTTCGAAAAGGCGAAGGTCCATCTCGTCGTCGAAGGCGTTGCGCTTGTCGGGGTTGTTATTGGAGATGACGGCGACCGGTCCGTCGTATTCGAGCAGCACCTTCTCGCTCGGCGAAGTGCTGGCGGTCATGATCCTCCCCCTGCGGAAAGAGCGGGCCCCGACCCTCGTGGCCGGCTGGACAGGTGACTCTACCTGAGTCCTGCGGCCCGACAGGCGGTAGGGTTGTCGCTATGGCGCGCCTGCATCATGTGAACCTGGGCATTCCCGTCGGCGGCACCGACGCCGAAGCGGGGTTCCTGGTCGACCTGCTCGGCTACAAGCGGGTGGAGCCGCCGCCGGAGCTGGCGGCGGTGGCCAAATGGTTCGAGTACGTGGACGGGACGCAGATCCACCTCAGCGAGGACCCAGAGCACCGTCCCGCGGCACGGGCACACGTCGCCGTCGAACTGGGCGAAGAGCTGGGTGCCGTCGAGCTGTTGTTCGACCAGGCCGGCTACGCCACCAAATCGTTCGACAGTCAGGGCATGCGCATCGTGTTCTGCGAGGACCCGGCTGGCAACCGATGGGAGTTGCGCGGTCCGCCGCTTCACTAGTGCCGCGTCACCCAACGTTTGCCCCTTGGATCAATCCTCTACCGAGAGGAGAAAAAGTCGCCAAGCGAAGCAGCAAGAGCGTTGGGTGCTTCCTCAGCCATATGGTGCCCCGAGTCGATGCTGTGGCCGCGGACGTCGTCGGCCCAGTCTCGCCAGATCACGAGCGGGTCGCCGTAGAAATCCTCGAGATCATCTCGCTGGGACCACAGGACCAGCAGTGGCGGCCGTAGACGGTTGCCGGCGGCACGGTCGGCCTCCTCGTGCTGTCGATCGACGGTGAGACCAGCGCGGTAGTCCTCAAGCATTGCCCGCACCACGTCGGGATCTCGCGTGGCTTCCCGCCACTCGTCGTAGTTGCCATGTCCCATTGCTTCGGGGTCTTCGCGGTACCACCGGTCGGGGTCGGCGTTGATGACCCGTTCGGGGGTCTCCGGTTGAGCGAAGAAGAACCAGTGCCACCAGCGGGTGGCGAATTCGGTGGTGATCCGGGAAAGGTGCTCGCTGATCGGGATGCAATCGAGCAGCGCCAGGCGTGAGACCGCCTCGGGGTGGTCGAGCGCCAGCCGGAGGGCGACGTAGCTCCCTCGGTCATGTCCGGCCAGGGCGAATTGACGGTGCCCTAGCACGTGCATGACGGTCATAACGTCTCCGGCTGCGGCGCGTTTGGAATGCGCGCTGTGGTCTGGCGTCGGTTCCGGTCCGCGTGAGCGGCCGTACCCGCGGAGGTCGGGGCAGACAACCGTGAAGCCTCGCTGGACGAGCTGCGGGGCGACCCGATGCCACGTGGCCGAGGTCCGGGGGTGCCCGTGGAGCAGGACAACTGGAGGGCCGTCGCCGCCGTGGCGCACATAGATCGATGCGTCTTCGATGTGGATCTGATCGGTCGTGAAGCCCTCGAACACGTCCCTATTCTGCCAGCGGGGTCGCGCCACACTGGCCCCTTGCAGTTTTTCGTCACAGAGCAAACGGTGGTTGACGCGGCACTAGTCTGCCCGGTGGGCCGTCGTGCGGCGGTCCCTCTCACAGGGGGGTACGAGTGTCAGACCTTCGTCTGCTCATCAACAAGGTGGCCACCCTCACCGAAGCGGACGGGGACCCGGTCCGGTGAGGGTGGGAGTCATCGCACCGTTCGTCGACGGCCTGATCACGTCGGGCGCGTTCCTCTCGGACTACGCCGGGGTGCTCGAGGAGTGCGGGGTCGAGTCGGTCTGGACGGTCGAACACGTCGTGGTGGCGGAGACCTACGAGTCGCGCTACCCGTACTCGGCCAGCGGCCGAATGGCCGGGACGCCGGGCTCGGTGCCCATGCCCGACCCGCTCGAGCTCCTGGCGTTCCTCGCCGGCGCGTCCTCGACGTTGCGGCTGGGCACCGCCATGATCGTGGCGCCGCTGCATTCCGCGGCCGTGCTCGCCAAGCGCGCCGCCACGGTCGACCGCCTCTCGGGGGGTCGGGTCGAGCTCGGTCTCGGGATCGGGTGGCAACGGGAGGAGTACGCCGCGGTGGGCGCGGCCTTCGACGATCGCGGGAGACGCCTGGAAGAGTGCATCGAGGCCATGCGGGCGCTGTGGGCCGACCACCCGGCGTCGTACGAGGGGAAGTACGTCTCGTTCTCCCGGGTGTTCTCCGAGCCCCCTCCGGAAGGCGGAAGGGTGCCCGTCATTCTCGGAGGGCACAGCGACCCGGCCGTCGAGCGGGCGGGTCGGATGGCCGACGGCTGGTTCCCGTTCACCATCACCGCCGAGGAGTTCACCGCCAAGGCGGAGGTCGTGCGGGCCGCGGCGGGGGCCAGCGGCCGTGAGCCCGGGGCGGTCGAGATGACCGCCTGGCCCGGCAGCGCCGATCCCGGCGCCGAGCGTTCCTTGCCCTGGGTGCGCCGCTATGTGGAGGCCGGGGCCACCCGCCTCGTCGTGCACGTCAGGATCGACCGGCCCGAGGAGCTGCCCCTGCTGCGGGACCAACTCAACCGGTACCAGGACGAGGTGGGCTCGCAGTGGTGAACCCGCCCGTCGAGCGGGTCCAGTTCGACAGGACGGCGTCGAGCAGACCCTCGTCCACGTACTCGGGGAACGCGTCGGGCCGGACCGGCTGCGGGACCTGGCCCTCGTAGCCCAGTCTGGCGCGAACCCCCGGGTCGAGGTAGTACGCGCCCGCCACGGCCAACACGAGAGATCCGTACGCCGCCGGATGACGCGTGGAGAGCCCGTCCAGCCACGCACGGGTGTCCTCCCCGGCGATGTCCGCGTCGAGGGCGGTGGTGAGCGCGGCGGCGAGGGAGGGCACAGAGGCCAGCACCCGGTCGAGAAGGTGGTCGGCCACGCCCACCTCATCGGCGGAGGGCATGGTGTCGCCGGCCGGGATGAGGACGTCGGCGATCCGGGCCAGCCGGAACCGGACGCTGTCGTCGACGGTCGCGGCGTCGTTCGGGGGACGGCCGAGGGTGACGGGCCGACCGCGCCGGACGGACGGGGCGCCGGTGTGCACGGAGCGACGGTGCTCGGGGGTGGGCACGTCGCCGCGGTGCGCCAGCAGATGGTCCACCGCCCGGAGCGCCAGCGCGCAGATGGAGCTGGTGGGGTTCACACCCCCCGAGGTGACGAACGTGCTGCCGTCGATGATCCCCAGGTTGGGGACGTCGTGAGCCATGGACCAGCGGTCGACCACCGAATGGTCGCGATCGTCCCCCATCAGTGCGGTACCCATGAAGTGCCCGTTGGGGGGATAGCGGAACTCGACCTCGGTGTGCCAGGCGCCGGCCTCGACCAGCGACTCCCGCGCCTTTTCGATGTGCCATTCACACAGGGCACGGGTGTTGTCGTCAATGCGGTAGGTGATCCGGGGCGCCGCCAGTCCGGCACGGTCGGTGAGCGTGGGCGAAAGGTCGACCCGGTTCTCGGGGTTGGGCAGGTCCTCGCACACCAGCCCCCAGTGGGCGCTGCGCCCGAACCGATCGCGCACGTGGCGGTGGTGGTCCTCGCCCCACGACCCTCCGTTGGTCAAGGCGGCGCGCAGGGGTCCGCCGGTGGGCGCCATGGCCCACTTGGCGCCGCCGACAAACCCCCGCCGCTCGTCGCTGGCGTAGAACTGGTAGGACACGATGGAACCGCCAGAATGCCCGCGCCAGCTCGCGAGGTCCTGGCGGAACAGCCCCTTGACCAACGCAAGCGGATGGACCATCAGTCTCGTTCCGACGAGCCCTGAGGAGTTGGCCAACCCGCCGGGGGCGCGGGACGAGGCCGAAGCGAGAAGGAGGCGCGGGGTGCCGATGCCGTTGGCCGCCAGAAGCACGACGTCAGCGGCCTGGAAATGAGTCCTGCCGTCCTCGTCGACCCATTCGGCGCCGGTGACCAGTCCGCGCGCATCGGTGGGGAGCGCCACGACGCACGCGCCGGTGATGAGCCGGCCGCCGGCCGCCACGAACGCGGGCCAGTGGGTCAGATCGGTGGAGCCCTTTGCCCCCTCGTTGCATCCGAGCTGGCATGTCGCACGTTGGACGCACGGGTGCCGGCCCGACCACGGTGCCGAGAGGATCGCGTTGGCCGCCGGCCACCAGTGCCATCCGAGCCGGGCATGGGCACGGGCGACCCTGAGCGCGCCGGGCCCGATGGGGAGCGGCGGCAGAGGGGGATCGGCGCCGGCGGGGAAGGCCGGGTCGCCGCCCAGGCCCGAGACCCCGAACTGCCGATCGGTGCGCTCGTAGAACGGGAGCAGTTCGGCGTAGGTGAGGGGCCAGTCGTCGGCGACACCCTCGTCGGTCCTCCTCGTGAAGTCCGAGGGCAGCAGTCGCGGCCACTGGGCCGCGTACAGGACGGTGCCCCCGCCCACGCCGTTGTAGTTGAGTACGCCCACATCGGAGGCGCTCAGGTCGATGGGGTAGTCCGCCGGGGCGCGACGGACACTCGGGTTGGCCGACCACCGCTGGCGCCCGGCCAGCTCCCACTCGTCGCTTGCCCCGGGAAATGCCGATCGGTCCGGCCACGGTCCCTGTTCCAGGCAGACGACGCGGTACCCGGCGTCGACCAAGCGGGTGGCCGCGACGCCGCCGGATGCCCCCGCACCGACGATCAGGACGTCAGCCGGACGATCGTCCTCCGCGACGGCGCCGGAACCTGCCGGGACTATCGGGGTTCCTTCATCCGATGGCGATGGGGTTGATGGGGCTTCCCGAGGCTCCGGTGACGGGAAGCGGCGCCACCACGAACAGGCACTCGGTGACCTGATCCGCCGACAGGCCGACGAGGTTGACGTGCTCGAGCAGGTGGACGCCGAGCTTGATCAGCAGTTCGATGTGGACCCCGAGGAAGATGCCGCGGTCGAACGGGACCGGTTCGATGGCCGAGTTGTCCGAGCCGACGACGGAGATGTCGTGGTCCCGGATGAAGTCGACGGCGTCGAACCCGAGGCCGGCATGGAGCGCCACCTCGGGCTCGCCGATCGAGTGCCAGTACTCGAGGAAGCCGGTGCGGACGAGAAGGATGTCCCCCGAGCGGATCTCGACGTTCTGCGCGGCCCGGCACGCCTCCAGCTCGGCGCTGGTGACGGCGTAGCCCGGCTCCAGCCACTCGACGCCCTGGTGCCGGGGCAGGTCGAGGTGGACGGCCCGCCCGACCACACCGCGCACCTTGTCGATGCCGCAGTTCGGAACTCCCTGGTTGGTGCGCGCCGCGTCGGACTGGAACCCGTTGTAGAAGGTGCCTTCGGCGAAGACGTGGCTGAGCGCGTCCATGTGGGTCAGCGTGTGCGACGCGAAGACCAGCACGTCCTCGTTGGCACCGACGTCGGTCGGGGCGCCATAGTCGACGAATGCACCCGGATCGGCCTGGTTCGTAAGGGTGAGCCGTTGGGGCGTGCCCCGGTAGGCGAAGAGTGGTCCGCTGCCGGACATCTGGATCGGCAGCCCGAGGTTGTAGACGACGCCGGTCTTGCAGACCCGCGTGGCGGCCAGCACGACCTCGGGGGTGAGCAGGTTGAGCGCACCCCGCTCGTCCTCCTTGCCCCATCGGCCCCAGTTGTTCGGCCCTTCCGCGACCAAGACTCGATCAGCACTCATTGCCTAGACCCCCAAGTGAACGTAGATGAACGAAATGTTGACTGTGGCGGCGCCACATTACGACGTTTCCCGGACAGGGGACAGGGCGGTGGGCCCCTGTTGCCGTCGCCGGGTGGCTGCGAGCCGGCGGCCTGGGTTGATACGGCCGTCGAAGGGGACTACTCGACAATGGAGAGGGCGCCCGTCGGGCATGACTCGACCGCCGTGCGGATGGCGTCGTCGCTGTCGGCGTCGCGGCCGATCTGGACCACCTTGCCCTCGTCGTCCACTTCGAACGTCCCGGGGGCGTACCGGTTGCAATTCTCCGTGCCGATGCACACGTCCCGGTCGATCTCGATACGCATGGCGCCGAGGTTATCCGACGGCGCTGCCCCATCGGGGCTTCTTGTGCCGGTCAATCGAAGGGGTGCAGCGAGCTCCCGAGGACGGCCAGCGAGAAGTACTGGTTGGCGGCGCCGTACGCCATGCCCAGCGCGACCTTCGCACCATCCACCTGGTGTTCGCCCGCCATGCCACGCACCTGGTTCGCCGCTTCGGCGATGCGGAGCAGGCCGGAGGCACCGATGGGGTTGCTCGAGAGCACCCCTCCACTCGCGTTCACCGGGAACGCTCCGGTGAGCTCGGTCTCCCCGCTGTCGATCATGCGCCACCCTTCACCGGGTTCGGCGATACCGTGTCCCTCCAGCCAGATGGCCTCGTACCAGGAGAACGGCACATACAGCTCGGCCATGTCGATCTGGCGTCGGGGGTCGGTGATCCCGGCCTGCTTGTACACGTCCTGCGTCGCCAGCACGCAGGCTTGCGGAAGCACCGGGTCCCGGCCCGGGAAGCTGGAGGGTTCGCTCCTCGACGAGGTGCCGAGGATCCAGGCCGGCGGGCGCCCGTCCGCTGCCGCCGCGTTGGCCACCTCTTCGCTGCCGATGATGACGGCGCAGGCCCCGTCCGAGGACGGGCACGACTCGAGGTAGCGCAGGGGCTCCCACAGCATCGGGGAGGACTTCACCTTCTCCAGCGAGATGTCCTGGATCTTCAGGTGGGCGAAGGGGTTCTTTAACGCGTTCTGGCGATCCTTCACGGCGACCAGCCACCCGATGTGCTCGGGCGCCCCGCTCCGGTGGATGTAGGACTTGATGTAGGGGGCGAACGCGCCCCCGGCCCCGAGCGAGGCGCCGCGGCCGCTGCCCAGCGCGAACTGGGCATTGCCCTCCGACTGCTTCTCGAAGGCCACGGCGAGCACGCGGTCGTGTTTCCCCACCGACACGTGCGATGCGGCCACTATTCCGGTGGTGGCGCCCACGGAGCCCGCGGTGTGCACACGTAAGAAGGGCTTCCCGGTCCCGCCGAGGGCATCGGAGAGGTAGAGCTCGGGCTTCATGACCCCTTCGAAGAGGTCGGGCGCCTTGCCCAGCACGACGGCGTCGATGTCGTCGAACGTCATGTGAGCGTCGTCGAGAGCGCGGAAGACTGCCTCACGGACCAACCCTCCGAAGGAGACGTCCAGCCTCCTCGACTTGTGGTGGGTCTGGCCGACGCCGACGATGGCACACGGGCGGTGGCTCATGAGTCTCCCTCGAGTATGCAGATCAGGTTCTGTTGCAGGCACGGCCCGGAGGTGGCGTGGGCGAGTGCCCGCCTGCCGTCGCCGAAGACGTGGTCAGCGGCGTAGCCGATCCGGGCCAGGCCGCTGGCCATGATCGGGTTGGAAGCCAGGGGACCGCCCGAGGCATTGACCACTACCTGGTCGCCCAGCTCCAGCACCTGGCGGAGCAGCAGCTCCTCGTGGGTGAAGGCGGTCTGGAGCTCGGCGACCTCCACGTCGCCCGCTGCCAAGCCGGCCGCCTTGGCGGCGCTCCGGACGGACGGCGCGTCCGCGAGATCCCGGAACATCGGATTGTGCGACTCCGTGCGGTGGTCGATCCCCGTGATCCACGCCGGGCGCGGGCGGAGTTTCTTGGCCCGGTCGGCCGTGGCGAGCACCACGGCGACGGCGCCGTCGGTGATGGGGGGCAGGTCGTGCCGGCGCAGCGGCTCGCGCACGTAGTCCTGGGCCAGCAGGGCGTCGATATCCCCGTCCCCCTGGATCTGTGCGTACTCGTTCCCGATGGCGTTGTGCCGTGCCCGCAGTGCCACCTCGGCCATCGAGCGCTCGTCGGCCGTGCCCGCCGCAATGACGGCCCGAGCCTGGAGCGCGGCGAAGGTGACCGGGTCGACGCCGAGCGGAGCGAGGTAGTAGGGGTCCATTTCCATCGGGTAGATGAGTGCAGGGTCCCCGGTGGACGAACGCCCCGATCCGGTGACGACGGCGATCTCGATGTCGCCCTCTTGCAGCCGCAACCACGCCTCGTAGAGGGCCCAGGCACCGTCCATCTCGACGTGCGAGTCGCGCTTGGGCGGCCAGGCGCCGATGGCGTCGATGTTCTGGACGAACGAGAAGGCCTGCCCCGTGATGTAGTCACAGGAGCCCTGGCAGGTGAAATCGACGTCGGCCCGGGTCAGCCCGAGTCCGTTCAGCGCGTCGGTGATCACGCGGACCAGGAGCTGGCTCTCGGAGAGGTCGGTCCGGCGGGTCTTCGGGGTCTGGGCCCACCCGACGACGGCGATGTTCTTCTCGATCGCGGCCATCAGTAGATCCTGTTCATGAGGTCGGGGTCCACGACATCGGGTTCATCCAGGGGCACCCACCCGACGAGTGCCCCGAATCCCATTCCCGTCATGTCCTCCTCCTCGGCCGGTGATGCCCACACCGCCGCCACCCGCTGGCCCACGTGCACGTCGGCCGCCGGGAGGTCCACAACGGGCTGGTAGCCGAGGACCACGGCGGCATCGTCGAGCAGCACGAAGACGCGGGCGAAGGGCTCCGTCTCCGTCTGGCCGGGGTACTGGATCGGGGTGATCACGGTGTAGTTGGTGATGGTGCCCTTCTGGGCCAGGTCGACCTCGTGATCGGCGGTCAGCTCGGTGGCGTCCACCGGGCAGCTCGTGCGGCCGCCGGCGTAGATCCGCTCGCAGGAGGGGCATTGCTGTCCGAGCAGCCGGCCCTCGCGACCGGCCGCGGCCGCCCGTACGCTCGGCGCCGGGACGGGGTTGTGATACGAGATGGAGGCGTTGTAGTCCATCATGGTCACTGGCTCCGCCGCGCTCTCGCCGGTGACAGGCGGGTCGGCCTGCTCACCCGGGACGAACGCCTCGATGTCGTCGATGCGCCCGTGCCGCTCAGCGCGCCACCGGGGGACCACCCGCAAGCCGACTTCGACGGCGCCCGGAGATCCGGCGTCGACCGCGTGGAGCAGGGGCGTGCTGGCTCCGTCGAGCAGGATGGAGGCGAAAGCAAAGGGTCGGTCGACCGGATGCTGCACCGAGGGGTCGGGGACCCAAGTCCACGATGTCACGGTGCCGACCGGCCCGACCTCGACGAAATCGGGCGCCAGCTCGGCCCCCGTCGCCGGGTCCCACTCCATCGGCGGGACGATCACGCTGTCCCCGTTGCGGATCCCGAGGATCCGCTTCTCGGTCAAGGCGGTCATGAAGGCGCCGATGACCGGCCCGAGCGAGCGCTTATAGGGAAAGGTGATGGTGGTGTCGCTGAACATGCTCACCGCGCCACCCGGCCCCTGTCATGTCGAGATTCGGAACGAGTTCCGTTGGATTCGCTCATGCCCCCACTTCTTGCTGACGATCGGTCGGCGGGAAGACTAGCTGATTCGACTCCGCCGGCGCGAGGGCCCCAGCACGGGGCCGACGCGCCAACGTAGCCTTGCCGGCGCCCGAACAGTGAAGGAGTGGTCAATGGCTCCAGCAGCATCAGGAGTGGAGGGAGGCGGCGGTCCCATCCGGCCGTTCCGCGTCGAAATCCCCGAGGAGCAGATCGACGACCTCGGTGATCGGCTGCGGCGCACCCGCTGGCCGGAGGCGGAGACGGTGGATGACTGGTCGCAGGGCATCCCCCTCGCCTACGTGCAGGAGCTCTGTCGCTACTGGGCCGACGACTACTCCTGGCGGGAGACGGAGCAGCGGTTGAACGCGTTGCCCCAGTTCGTCGCGGCGATCGATGGTCTCGACCATCACTTCCTCCACGTCCGCTCGCCCCATCCCGGCGCGCTGCCGCTGGTCATCACCCACGGGTGGCCCGGGTCGATCGTCGAGTTTCTCAAGGTCATCGGGCCCCTGACCGATCCGGTCGCGTTCGGAGGGAACGCGGCCGACGCCTTCGACGTCGTCTGTCCTTCTCTGCCGGGCTACGGCTTCAGCGGGCACCCGGGTTCCACCGGCTGGGGCATCGACCGCATCGCCCGGGCCTGGGCGCAGTTGATGGCACTTCTCGGGTACGAGCGCTACGGAGCCCAGGGAGGGGACTGGGGGTCCATGGTCACCGCCTCGCTGGCCCGGCAGGACCCCGACCACGTGGCGGGTATACACCTCAACATGCCGGTCGTCGGTCGGGACGCCATGTCGATGGAGAATCTGACCGCGGCGGAGGAGGCGACGCTGGCGCACATGGCCGAGTTCCAAAAGTGGGAGACCGGCTACTCGGGCCAACAGTCGACTCGGCCCCAGACCCTGGGCTACGGGTTGGCCGACTCGCCGGCGGGTCAGTGCGCCTGGATCGTCGAGAAGTTCAGGGCGTGGACCGACTGTGACGGGAACCCCGA
>Ga0302325_10029807_pt1 | contig 11268 bp, 10 predicted proteins | sample Palsa_T0_2_FD_201948 | JGI IMG/M metagenome (GOLD analysis project Ga0302325, IMG submission 201948) | Peat permafrost microbial communities from Stordalen Mire near Abisko, Sweden - Palsa_T0_2 | ecosystem: Environmental > Terrestrial > Soil > Palsa > Peat permafrost | place: Sweden: Abisko...
GAACGGCTACCTATGATGGGCTCGCAATCGCCTGGGCATGTGTAGAAGCGCTCCACAACGCCAACCGATGCAGAACGCTCTTCGCCACCCATTATCATGAGCTGGCGGTCCTGGAAGAGCGCCTGGCCCATGTCTCCAACCTTTCCCTGAAGGCCAAGGAATGGAATGGGGAACTGGTTTTCCTCCACGAGGCGGCGCCGGGGCCGGCCGATCGATCCTACGGCGTACAGGTGGCGAAGCTCGCCGGCGTGCCTCGTGGCGTCGTCGCGCGCGCACACGAAGTCCTCGACACACTCGAGCGGGGCGGCGAGCCCCATGATGGGCTGCGAGATCTGCCACTATTCGCCTCGGCCGTCACGAGAGAGGTTGCTCCGTCTCACCTTGACGCGATGGAGGAGGCCATCGCGGCGATGGACCTTGACAGCATGACTCCCCGAGAGGCGCTGGATTCGCTCTACCGACTGAAGGCCTTGCTTTCGTGAGCGGCTCGCGGGCCTGCCCGGCGCTCGCCAGCGTCAGTATCGCGGCGGCTATGCAGGCCGAGGGCGGCGGCCCCTCTCGCGGGCAATCGGTATAACTCGACCATGTCATCTCGCCTACGACCCACCCGTGTCGAGCATGTCGTCGACGGCCATCGCTTGCGTGTGCTGCTCTCGACTTCGGCGCTGGACGCCATCGGAGACGAAGCGGAGCAGCGGCGTCGCGCCATCGAGATCCTCAAGGCCGCCCTGTTTCGCGGTCGAATGATCGCCAAGGAGCGGCTCGAAAACGGAGCCGGAGGTGTGGAGACGGCCCAGCTCCTAAGCGCGGTCACGGATGAAGTGATAACGGCGCTTTATGACTTCACCACGGTTCACATGTTCCGGGCCCGAAACCCTACGGAGGGCGAACGGCTCGCGGTAATGGCGGTGGGCGGATACGGGCGGGGCGAGATGGCGCCCTTCTCGGATGTCGATTTGCTGTTCCTTCGCCCTTTTAAGCTCACGGCCCACGGCGAGAGCGTCATTGAATTCATGCTCTACGCTCTGTGGGATCTCGGCTTTAAGATCGGTCACGCCTCCAGGACGGTTTCCGAATGCGTCAAGCTGTCCCGGGAGGACATGACCATACGCACCTCGATTCTGGAATCCAGGCGCCTGACGGGCGATCTCGAATTGGCAAAGTCTTTGAAACGCCGATTTCGAGAAGAGGTGGTCAAGGGAACGGGCGCTCAGTTTGTCGCCGCAAAGCTCAAGGAACGAGACGAACGTCACGCGAGAGCCGGTGCGAGCCGATACATGGTCGAGCCGAACGTAAAGGAGGGCAAAGGCGGCCTACGCGACCTCCACATGCTCTTCTGGATCGCGCAATACCTTCATCCGGCCGATGGCGTCGAAGCCGTCATGCGACTGGACATGTTTCACGGGCGGGAGGTCAGGGCGGTCGTCGGAGCGTTCGATTTTCTGGAAGCCGTACGGGCCCATCTCCACTTCGCCACGGGCCGGGCGGAGGAACGCCTTACCTTCGATGTGCAGCCTGAAGTCGCTCGCCGAATGGGCTACCTGGACCGGCCGCGAAAAGACGGAGACAACACTCCAGCCGTCGAACGATTCATGCGTCGCTACTTTCTGATCGCCAAGGAGGTGGGCGCGCTAACCCGCGCTTTCGCCGCCAAGCTGGAAGCCGACCATATGAAGTCAGCGCCGCGCGGCCTCTCGCGTTTCCTTCATAGGCGAATCGCACGAAAGCCTCTTGCCGAAAGAGGGTTCCATTTGGAAGGGGGCCGACTCACCGTCGAAGGGCCAGAGGTCTTCGATGCCGACCCGGTCAACCTACTGAGGCTGTTCCACATCGCGGACGCCCAGGATCTCGATCTACACCCCGATGCCTTCACAGCCGCGACCAGAAGCCTTGGCCTCATCGGTTCCACGATGAGGCGAGACCCTGTGGCGGCTAAGGTGTTTATCGACATTCTGGCGCGAGGCCGAAACACGCGCCGCAGTCTCGAATTGATGAACGAGGCCGGAGTCCTCGGGCGCTTCGCGCCCGAGTTCGGCCGGATCGTCGCCAAGATGCAGTTCAATATGTATCATTCCTACACTGTCGATGAGCACACACTGCGGGCCATCGGGGTGATCGCCGACATAGATGCGGGCAGGCTGGCCAACGAGCATCCGCTATGCACGCAGATCATGCCCCTTATCGAGGACAAAGAAGCTTTGTTCCTGGCGATGCTCCTCCACGATACCGGCAAGGGCGGCGCCGGAGGTCAGGAAGCAGCCGGCGCGCGGGCGGCGCGCCAAGCCTGCGAGAGGCTTGGCCTCGACCACCGACGCGTCGATCTTGTCGCTTGGGTGGTGGAGCATCATCTCACGATGAGCGACTTTGCTCAAAAGCGCGACATTACCGATCCCTCAACCGTCGCGGCGTTTGCCCGCATCGTTGAGACGCTGGAGCGCCTGCGGCTCCTGCTGGTGCTAACGGTCGCGGATATCCGGGCGGTCGGGCCCGCAGTGTGGAACGGCTGGAAAGGCCAACTGCTGCGGGAACTCTATTCGGCCACTCTGACGCTGCTGAGTAGCGCGCGCGTCCAGAATGCGACAGGTCTGGCCAGACGTCGGCGCGAAGCGATGGCCTATGAAGCTCGCGCTGCGCTGATCGCGTCAGACCCAGCCGCCGAGCCGTGGGCGAAGGCCATGGGCGACGCCTACTTTACGAGCTTTGCCGCGTCCGAGAGGTCCGCCCATCGGAATTTGTGGAAGCGCGCGCTCGCAGGGGTGGGGGCCGCCGCGGAGGCCCGGATCCGGGCAGATCGCGACGCCGCCGAGATCACCGTCGCCGCCAAGGATCGACGGGCACTCTTCGCTGACCTCGCTCTGGCGATTGCCACTTACGGCGGCAACGTGGTGGGCGCGCGAATCTTCACGTCGGAAAACGGCGAGGCGTTGGACGTCTTCTATGTACAGGATTCCGCCGGGGAGCCATTCGGAGAGCATAATCTGCGTGCGATGAAACAAATGACGCAAGCGCTCGAGAATGCGGCCCTGGGGCGGCATGCAGTCCACGAAGATCGCAAGCCATCGGGAATCGGGCGGGGGGCCGCTTTCACCATTGCCCCAGTCGTAACTATCGACAACGACGCCTCGGACACGTCCACGGTGATCGAAACCTCCGGACGTGACCGACCCGGACTCCTGGAGGCTCTCGCCCGCACCCTCTCCGAGGCTGATCTGTCGGTGCGGTCGGCCCATGTCGACAGTCACGGCGAGCGGGCTGTTGACGCCTTTTATGTCGTGACCGCCGACGGCGGGAAGTTGGTTCAGAACGACAGGGCTGCGGCTCTGCGAGCCCGCCTCGCCGAGGTTCTCCGCGCCGCAGAGCCAAAGTTGCCTGTTCCCAGCCGTTCGAAAGCTCGATCGAGCGCCGCGCGGTAGCCGGGAGACGCGCTCAGCCTCGCCGGCCTGGTTTCAACCCCGTGACCCGCCCGGCTGCCGCCTCGTGGGACTCGCCTTGTCGGTGGCGAGGCGACGGACTAAGTCGACACTCATGATCGATCTGCTGACCCGTTTTTGGGGATGACGCCGCCGACAGCGGACCACAGGAGTGGTCTCGCCGACGTTCCGCAGGCACTTCAACTCATCCAACATCGATCCGAAAGTCTGGTCATGACCGCCTCTTCCTTCGACGCTGTCCCATCGCGGGTCTTTTCGGGTATCCAGCCCTCGGGCGACTTGCACCTAGGCAACTACCTCGGCGCGTTGGTGAAGTTTGTGGCGCTTCAGCACCGGATGGAGTGCCTCTTTTGCGTCGTCGATTTACACGCGATCACGGCTTGGCAGGACCCAGCTCGCCTGACGGCCCAGACGCGCGAGATCGCTGCAGCGTATCTCGCCGCCGGCGTGGATCCGAAACAAGCGACCATCTTTCCACAATCGGCGGCGCCCCAGCACGCGGAGCTAGCCTGGATATTTGACTGCGTGGCCCGGCTAGGTTGGCTGGATCGGATGACGCAATTCAAGGAAAAGACGGGCAAGCACAAGGAACGGGCGAGCGTCGGCCTCTACGCCTATCCAGTTCTCCAAGCCGCCGACATATTGCTCTACAAAGCCACGCACGTGCCGGTTGGCGAAGATCAACGACAACACTTGGAACTAACGCGAGACATTGCCGCGAAATTCAATCACGATTTCAACGCACCTGACTTCTTCCCGCTTCCACAACCCCTCACCGAAGGGCCTGGGGCCCGCATCATGTCTCTTCGAGATGGTACGGCCAAGATGTCGAAGTCGGACCCGTCCGACCAGTCCCGCATCAACCTCACCGACACGACCGACGTCATCGTGGCAAAGATTCGGCGGGCCAAGACAGATCCCGATCCGTTACCCGACACCGAGGCGGAGTTGGCAAGCAGGCCCGAGGCTGACAATCTGGTTGGCATTTTCGCGGCCCTGCAGGATATCCCCAAGGCCCAGGTGCTGGACGACTACGGCGGCGAGGGTTTTGGCCGGAGATTCAAGCGCGATCTCTCGGAACTCCTGTCGCAGAGGCTAAATCCGATCTCGGCTGAGATGCGCCGCCTGCTTGCCGAACCAGACGAGATCGATCGTGTGCTCGGCCATGGCGCCGAGCGAGCCCGGGCCCTGGCGGCGCCTGTTCTGGAAGAAACCAAGAAGCTAGTAGGTTTCTGGCGGCCGCGCGGTTAGTTGCGTGAGGCTTACCGAGACGCCATCTACCCTGGACGCGCGAGAGGCGAGATATCGATGTTCATCCAGACAGAGGCGACACCCAACCCCGAGGTGCTGAAATTCTTGCCCGGGCGGGAGATGATGGCTTCGGGAACCCGGGAATTTCGCGACTCGCAAGAAGCCGCCTCGTCGCCGCTGGCCCAGGCTCTCTTCAATCTGCCGGGTGTCACGCGTGTCTTTTTCGGAACTGACTTTCTGACGGTCACCAAGTTTGCCGATCACGACTGGCTTTATCTGAAGGCTCCCGTCCTAGCGGCCATCATGGACCATTTCACCGGTCAGGAGCCGCTTCTCGCCGAAGCCGAGGGCGACGATGAAACTGCCGTAGTCTACGAAGGTGAAGCCGCGCAGATCGTCGCCGAGATCAAATCGCTGCTTGACTCGCGAATCCGGCCGGCCGTGGCGCAGGATGGTGGTGACATCCTCTTCTCTAGGTTCGAACCCGAGACTGGTGTGGTCTGGCTGCACATGAGAGGCGCATGTTCGGGCTGTCCTTCATCGGCTGCCACCTTGAAGAGCGGCGTCGAGAACATGTTACGCCACTATGTCCCCGAGGTGACCAGGGTCGAGCAGACGCTCTGATCCCGCGACGCGCGCGAGGGCGCTGCTAGCATCGCCTCGCGCGATGGTGTTCACCTCACGTTCGGGAGTCCCGGAGTGCATTGATCGTCCTTTCTCTAGACACCTGCCTTGGGGCCTGTTCCGCCGCCATCATCGATGGAGACCTGGTCTTGGGTGCGCTTTCGGAGCCAATGGTCCGTGGCCATCAGGAACGTCTCGCATCGATGATCCGTGACCTGGCGTCGGACGCGAAGATCGAGTTCGCGGCGATCGATCGGATCGGAGTGACGATCGGTCCAGGCTCGTTCACGGGTTTGCGGGTGGGCTTGGCCTTTGCCAAGGGCCTGGGCGTGGCGCTTGACCGTCCCTGCATCGGCGTAGGGGTTCTACAGGCTTTGGCGGCGACGGCCTGCGTTCAGGGTAGGATCGCATCGGTGATCGACGCGGGCCGAGCCAACATCTATCTTCAGACCTTCGACTCTGGCGCGCCGGAGAGCGCCCCCGGCGTCATTCCGCTTGCCTCCGCGGCCGACCAGCTTGCCAGAGGCGGTGAGGCTTCAGAGCTAACCATCGTCGGACCCGCCGCCGGGGCCGTCGCGGCCCTTGTTCGTCCCAGCAGGTGGATCGATGTTGCGGCGCCTTCGCCCGAGGCCGTCGCCCGTCTGGCCTCTCGCTCCGAGGTCGCGCCGGCGGCGCCGCTCTACCTGAGGCCTCCCGACGCGGTCGCCCGGAGATGACGCTTCGTCTCGCATGTGCTCTCGATGCCCCGACTCTTGCAGCCATCCATGCTTCGGCCTTCGACTCCTCTTGGGGGGCGGATCAAATCGCCAGCCTGTTTTCCATCGGAGGCGTCTTCGGGCAGATCGTCGAATGCGACGGTGACCCCGCCGGATTCATTCTGGTCCGGGTGGTCGCCGACGAAGCGGAAATCCTCACGCTGGCGATAGCAACCAACCGCCGCAGGCGCGGCTTGGGCGAGACTCTCCTTGCCTCGGCCGCAGCGGAGGCGCGCGAGCGTGGCGCGCAAACCGTCTTTCTGGAAGTGGCCTCAGACAGTCGCCCGGCGCTATGCCTTTATCGCAAGGTCGGCTTCGCCGCCGTAGGTTTGCGCAAGGGGTACTATGATGGCCGCCACAACGGCGCGAGAGACGCGCTGGTTCTGAGCCTCGATCTTAACAGGCGTCTTCCGCCGCCCTATCATCAGACGCGGTAGTCAAAGTGATCGGAGCTTCCGTTGGATAGGCTCGAGCATCTCTGTATCGAAAAGGGCATGCGAATGACCGAGCAGCGCCGCGTCATCGCCAGGGTGCTGTCGCTAGCCAGCGATCACCCGGATGTCGAGGAACTACATCGCCGCGCCCATGACATCGACCCTCATATATCTATCGCCACCGTCTACCGTACGGTGCGCCTCTTCGAGGAAAGCGGCATTCTCACCAGGCATGATTTTCGAGATGGCAGATCGCGGTACGAAGAAGCCAGCGAACTTCACCATGACCATTTGATCGATATGAAGAGCGGCGCGATCATCGAATTTGTCGACGAGGAGATCGAAGCCCTGCAAAGGGCGATTGCAACGAAGCTCGGCTACCGCCTGGTGGATCATCGACTGGAACTCTACGGCGTGCGCTTGGATGACTGACCCGCAAGGTGTGTCATCGGCCCCGATCGCCGCCGTAAGATCGGGGGTGGGATCAGATCGCTCGCCCAAGCGGCTCTACATAAAGACCTATGGCTGTCAGATGAACGTCTACGACAGCGAGAGGATCGCGGACCTCCTGCGTGCCGTGGGCTACGCGTCGACCCAGGCGTTGGAGGACGCCGACTTGGTGGTCCTCAACACGTGTCATATCCGCGAAAAAGCGACCGAGAAGATCTACTCCGAGCTTGGCCGAATCAGGGCTCTCAAGGAACGCAGGGCCGCGGCGGGCGGCGCCATGATCATCGCCGTGGCCGGTTGCGTGGCGCAGGCCGAGGGCGCCGAGATCATGCGTCGCCAACCGGCCGTCGATTTGGTCGTTGGGCCACAGTCCTACCAACGGCTGCCGGAACTCATCGCCCGCGGCCACCGAGCAACTGGACAATCACTGGCGACCGACTTCGCGCCGGAAGAGAAATTCGACTCCTTGCTCACCGCCCGTCATCCGGGTTCGCCAAGCGCCTTCCTCACCGTGCAGGAGGGTTGCGATAAATTCTGCACCTTCTGCGTCGTCCCATACACACGAGGTCCGGAATACTCTCGCCCGTCCGTGGAGATCGTGGCGGAGGCCGAAAACTTGGTCGAGGGAGGCGTGCGCGACATCACGTTGCTTGGACAGAACGTCAACGCCTACCGAAGCGATGTCGGATTGGCGGGCCTCATTCGGCGATTGGCGAGAATCCGGGGCCTTGGTCGTATCCGCTACACGACCAGCCATCCGCGAGACATGGACGAGGATATCGTTCGAGCTCATGCCGAAGTGGAAGCGCTGATGCCCTATCTCCATCTGCCCGTACAATCGGGATCGGATCGGATTCTCCGGGCGATGAACCGCGGCCACAGCGCCGGCTACTACCTTGGTCTGGTGGAGCGCATCCGATCGGCGCGTCCAGACATCGCCCTTTCCTCCGATTTCATCGTCGGCTTTCCCGGCGAGACCGAAGCCGACTTCCAGGCAACCTTGAATCTGATCGAGGATGTCGGCTACGCCAGCGCTTTCTCGTTCAAATACTCGCGCCGGCCCGGCACGCCCGCGGCTGTCGCGTCCGAACAGGTTGATCCTTCGATCAAGACCGAACGATTGGCGATACTCCAGAGCCGCCTCAGGGTTCAGCAGAACGCCTTTAACAACACATTTGTGGGAAGCACGATCCCAGTTCTGTTCGAGCGGAGTGGGCAGATAGGGGGCCAGATTGTCGGACGCAGCCCTTGGCTCCAGTCCGTCTATTGCCAGGCAAGTCAGGACCTCGTCGGTAGCGAGGCGCCTGTAAACATCACGTCGGCCGGCGCCAATAGCCTGGCTGGCCGGCAAGCCCTAGAAGCAGTTTGAGACGCGGTTCGATCTCCGAGTTTCTGCCCCTCGCTGACGAAGCGGTGCGCGCGGTTGCTGGGCCTAGCGGTCGACACGCAGCGCTGATCGAGGACGCATTCCACGTGCTCGTCGAAACGCCCGGCGGCGGTGTCTCGGTGGGCGGTGATTCGAAAGGCCGCCGAGGCGCTCGCCAAGCTATCGAGAATTTGGCGGGCCGCGTGGCTTCTCGACTCGATGTCACGCCAGCTGACGTGCGCGTCGCGATCGAACAGGCGCGATCAGGTGCCGCCGGGCTTGGTCTTACTGTCCGCCGCGGCCAGGTCGCCGCCAAGACCGCCGGCCAAGCGCTCTATCTCGAAGCGCTGGCGACCAATGACCTAGTCTTCGGCATCGGACCGGCCGGCACGGGCAAGACCTTTCTCGCCGTCGCCCACGGAGCGAGCCTTCTCAGATCCGGCGAGGTTGAACGCCTTGTGGTCGCCCGGCCGGCAGTGGAGGCGGGTGAGAGGCTCGGATTCCTCCCGGGAGACCTGGGGGAGAAGGTGGATCCCTATATGGCCCCGGTATGGGAAGCCATGACCGACGTCCTCGGAGCAGAAGCCTGGCGCCGGAGGCGCGATCGCGGTGAGATCGAGGTGGCGCCCATCGCCTTCATGCGTGGGCGCACGCTTTCCCATGCGTTCGTCATCGTCGATGAGGCCCAGAACGCGTCACGACTACAAATGAAGATGGTCCTGACCAGGCTTGGCGAAGGTTCGCGGATGGCCGTCACGGGCGATCCGAGCCAAGTCGATCTGCTCAACGCTGGCGACTCCGGCCTTGCCCATGCGATCTCGATTCTAGAAGGTCTGGAAGGCGTCGCAGTAGCGCGTTTCTCGACGAGGGATGTGGTCCGCCATCCGCTCGTCGGTCGGATCGTGGAAGCCTACGACGCCGACGTCGCGGACAGGCGCCGATGATCGAGGTCGAGGTCGAGGATCTCAATTGGACCCGCGTCCTGCCGACAGCCACGGAGGTCGCCCGCGAGGCGGCGAGCTTGGCTGCGCGTGAAGCCGCCGAAGAATCGATGATCGCCATCCTGTTGACCGATGATAAGACTCTGCTCGACCTCAACAGGCGTTTCCGCGGCCAGGACCGGCCGACCAACGTGCTCGCCTTTCCCGCTTTGGCTCGAACTTCATCGGGAGACCTTGCACTGGCGTTCGGCGTCTGCGCGCGCGAAGCCCACGATCAAGGCAAGCCTCTCGGAGATCATTTGCGACATCTTGTGATCCATGGGGTTCTGCACCTGCTCGGTCACGATCATCAGACTTCGGACGACGCGGCGATCATGGAGGCCGTAGAGATCGATCTACTTGGGCGCCTCGGAGTGGCGAGCCCATATCTTGGGCCCATCGACCCGGAAGATCATGTTCAGCAAGAGTGAACGCATAGTCCCGACGGTTTCAACTCGATCGGTCGATGCCGGATTGGCCAGCGTGTTGGCGTCCTGGCTGCGCCGGGCTAATCCGTTTCGAGCCGCCGCGGACGCGAGATCCCCAATAAGGGCAGCGATTGCACAAGGCCCTACAACCGAGCTCGTGGATCATGCCGAGGCTTTCCAGAGCCTTCGAGTCGCCGATGTCATGACGCCGCGCGCCGACCTCACGGGTGTGGAGATCTCGTCCCCTCTCGAGGCCGTTATTCGGGCGTTTGCCGAAAGCGAGCACTCCAGACTGCCGGTTTATCGAGGCAACCTGGACGACCCGGTGGGCGTCGTTCACCTCAAAGACGTATTCAAGCTGATGGCGAAGGAGAAGCAGAGTCCCGCTTCCGTTGGCCACATCCTCCGCCGTCTCAAGCGCGAAGCCCTGTATGTGCCGCCTTCCATGCGCGCTGCCGACCTACTGGTCCGCATGCAGGCCAGTCGAATCCACATGGCGATGGTGATCGACGAGTTTGGCGGAGTCGACGGTCTTGTCACACTCGAGGACGTCATCGAGGCGGTCGTGGGCGAGATAGACGATGAGCACGACGATGAGGTCACGCCCCAGATCCTGGCCCGCGCCGGCGACGTCTTCGAAGTGGACGGGCGCGTGGCGCTGGATGAACTTGAGTCAGCATTGGGGATGCCTCTCTCGGCGGCCGAGATCGAAGACGACATCGACACCGTAGCCGGTCTCGTCACCGCCCTTGCTGGACGGGTCCCGCAACGAGGTGAGGTGATAGCCCACCCCGCGGGCCTCGAATTCGAAATCATCGACGCCGACCCCAGACGCGTAAAGCGTCTTCGGGTCCGCCCGATTTCGCTCGGCCCATCGGCGTCGGCTCAACCAAGTGAGGCCTGAGATCGGCGAAACGCGATCCGCCCCCGTCCTGTCTGGATGGCCGGGGCGCGGCCTGATGGTGATCGCGGGCGGCGCGGCGGCTCTCGCCCATCCGCCCTGGGGGTTCTTGCCCGGTCTGCTTGGTTTCGCCGTGATTTTCAGTTCGGTCGATCGCGCGGCCGCCCATCGTCTTTTCCGGTCCGCATTCTTTCGGGGCTGGCTCGCGGGCTGCGGCTATTTCGCGATTTCACTTGTCTGGTTGGTGGAGCCTTTTCTGATCGACGCCAGGGAGCAGGGCTGGATGGCGCCCTTCGCGCTTGCGGGGGTCGTCGCAGGGATGGCGCTTTTCTGGGGCGTCGCCAGTCTGATCTATGCCCTCCTGGCGGGCCGAGGCATAGCGCGCGTCCTCCTCTTCGCCGGCGTCCTGGCCGGTTGCGAATGGCTGCGCGGCCACGTCCTGACCGGGTTTCCATGGGACTTGCCAGGCGAAGCGTGGCGCGCCGGTTCGGCCCCTTCTCAGGCGGCGGCCGACGTCGGGGCTTATGGTTTGACTTGGTTGACCCTCGCCATTTTCACCATCCCCGCTGTGGTTCTGGAGGGGCGCTCGGGAATAGCGTTCGTCATCGCCGCCGCGCTCGTCGGAGCAGCGATCTGGACTGCTGGCGC
>Ga0302325_10029809_pt1 | contig 11268 bp, 8 predicted proteins | sample Palsa_T0_2_FD_201948 | JGI IMG/M metagenome (GOLD analysis project Ga0302325, IMG submission 201948) | Peat permafrost microbial communities from Stordalen Mire near Abisko, Sweden - Palsa_T0_2 | ecosystem: Environmental > Terrestrial > Soil > Palsa > Peat permafrost | place: Sweden: Abisko...
GCGCTCCGTCATTATCGACCTGGTGCGCAGGCATCGCCGGGAGAAGCGCGGGGGCGGTGTGCTGCAGGTGACTCTCAATACGCAGCTGCCGGAAGAAGCAGAGGTATCGGATGACCGGCTGCTTCAACTGAACGAGGCGCTGGAGGAATTGGGAAAGGCCGAGCCTCGATTGATGCAGGTGGTGGAGATGCGCTACTTCGCGGGGCTGCTCGAAAGCGAGATCGCAGAGGCTCTGGGGGTCACGGAGCGCACCGTACGCCGGGACTGGCAAAAGGCGAGAATGCTGCTCAGCGTTGCGCTTGACTAAGACGATGGACCGATGTCCGGTTCTTTTCCGAAGTGGCGTGTACTGGGGTGAGGGCCTGTTGCAGGTCCTAAAAGAACGCACCCTAAGTCAAATCTCGGAGGAGAATTTCCATGATTACGCGCAACCCCATGCCCATCGCAACGCCATCAATATTCGTGGGCGCCCTAATGCTGTGTGGATTCGCTGCACAGGCGTCGGCGGCGGATGTTTACGGCGACAACATGCAGTCTGCCAATGCCACACTGTCCGACTGCGTGGTTCTCAACGTCAGCGGCGCCGCCGCAACCGTCGATGAGATCACAATTTGGTATTACGACACGTCTCTTGATCCGCATGTATTGATTAAAACGACCCGGCCTCAAACCGTTCAGCCGGGCTCTGCGGTCTATATTCAGAGCGGCTACTCAGTACCAATCTCGGAAGGCATCCTGGTGCCGTCAACCTCGTGCGGCGTCAGGTCGGCCAGCAATAGCGCTTTCAGGGCCGTCATGGAATTGCGCGATGTGAACGGCAATACCATCATCAACGAGCCGCTGCGTACGGGGTCGGCCAATCTTTACAGCGACAACATGCAGTCGGCAAATGCCACATTGTCCGATTGCGTGGCGCTCAACGTCGGCTCGACCGCTCAAACCGTCAATGAGATCACGATCTGGTATTACGACGGGTCTCTCAATCCACATGTGCTGGTGCAGACGACCGGAGCGCAAACGGTTCAGCCGGGCGCCGCAGTCAACGTGCAGAGCGGCTATTCGGTGCCAAACTCACAAGGCATTCTCAATCCGTCGACTTCGTGCGCTGTCAGCAGCACTGACAATGCCGACTTCAGGGCGGTCATCGAATTGCGCGACGTAAACGGCAATACCATCGTCAACGAGGGGTTGCATTAATCGATTGCGGGCTTCAACAGGCCACGGACACAGCATCTACTTCGCAGGTGCTGTGTCCTCTTGGTGCCCTAAACCCCAATTCCCGGGCAATCAGTAATTTGCCGCGGCCCGCACTTCACTTGCCGGCTTGGCCAGGTCCGCGAGTAACTCTTGGGAGACGATCACGAGCGGAGTTGTGCCGTAGGAAAGCAGCCGGTCGTGAAAATCGTGCAGGGAGCCTCTCTCTTGCATCTTCAGCAAGTACTCGGCGAGCAGGTTCTCTATCTGCAGGCGCCCGACCGTATAGGTCAGGCCGTAGCCGGGATTGAGCGCCAGCGCGGCAACCGCCGCTTCCGATGCATCGCGGGTAAATGCGGTCTGAGCGGCAAAGAAATCAACTGCTTGCGGGTATTTCCATTCTCCCGTGGCCAGCTTTGCGTCGATGATTGCACGAGCTCCGCGCACCCGCTCCCAGCGTGCCGTGTACAGGCGGCCATCTAGGTGATTGCCGTACAGACCAAGTCGGACGAACATTTCCTCGCCGTAGAACGCCCAGCCTTCCGCGAAGACGCTGGTGTACTGTATTTTGCGGATGAAGTCTGGATGACGTTTTGCAATTGATAACTGCATGAAATGTCCCGGCAATGCCTCATGCGCAGCCGTGCTTAATATGCGATCGCGATCAAAATCCTCATTCATGTCCAATCGGGCCGCCGCTTCGGCCAGCGACTTCGGCGGTGTGATGTAGTAGTAACCAGTTGTAGAAGTGGAAAATAGTAGCGGCGGGTTCATGGACGCACCGGGACTCACCGGCTGCAGGAAGCTTGGCGTTTCCGTAACCTGCATCGAACCCAGCCACCCGGGAATGGTAACGACGTCGTTATCGATTACGAACTTGCGCAGCTCAGCGATGCGGTCTCGATAGTAGTCGATGAGTGCGGGGCCGTTGGGCGCCATGCCGCCGCCGGACTGGGCGCCGAACGGCGTCGAGTTGTGCTGCGACACCGCAGTCAACCATGCCTCTTCCGCCCATCCGTGGCCAAGTTCATCATGCCCCATCCGTTCAATATCCGACGCATTGAAAGGCAGCAACTGCTCGTCCTTAAGCATCCGGTCGTAGGCTTCGCGTCCGATCGCATAATTCTCCGGCCAAGATGCAACGTGCGCGTCGATGTACGCTTTGGACGCAGCGATTTCGCTCAACGCCGCGTCTCGTGCCTTCACGAATCGAGCGAATGCGGCGGCCTCACCGCCAAGCTGGTCCTTGGCGGCATCGGTGAGCGCCCCGTTTAAAAACTCGGGAACTCCGCCCAATTCCTTGCTGCCGACGATGCCATATAGATTGCCGGGCGTCGTGACCAGGCGCTGTGCCGCCTCGATATAGGCCGGAGCTTTCGACAGGCGACTGATGATGTCATCCCAGGCCTTGCGCAGCGCGGCTGGTGACGCACCGTCGCGGCCTACAACCGGGAGGTGTTCGAACTGAGTGAAAATGGCCTGGACAACGTTGTTCGCCGGCGCGCTGTAGTCTTTGCGATCTGCCTGGTATACGAGAAAGCCATTTAATTGCGCTTCGAGCTGAGCGTTGAGCAGCATCGCGTCGTCCCGATCGACGAGCGAGCTGGCGGAGTTGAACGTGGCGGTTATCTCGCGCAGCCGTTGCTGCCATTGTTTGAGACGGTCGATGTATCCCGCGCGATAGGCCTCGCTCGGATTTTCAAGATCGGCGTCGTGGCCCGCGATCCCCAAAGCCGTGGCCTGCAAAGGGTACAGGTCGGCCGACGTGTAGATCAGCTCCTGGGCCAACTTCACCAAGCGCTCGTGCGCCGATCCCTGAGCGTCGCTCCGGAGGGGTAATAGAAACAAAGTGCAGCAAATTAGCGCACAGCGAAGTTCGCGCATTTTTTCCCTCGAGAACTGTTTTCAGAGCGATCAATGAGCATGATAAGGGACATCATCGAGATAGGTTCATCTTGCGCAGAAACACGGCGTATCGCGGGTCGCCGCGCAGATTCTTCCACAGCGGATAGTGCATTTGGAACAGCGGCGTCGCGTCATGCTGCAAATATGAGCGGTCGAGCCACTTGAATGCGTTGTCGCGATCATTGCGCGCGGCATAGATCATCGCAATCTGGCTCGCGTACCCATCTCCGAGCTCTGAGGCAGCTTGCGCGACCGCAGCATCCGCGTCCGCCTTGCGGCCGAGCGCATCCAGCACGATTGGCAGGGTCAACGCACGCCAGGCCGTGCTGGTTTCCTTGCCCGCTTCCTCGAGCGCCAGGGCCGGTTGCCCGCGCACCACCAGAAGACGCGCCAATTCAGCATGAACCGCGCCGGCACGGTCGTTCAGAGACAGCGCCTTCCGCAGCTCGGTTTCGGCGTCGCCGAGTCGACCGGCGCTGAAGTGCGCCATCGCCGCCGCGAAATGATTCCAGTAACCCAGCGGGTCGCTGGCGATGGCCTTTTGTGCATACTGCAGCTGCTCGTCGTCGCGGCCGAGAGTGCCGGAGAGATACGAAAGAAAGCGCAGCGCGACGGTATCGCTAGGAGCAAGCTCCAGCGCGCGGTCAAGCTCGCGCCTGGCGAGATCCCAGTTCAGATCGACAAGGTAGGCGATCAAGCCCAGAGCGACGTGCGCCTCCGGCAGGTTGGGGTCCAGTGCGAGCGCACGTGCAGCGTCGGCGTGCGCGGATGCGGTAACTTCCCGGTACGAGGGGTTGCGAAACGTGGCGTAGGCATCGGCTCGCCGGTCAGCGAGCGCAGCCCAGCCGGCAGCGAAATTCGGGTCGAGCGCGACGCAGCGCTCGAAGAAGTCTATGGCTTTTTGAAAATCATCCAGGCCGCCGCCCTTCATGGCCTCCTTGCCCTGTAAGTACAGGGTATAGGCCTCGTTGTTCGCCGTCGGGACTGCGGTCGGCGCCCGTGTATTGAGCAGCGAGGCCTTGAGCGCAATGACCACCGCGCCGGCGATTTCATCCTGCACCTTGAAAATGTCGTCCAACTTCCGGTCGAAGGTTTGCGACCAGATCCGATCATCGCCGTCTACCCGCACGAGTTCCGCCGTGATGCGTAGACTATCACCCGACTTGCGCACGCTTCCCTCGAGCACATGGGTGACGTTCAAGGCCTGGGCGATATCCGGCAGGGTCGCCTGCTTGCCCTTGAAGTAGAAAGACGAGGTCCGCGCCGGTACGTGCAGGCCTGGCACTTTCCCAAGCAAGTCGATCAGTTCTTCGGACAACCCGTCCGAGAAGTATTCCTGATCGCGCTTTTCGCTCATATCGACGAACGGCAGTACAGCAACTGATTTCTGAGCGGTAGCCACGGTTGGGGAAGCGGAGGGCGGCGCCCAGTGGCGCCACGCAAACCAGCCGATGACAACCAGGAGGGCGGTGCACGTAATGGCCGCCATCGCCAGCAGCGGCCGTTTGGGTCGATCCCGCGTCCGCATCGGTGCCGGGCTCCGAGTACTCGCGGGCAGATATTCGCGCAGCGACGCCCCGCCAAGTAGTCGGGCGACACGTTCCACGAGGCTTGGCGGCAACTCGCCCCCGGGTGCGCGGGTCCACTGCACTGCCCGAAAACTCTCGGGGACGCGAGCCGTCGAATCGGGCGTCGCATCGACCACGACCGGGACTAGGAACGCCGCATCGTCGGCCATCATCTTCATGCGATCGACGGCGAGGCGCCATTCCAAACGGAAATAGCCCTCCACACGCCGGTCGCTGTTGGATGAAATCAGCGGCATGAACAGCTTGCAGTCCCGAATCTGACGCTGGATGGCCTGGTCCCAGGCGTCGCCACCGCGCAGCTCGCTCTTGTCGAGCCAGACTTCGATTCCATCGCCCTTCAGGGCATCCGCAATGCGCTGGGCCGCCTCCGAATCCTCGGATGCGTAACTCAAGAACACGGCGCCAGACTGCTCCCCCACTTGTCCCACCCTTTTCTATGCTGCAGGGCGCAAATGATACAGCGCAGGTCGGGCTTATACGATGCGAAGCGTATCGTTAGGGCGTATTAGTCACCGTCATCTGTGTCGTCGCTCTTGGATGCCCGCATCGTGCGCGCGAATCCGCGCTTGCCTTGCTGATAGAACTCAAGAAAGGTGCGCGCTTCCACGCTCTGAAATTCACCCGTCTGTAGCGCCGATGCAGCGATCTCTCGCAGGTTTCCCACGGGCTCATTGAGCAGATGCCAGGCCCGTTTTACTTCCTTGAACGCGTCCTTGTTGATTCCGCGCCTACGCATGCCGACGACATTCAGGCCAATTAGCGTGTTACGTTCGGTGGCCAGACAGAAGGGAGCGACATCGCCGGAAATGCGCGCGCCGCCGCCGATCATGACTGTCTCACCAATGCGGCAAAACTGATGAATCACGGCACCTCCGCCCAGGAAGGCACGATCACCGATGTGCACATGGCCGCCCATGAGCACGGCGTTGGCGATGATGACGTTATCGCCTATGTGACAGTCATGGGCAACATGACAGCCGGTCATGAGAAAGCAATTGGAGCCCACCTCAGTGGACGTGCCGGCCTTCGTCGCGCGGTTCACGGTGACATGTTCGCGAATCACCGTTTTCGCCCCGATACGCACACCGGTCGTGGTCTCCGGCTTGAAGCTGATGTCCTGAGGATCGCCGCCGATCGCGGCGAAAGGATGCACCACCACACCCTCGCCCAGCACGCAGTGCCGGGCGATAACGGCGTAGGCATGAATAACGCAACCGGCGCCAAGCTGAGCTCCCTCGTGGACCAGCGCGGTGGGATGGATCTGAGTCAGAAATCGACGCCCTTCAAGAAGTTCTGCGTGGACACGGTTTGGAAACGATCCGGATTGGACTTGACCAGCGCGTCCGCGAGTTCATTGGGTACCGCGCCACGGGTGTTTGCATTGTTGTCCTGCAATTCAGTCTGATCCAGCTGGTAGTTCTGAAAGCTCTTGCTGAAGCGGTCGATGTTATCCATGTGCGCCTGAAACGAGGCGCTTTGCGCGTCTTCGGCGGCGTGCGCGGCCGCGGCTTGATTGCGGGCGGCGGCACCTGCGGCGCGACTGCGGTCCTCATCCCGGGCGAACTCACGCGCAACGACCTGTCCGTTGATGCTGTAGCTGTCGTAGATCGCCTTGAGGGTGGGCCTCTCTGCCGCGGCTGAGGATTGGGGCGCGCAAGTGCCATTCAGCCCTAAGGTGCGGCTCGCCAGGGCGTTGATCGCGGTGATACTGAGGCCGAGCTCGCACGACAGCGGCCCCCTGCCGTCACGCAGGTCGAGCGTGGCATCAATGAGCACGGATTGGACCGCGCGGCCTTGCGGCGGTAGGGGTCGCGATTGAGTGACCTCAAGGGTGGCCTGCGGATTGTTGAGCCGCAGCAGGCATTGATAGGTTTGCAACGCATCCGCGGCGCGACACATCAGCGGGCGATTGTTGGGCGCCGCATAGCGAAGGCGCGATTGCACTCGCGGATCAGTGGGATCGTAGATGGGACCGACCGTGTTGCTGAGGAGCACGGTCTCACCCTTCGGACCCACGATTTTGGCGGATCCGTGCGATGCGAAGGTGATCTGCCAGCCAGCGGGCAAATTGACGGCGCCGCTGCCATCCGGAAATCGCGTCGGCGTGAGATTCGGTACGCTCGAAGACGTCATGGCGGCTTGGGCGCCGTTCGCGGGGCGTTGGGCAGAGGCCTGTCTCCAGCCGTCGATGAGGTCGTGCATTAGCACCGGCTCAGTCTTTGCGAAGCGCGCAGCGCTGTCGTAGAGCACGGCGGCCGCGGGGCCTATACCCGCGCCAGCCGACACCGCAATGATCACCAATCCCGCAATCGGTTCGTGCGAAGCTCCGGGGGTTAGTGTGAAAAAGGCACCGTAGGTCTGGCCATCACGAGACTGGAATACCTTGCCGACCGTGGGCGCTGCGCCGAAATGGTGGTGCACATTGCGGAGCATGATACCCATGGCGGCCTGCGCAGAACTCGCTTGCACCGGCCCATAAACCACCTGGCCGCCGCCGGGCGCGTCGATTACTTTGAACGAGTCCTCCGCGGCGGCAGGATGCATCAGCATCATCGACAAGCTGACGGCCAGCAGCGGGTGACAGTATGAGTTGCAAGGTCCGCTCACTTTCCCCCAGCCGCTTTCAGATAACGGTCGCGCAGCTCGGTTTGGCGCGAGCGCATCTCGATCGCGCGCCCGTTGATCCAGACCTGTGTTGCGCTGGTTGTGACTTCGAGCGGATCGCCGTCCCACAACACGAGGTCGGCGCTTTGCCCGGCTGCAATCCGGCCGTGCGTGCCGCCCTGGCCGAAGATCTCCGCGGGATTCTTGGTGATCGCAGCCAGTGCAGCATCCCAGGGCAGGCCGTGCGCCACTGCATTGCCGGCGAGTTGGCGGATGGTGCGCGCGTCGTGGCCGTCGTCGGGCGAGAAAGCGATCAGCACGCCCGCGCGTTGCAGTAGCGCGGCATTGTCGAGCCGCGATCCCAACCGATCGAAGTCATAGGGAAGATCCTGCAACGGATTCAGGATCACCGGCACATGGGCGGCCGCAAGCTCCTTCGCCACGCGCCACGCCTCATTGCCTCCGACAATGATCGGCTTCATTCCCAGCTTGTGCGCGAAGGCGATGACCTCGAGGATGTCTGATGCGCGCTCAACCTCGGCCACCATCCGGCCGCCCGCGAGATAATGGGACAGCACTTCGCGTCCCGCGGGATGCAGCAGGGTCCTATCACCGAATGGACCGGTCGAGTGAGCCTCGCGCATCGCTTGATCGAGCAGCATGTACAGCCCCGCGCGGCTGCCACCCGAGAGCTTCTTGCCCTGATCGCCAAGCGACACGAACAGCGATCGACTGTCCGGGAGCGCGGCATCCTCGCGGCCGTCGAGCGTAACGGCGGCGCCTTGCCCGGCGATGATTGAATCGCCCGCGACGGGAGTGAGCACCGTCCAGGTGATGCCTTCGATACGCGCGACGGGTACCAGGGTCGATTGCGGATCGAACGCCAGGGTGATATCGAACTCGGGGCGCCATTGCTGCTCGGCCTGCGGTCCTTTGAATTGCAGCTTGCCGTCCACCGTGGAAGGTTCCCCGCCGATTTCGGTCACGCCGATCTGCGATAGGCCGCCGAAAATGCCCGGGGTCAGTGCTTGCCCATGGGCATCGACCAGGGTTATCCCCGCTGGCGCTTTCAAGTTCTCGCCGACGGCGGCGATCTTGCCGTCGCGAACCAGCACATCAGTCTTGTCTCTGACTCCGTCGGAGACCGTGTAAACCTTCGCATTGCGTATCAGGATTTCCTGCGCGGGGGCTGCGGCGACGCTCGTCGCGACCGCGAGCAATGCGGCTGAGAGACACAGGGTTTTCACTTGGCGTCCTCCGTAGCGGATTGGCCTAAGAGAAAGTCCGACGGGGGTTTCGGCGCGGGGTGTGTACGATCAAACGCCAGTGCGCCATCAATGAATACTTGATCCGCCAGGGCGTACACGCTGAATGGATTGCTGCTCCAAACCACGACATCCGCGTTCTTATTGGCTTCAATGGCGCCGATGCGATCCTCGAGCCCAAGCGCCTTCGCCGGATTCGCGGTAAGCCAGCGGATGGCGCGCTCCGGCGGTATCGTCAGTCCCGCGCGCACTCCCTTGGCCATGGCTTTAGCCGCTTCCTGATTGAGGCGTTGAATTCCATCCTCGGAATCTGAATGCAGCATGGCGCAACTGTTGGGCGGGATATCGACGATGGCGATGTTTTCCTGGATGCCGTCGTAAGCTTCCATCTTGAAGCCCCACCAATCCGCCCACATCGCGGCGCACACGCCGCGCTGTGCCAGAAGATCGGCAATCTTGTAGGACTCGACGGCATGGTGGAAGGCGGCGATCTTGAAGCCGAACTCATCGGCGACGTCCAGCATCGTTGCCATCTGATCGGAGCGATAGCAGTGCATCTGTACTCGAATGTCGCCTTTCAGCACGCCGACCAGAGTCTCGAGTTTCAGATCGCGCTTGGGCGGCACCGGCGGGGTGGGCTCCTTCTTGTCTCCGCCCTTATCCTTTGCGTCCTTGTCCTTAGGGGCATCGCTGCCTACCGCACTCTTCTTTTTCTCGTAGTCGGCGCGCTCGCGATAGTACTTGTCCCACTGATTCCGATAGTCCTGGGCATCGGCGAATGCCTGGCGGTAGCCGGCGACATCGCCCATCAAGGTGGAGGGAAACTGCCCCTTGCTGCCGTAGACGCGCTTCGGGTTTTCCCCGCACGCCATCTTCAGTCCGTATGGAGCATCCGGAAACTTCATGGCCTGATAGGTGGTGGCGTGCACATTCTTCACCACCACCGAACGGCCACCGATTAAGTTGCCGGAGCCTGGAAGAATCTCAAGCGTGGTGACGCCGCCCTCGAGCGCCTTCTCGAATCCCGGATCCTGCGGCCAAATCGAATGTTCCGCCCAGACGTTGGGCGTGACCGGACTCGTCAGTTCGTTGCCGTCTTCCTGTGCGTTGACGGCTGGACTCGCGTACACGCCGAGGTGCGAATGGATGTCGATGATTCCGGGGGTCACCCAGCGGCCTGTGGCATCGATCACCAGCGCGCCCGAAGGTGCCGCCAGGTTCGCTCCGACCGCCTTGATGCGGCCGTTCTCGATGAGCACGTCGGTCTGATCCAGACGCGTGCCGCTCCCCGTGAGCACCGTTCCGCCGCGAATCAATGTCGCAGGGCTCGACGGTACCTGGTAGGTCGAGGAGTACGGTGCTCGCCCGGCGGGCGGCTGAGGAGTTGGGAGTTCCGCGGCGGGCGGCTTCGGGGATTCGGCTTTGGGCGGCTGGACGGCGCAGCAGGTCAAGGCCGCCGAGAGGAGCGCGAGCAACAGGCGCGACATTGTGGTGTTTCTCCGTTATTTTGTCGCTAGCATAAAGCCGAGTGCCACTGCGTCCAAGCAAAATTATGCGGCTGCCGCCGCGCGGGGGGAGGCCTCGCCTTGGAATATCGGGCCGCCTTCAAATATCGCCGATCGGCGTGGTGCGGCCTTGCTCCCGTGAGGCTGGCGCGAGTTTCGAGCCGTGGTGGGGCGCGCCAGGCACGGGCGGATTGGGCGTAGGGGATTTCAGCGGCCACCATCCGCAGCGTAACAAGCGCAACACTCTGAGGTTATCGGTCTGCCGCGCCAGCAAGTCCTGCGAGAAATCCACCGGCGTCAAACGATCGTAGCAGCGAACCAGGTCAAGCTCGATAGTCTCAGAGTGCATCGCTGCGCGAAGCTCCCCCAGCGTGGCATCGAATGTCGGGCTAAATAGCCTCAACAGCGAGACAATGCTGCCGCCGAATGTAAAGGTATTCCACAGGCCGCCGGCGTTGATCAGCTTGCGCGCCCGGTGTACGTCCGGTCTTTCGACAAATTCGTACACACCGGTGGGCATCAGCATCGCATCGACCCAAGGAACGATGTAGCCCAGTTGGTCATGCGGACCTTGCGGAACAGCGCCGAGCAGAAACACCGAACCTGGCTCATCCGCTATCCATTCGGCCATGGTCATCAGCGAGTTCGTCATCACCTCTTCATCGTCGACGACATTGTCCGCGGGCAGGAATATCACCGGGGTCTCCGCAGCGACGCGGCTTTCCAGCAGCAAGAGCGCGAGCAACACCTCGTGCGCCGTGCCGCGCTGCTTGGGTTGCACGAAGAGATTGCGAGTCCCAAGCTCTCTCAAGCTGCTGTGTTGCCAAGGGTCGGCAGGGGCGGTGATAACCGCGGCGATCCGCTCGGGGGATGTGACCGTCGCAGCCCGGCGCAGCGTCGCGGTCAAAGGATCGCGCTTGCTCAGCGCCGGCTGTTGAGCAGCGCTGCGTCCCTGTGCTGTGATCACGGGTCGCCGCGGGTCTTCTCGACCGGCCATCAGCACACACCAAGGCTCCGTCACGGGCTGCTTCCCCTCACTCGTTAGCGACAACGCGAGTCTTAAGTTTACCCTTGACCGATGTCAAGCGCATGACGCGCCTAAACTTTAGCGGGAAGCGAGGCCAAGTTCGTGCCGGAGCCGTGATACTTGCGCTGCGGAGACGGGTGGGGCGTCATTCCCCCAGCTAGTGCGGATGAACGTCGCGA
>Ga0302325_10029812_pt1 | contig 11268 bp, 8 predicted proteins | sample Palsa_T0_2_FD_201948 | JGI IMG/M metagenome (GOLD analysis project Ga0302325, IMG submission 201948) | Peat permafrost microbial communities from Stordalen Mire near Abisko, Sweden - Palsa_T0_2 | ecosystem: Environmental > Terrestrial > Soil > Palsa > Peat permafrost | place: Sweden: Abisko...
AGGAACGGCTGTTCAACGAACTTGTAGGAGAGCGCTGCGATGACGAATGTCGCTATGAGACACATCACGTCCACGACCTTGCTGTGAGGTTTCAAGGGGACGAATGTGTAAAAGACGATCTGGTTATAAAGGTAAAGCCCATAGGACCGCTTCCCGATCCACACAGCCGGACGCGACGAGAACAGGCTGTGTACCGGCCCTTCTGGTACACCGAGCAGGACGGGGATCAGAAGCACGGTCAGGATCGTGCTAACTGAGATGGCCAGCGTTACCTGATTCGCGGCTGCGGTGAAAAGGAGTGCTGCGAGCAGTATTCCAACCACGGACGCGGCACCGATGGCTTGCAGCAGACGTTTGGTGGCCGAGGTGAGACGCCATTCGGGAGCACGGCTCCACACGAGGGCCAACGCCGCACCCCCGAGGAGTCCCATCGCGTGCCCGTCAAGGCTGAAATAAGCCCGGTCGTGGCCGGCGGTCAACGCCAGGTGCGTGCTCCACAACATATCCAGCACCGAGAGGAGAGCCAGCGCCGCGGCTACGATCCCGAGCCGCCTTCTGGCCCGGCAGAAGAAGATGAGGACCCAGGGCCACACAAAGTAGAACTGCTCCTCGATGGCCAGTGACCAGGTGTGTCCGAGGAGCCCCAAGTTGGCATGGGAAGATCCGGACTCGGCAAAGTCAGAGGCGTAGAACACGACCCACGGGAGTCCCTTGATGGTGGACCGACCCATGTCCTTGGTCGCGAAGGTGGTTGCCATTACGACCGCCAAAACGATCGCGACCGCCAAGGCGGGGAATAGACGTAGGGCACGGCGGGCATAGAAGGAAGGAATGCTGATCGCCCCGGTGACCGCTCTCTCGCCTATCAGGAGCGTCGTTATCAGGAACCCCGAGAGGACGAAGAAAACGTCCACTCCGACGTATCCAGCCTTCAAGCTGCTGGCGGCCATGTGATAGCCGAGGACGAGCAGGATCGCCAGGGCCCGCACTCCATCCAGGGAGCGCGACTGTCGAAAGGGTCGCGGTGCCGTGCCGGCCCTGGCAGGGTCGGCCGTCGTCGCCGAATCTGTGGGCACGGACCGAGGAGTCGTCCCGAAGGCACCCTGATACATTTTGTCGACCGCAGCGGGATCGGGGCTACCGTCCCGAATCGACGTCAGGGGCGTCGAGTTTTATGCGTATCGGGTTGGCTCGGTGTAGCATGTGGGTTGACACGGATTGCGTACCCGCACCGTGTTGGACTCTGCCATCGGCGTCGGCACCCTCCCGGGCGCGTTGCTCCAGACCCTGGTAGCGCATCAAACAAATGCGCTTACCGACCAGGGAGGTCGCCGAATGACCGAAGAGCAAGCCAGAATCACCGACGAGCCGGACCAGGCCACCTGGACTGTCGCCGAATGGCACGGAAAGGTGCTCGTCGACTGCGACGGCGAAAAGATCGGCAAACTGCAAGACGTATACGTCGACGTGGAGACCGACGTCCCCCAGTTCGCCACCGTCAAGGAAGGCCTGTTCGATCGCCACTTGACGTTCGTGCCTCTGAGTGGCGTACGGGTCGGTCCCGAGGATCTGCAGGCCACGGTAACCAAGGAGCGCGTACGCTCTGCGCCCGACATCGAGATGCACGGAGAGGAACTCTCGCAAGCTGACGAGTCGGCGTTGTATCACCACTTCGAGCAGAACTACACGCCACCGGCCAGCGACAGCGGTCGCCGCCTGGCCCGCCGCTGAGCTCCGCCTCGGTGCGCGGCAGTCTGCTCCTATGAGCATCTGGCACAGCACTACCTCAGCCCGGCCGGGACCACCCAAGGAATCCCTGCCGGTATCCAAGCGACCACCGGCGCCGCGCTGGCTGGGGTGGATACTGCCGCTCGCGATCCTGCTGGCGGCCGTTGCGCTCTTATATCCCGGTACCAAATCTTCCACCCAGAAGTTCAGCTACACCGACTTCGTCAACGAGGTGACGGCCAACAAGGTGTCGACCGCCACGATCAGCTCGACAGGTGCGGTGACGGGCAAGCTGGATAGCGGCGCGCACTACAGCTCGCGGATACCCGTCGCGCTCGACGCAACCACCCTGTCGCCCCTGCTACTTGACCACAAGGTGCAGGTGACGGGCACGGTCCCGAGCACTGTTTCGGTGGTCAGCGTGCTCGAGTTGGTCCTGCCGCTCGCTCTGTTCATCGGCGCGTTCCTGTGGATCGGTCGACGGGCACGAAAGCAGATGGCCGGAGGGCTGGGCGGAATCATGGGCGTGGGCCGCTCGAAAGCAAGGGTCTACGACGAGGAGAAGCCCACGACCCGCTTCACCGACATCGCCGGCTATGAGGGTTCCAAGGCTGAGGTCATGGAGGTCGTGGACTTCCTGAAGCATCCGCAGCGGTACGCGGCAGCAGGGGCGAAGGGCCCGAAGGGCGTGCTGATGGTCGGTCCTCCCGGAACTGGCAAGACCCTTTTGGCCAGGGCCGTCGCCGGTGAGGCTGGCGTGCCGTTCTTCGCATTGTCCGGCTCGAGCTTCGTGGAGATGTTTGTCGGTGTCGGCGCGTCAAGGGTTCGGGATCTTTTCGCCGACGCCCGCAAGCGGTCCCCGGCGATCATCTTCATCGACGAGATCGACGCCATCGGAGGCCGGCGTGGCCCCGGAGGATTCGGGTCCAACGACGAGCGCGAGCAGACCCTCAACCAGCTCTTGTCGGACATGGACGGCTTCGAACCAGGTGCCAGCGTGGTGGTCATGGCCGCCACCAACCGGGCGGAAATTCTCGACGAGGCACTGTTGCGGCCCGGCCGCTTCGACCGGACGGTCGAAATACCGCTGCCCAACCAGCAAGAACGTACGGCCATCCTCGCCATCCACGGCCGCGGGAAGAAGCGCGGGCCTGACGTCGATCTAAACGCAGTGTCAAGAGGCACACCCGGTTTTTCTGGCGCCGATCTGGCCAACCTACTCAACGAGGCCGCTATCAACGCTGTGCGAGATCACCGTGATGTCGTCACCGCCGCCGATCTCGACATGGCCCGGGATCGTCTCCTCATCGGTCGCCGCGACGCGTCGAACGCCCTACTGCCCCAAGAGAAGCACGCCGTGGCCGTCCACGAAGCCGGTCACGCGCTCGTTGCCGTGTTATCCGAACACGCGGATCCGGTGGCGAAGGTAACCATCCTTCCCCGAGGCGCCTCTTTGGGCGTAACCGAACAGCTACCCGAGTCCGAGCGCCATCTGTACCCCCAGAGCTACCTCACCGATTCCCTTGCCGTACGCCTGGGCGGCCGGGCTGCGGAGATCATCGTCCTAGGGGAGCCGTCGACCGGCGCATCCAACGACCTCGCGGGCGCCACCGACCTGGCCACTCGCATGGTGCGCGAATGGGGATTCTCGACCGAGGTCGGGCCCATCGGGTACGCGCCCGAAGGACCCACGCGCGACAACCCCTTCGCCGGCCGCCCCTACGCCGAGGAGACCCAGCGAACCATCGATCAGGAAGTGGCCCGCCTGCTCAGGGAGGCCGAAACCAGGGCCACCGAGCTCCTCAGGGAACACCTCGCCACCCTCGACCGGGTCATCGACCTGCTCCTCGAACGCGAGACCATCAACGGCGCGGACCTGGCCGCCATCGTCGGGATTCCGGAGCATCACGGCGAGCAGGAGCGGGTGTGGGCACCGCGGGCCGTCGCCATGACCCCAGCCACGACAAGTGGCGCCGGGATTAGCGGCGTTGGCACGCCTTAGGCGTCACGGCGGACCAATGTCGTGCCCGCGATGGCGAGGGTTATGGCGGCATAGAGACAGAACACACCGAAGCCGGCCCACGGGGACAGCTGGGCGGCCGTGCTCGTGCTGTGACGGGCCCCATTCTCGATCAGGGCTTGGCCGGCGTTGCTGGGAAGGAACTTCTGGATCGAGTTCATGGAACTGGGCAGCAGGCTGGCAACGGCTGGCAGGACAAAGATCAGACCGAACACGGCCGCGATGGCCCCCGCGGTCTTACGGATGATGGTGCCCAGCCCGAGTGCCAGTAGCCCCAGCACAGCAAGATAGAGCCCGGTGCCGACGACAGTTCTCAAAGCGCCGGGCGCGCCCAGAGTGACACCGATCCCTTTCGCCGACAGGATCATCTGGCCGACCAAGAAGGCCACTAAGCAAGCTGCGGTCGTGACCACGAGGGTTACACCCGCGAACACGCTCGCCTTGGCAGCTAGGACGCTGAGGCGCTGAGGTGTAGCGGCGAATGTCGCTCGGATCATGCCGCTGCCGTACTCGTTCGTGATGACGAGGACGCCCAGTACACCGATGGCGAGTTGGGCAAGGAAGCTCCCGGTCAGACTAAACGACACCGGATCGAAGGTACGCCTGTCACTGGCGCTCACGTTGGCGTATTGGGCGACATAAATGGCGCAAAGGATCGCTGAGAGTCCGACCATGGCTACGACTGCGGCGAACAACGTCCAGTATGTCGAGCGAACGGTTCGTAACTTGGTCCACTCCGAGCGCACAATGTCGGACCCGATCCACCTTGTCGGCTTCGGGGTTGTCACGACGCTCCCAAGGGGTATCTGGGTTACAGCCATCTCAGGCCACCTTCCCCGTCGGTGCTCCCACAAGTGGCCGCGCTGAGCGGTACTCGACGCTGTCATGGGTCAGGTCCATGTATACCTCTTCCAGTGATACCTCCTGGGGCGACAGCTCGTGCAGGAAGATTCCGTTGGTGCCCGCCAGGTCGCCAATCGCCGCCGCCGTGATCCCCGTGACGGCCATTGCGCCGTCGGCCTCGGAGCGACTCGACCCACCACTGGCGCTGACCAGAGAGGCCAGCCTGGCGTCCTGCACGGAGCGCACTCGCACGAAGTTCTGCGAACTGCCCCGAATCAGATCATCGACGCTGGCCTCCGCCAGAAGTCGGCCCCGTCCGATCACGATGACATGGTCGGCCGTCAAGGCCATCTCGGCCATCAAGTGGCTGGAAACGAACACGGTCCGTCCCTCTCTGGCGAGGGACTGCATCAGCGTACGGATCCAGACAATCCCCTCCGGATCGAGACCGTTCACCGGCTCGTCAAAGATCAGGACTCCCGGGTCTCCCAACAGAGCAGCACCGATACCGAGGCGTTGTCCCATACCCAGGGAGAACAAGCCGGCCCGCTTCTTGGCCACGCTCGTAAGCCCGACGATGTCGAGCACTTCTTCCACCCGGCGGCGGCCGATCCCGTTGCTTTGCGCCAAGCAGAGCAAATGGCTGTAGGCAGTGCGCCCCTCGTGGACTGCCTTCGCCTCCAGCATCGCCCCGACCTCGAACAGTGGGCGACGAAGAGACGGGTATGGGCGACCGTCGATCGTGACCGTTCCCCCCGTGGGGGTATCCAAGCCCAAGACCATCCGCAACGTCGTTGACTTTCCCGCCCCATTCGGACCGAGGAAGCCAGTTACCCGCCCCGCCAGGACCTCGAAGGAAAGGTCGTCGACGGCCACCGTCGACCCGTACCGCTTCGTCAATCCCCGGGCCTCGATCATGACCGACCAACGTGATCGGATCTGCGCCGATGGGCAAGAAAGTTAGACAAGACGTTCCCTTCCAGTTGGGGAGGCGTCGAGCCGGTAAAGGGCGCCAACCGTCTTCGGTCGTCTTGCCCGGACCTGGCGTCTCTGTTGAATTCCGCTGAACCGTGCGTTACCGAAGTCCGGAGCAACGCTCCCGGAGGCTGCCCAAAGTTCTAAGCAGAGTCCGACACGGTAGGTGTGATCACCGCGCCAGGTGTCACCATACACCTTGCCTGGGCCTTATGTCTGATTCATCCCCAATTTTCCCCGTCCTCGCCCATCGCTGCCGGTCACGCGTCCCTCTTCAACCCTCTCGCTGACCGAACCGGCAGTGGGTACTAGAGTTAGTCGCAGCTCCAGCTGAGCCCTTCGTGGGCGCAGTCGGCAGCCATATCGTTGCTCTAGATCCCGGTAACGCAGTACCGAGCCATTGCAAGCTCGGATCCAGACCAGGAAAGCGGAGCGACGACCGGTGGCAACGGATAGACCGAGAAACCTGGTCCTGGCGGCGATGATCTTCGCCGTCGCGATGACCTTCATCGATCAGCTGAGCCAGCCCACTTGCTAGCTCGGCCACGTCCTGCGGCCGACCCAGATGGCCGACGTCACCGGCGGTGGACGAGCCGGCACCTCCACCAGGTCGGCCTGGTCGCTTCGCACGCTTGGGCCGGTTGGGTAGTACTCGCTGTAGCCCTGGCTTGGGTCGGATGGGGGGCGTTGTCCGACTTCCCTTCCTACTGGCTGATAATCCTGGAATCGACCACCTCAATCGTGACGATTGTCATGCTGTTCACCATTCAGCATTTGCACGCCCGCGACCAAAAGGTCGTCAATCGAAAGCTGGATGAGATACTTCGGTCGAGCCCGAAAGCAGACAACAAGGTGATCTCCATCGAGGACGCCCCTGATGAGCATCTCGAGGCACTCACCGAACTAAACCGTCACGATCGACTCGCCTGACGAAGTCGACAGGGCATTGCACGAGTGTCAGGGCGCGTCCTCTCAGCTGGGCGTTTTCATGTGGCTGGCGCTCCAACTGCTTGTGCGGGCGTGGTCATGGGTTGGGGGTGTTCGGGGGCGACGAAGTCGCGTGAGCGGATGAGGCCGATGGAGCTGACCGCGCCGACGAGGGCCAGGGCGGCGCTGACGACGAGCAGGAGGTCGAGGGCGCTTGCGAAGCTGGAGCGGATGGCTGCGATGAGCGGACCTCGGAGCGGTTCGGGCACGGCCTCGATCGCCTGGCGGGCTTTGCCCTGTTGAATGTCGGTGATCACCCCGGGCACCAGGTGGTGAAGGGACTGGATACCAGCGAGGGCGTGGCGCATCTTGTGTTGCAGGGAGGACGCGAAGATGGACCCGTAGGCGGCGATGCCGGTGGCGATGCCGATCTGGCGGAACGTGGTGTTGACACCTGAGGCCATGCCCGAGCGATGGGGGGCGACGACGCCAACGGCCGTGGAAGCCAGCGGTGGGTTGACCATCCCGCTGCCGGCGCCGGCCACGATGAAGCCGGGGATGAGGTGGGTCCAGGAGCTGGACCCGTGGAGCCCGGTCATAAGTAGTAGCCCTATTCCGACCAGAGCGAGCCCGGGCCCGATGAGCCAACGAACCGGCATATGGCTGCTTAGTCGCCCGGCGATCGTCGCCGCGACAAGGGTCACTCCACTCATCAGCAGCAGACGGACGCCGGTCCCCAAGGCCGAGTAGCCGAGGTCGTCCTGGAGGTAGAGGACGAGGTACAAGAGCATCGCATAGAGCGAGCCGTTCATGGCAAAGGCTGCGGCCAGTCCACCGCCGAAGGTAGGAATGCGAAAAAGCGTCAGGTCAAACAGCGGGTGCTCGGCTCGGCGCTCCACCGCTACGAATGCCCCCGAGAAGACGGCGGCGAGGGCGAGGCAAATGACGACTCCGCTGTCGCTCCAGGCGATCTCGCCAGCGCGGATCAGCCCGTAGATCAAGCTGACCATCCCGGCGGTGAGGGTCACGAATCCAGCCCAGTCAGGCCTGGCGGCGTGCGGCGTCTTGGACTCATCCACCCGGCGCCTCGTCACGGCCAGCGCGGCCACACCGATTGGCAGGTTGACCAAGAAGATGCCCCGCCAGCTGATCCCGGTAGTAATGATCCCGCCCAGAACCGGCCCGAGACCGACAGCCACTCCGGTGACTGCGCCCCAGATTCCGAAAGCGACCCCTCGCTCCTTGCCCTGGAAGCTTTGAGCCAGAAGAGCGAGCGAGGTGGCGAAAAGGATCGCCCCTCCTATGCCTTGGGCGCTGCGGGACAGGATCAACATGATCGGGGACTGGGCCACCCCGCAGAACAACGAACCCAGGGTGAAGACGACGAGGCCGATGGTGAACAGGAATCGACGGCCGTAACGATCAGCCAGGGAACCGGCGGTCAGCAGTACCGACGCCAGAGTCAGGGCGTAGGCGTCGACTACCCACTGCACGTCGCTGAAGCTGGCGTGCAGCCCGGACTGGATGGTCGGCAGAGCGACGATCACGATGGTGACGTCCAACAGCAACATGAAGGTGGCCGCACATACGACGGCCAAGGTCCACCACTTCTTTTCCATGACTAACAGCCTGCCCGTCGGACTCCCAATACACCCTTGTCTTGGCAATATTCGCCTATTTACGCTTAGAAACTAGGGTAGATGTGTGGGATCCGTCACCGTAGACCTATTGGACAGGAGGATTATCCAAGCTCTCTACGTGGACCCCCGAGCGTCGTTCAGTCGTTTGGCCGACGTCCTCGGACCTTCGGAGCAGACCATCGCCCGCCGCTACCGGCGTCTCTTCGATGCTCGTGTTGTGCGGGTTGTCGGCCAGCTCGACTCGCAGAGGCTCGGCCAGTCTGACTGGGTTGTGCGTATCCGCTGTGCTCCGGGGTCAGCACCGACGATCGCCACCAAACTGGCGCAGCACCCGGACGCCGCCTGGGTCCAGCTGACTTCGGGTGGAACCGAGATCTTCGCCACGATTCACTCCCGCGACCGCGGACAGCAGACCCCCCTGTTGCTCGGCCAACTCTCGGTCGGCCGTCAGGTTGTCGCCGTCGAGGCTTACTGCCTCCTCCACCTGTTTGCCACTGGAGCGTCCCCGCCACCGGGCTCGAATGACCTCAGCCAACAGGAGATCGCCCGGCTCCTATCGAACGCGAAGGTCGAGCCCTCGATCATTCGGCCGACGGCCAAGTTGCAGGGCACCGACTGGCCCCTCCTCCAGGCCCTCGCCGAGGACGGCCGCGCTCCCTACCGGCAGTTGTCGGCGCGCACCCACTGGCACGAGTCAACCGTTCGACGTCGAGTCGAGGAGCTGATTGCCTCGGGCGTCCTCTCCTTCGACGTTGACCTCGACAGCGACGCGGTCGGAATCCGCTCTCGGGCCCTGTTGTGGATGTCGGTCGTTCCCGCAAAGCTCATTCAAGTCGGGCGGACCCTGGCGGCCCGGGCCGAGATCCCTTTCGTCGCCGCCACCACCGGTTCCACCAACCTGGTCGCGGCACTGCTATGCCAGGACAACCGCTCGATCTACGACTACCTCACTGGCGAGATCGCCGCCCTCGACGGCCTTACCCACATCGAAATCTCCCCCGTGATGCGGGCAGTCAAGATGCACGCCACCATGACAGCGCCCCAACCGTGACACCACAACCGGCCAGGATCAGCTGGCGTTGGTCGGCGCAATCCAGGCCATGACCGGACCGACAGCTCTTAGCGCGACGGTTGCCCCGGGCGTCAAGGCGTCGGAGCCGACGCATCGTATGTTGATCGCGGGGCCAGGCGTGCCGTTGTATACGCCGGTGTCGATGGTGACGAGAGCGTCGTGTCCGTGGTAGTCGTGGCCGGTCACGGTCCCGGTGGTCGCTCCTGTCTGGCCGGCGGCGATGTAAATCTGTTCGGGTCGGATGAGCACGACGACGGAGGTCCCTTCCACATGCGCGGAGGGGCCGTCGATGAGCGGGAGGAGACCCAAGGCGGTGTGCGCTTGTCCGGATCGTATGGTTCCCGGCAGGAGGTTGGCTTCTCCTACGAAGCGGGCCAGGTCGGCGTCGACGGGCCGGTCGTACACGTAGCGGGGCGGGCCCGCTTGGGCTACTTGGCCGTGGCGGAGTACCGCGACCTGGTCGGCCATGGAGAGGGCTTCGTCTTGGTCATGGGTGACGATGACGGTGGTGGTGCCGGCCCGGCGCAGGATATGGGTGACCTCGAGGCGCACCGCGCTGCGCAGGGTGGCGTCGAGGGAGGAGAACGGCTCGTCGAGCAGGACCAGCGACGGGTTGGGGGCCAAGGCTCGGGCCAGGGCCACCCGTTGCTGCTGGCCTCCGGAGAGCTGGTGGGGGTAGCGACCGGATAGTTCGGTCAGCTCTGTCATCTCAAGAAGCTCACCTACTCTTGTGCGTCTTTGGGAGCGGGGCAGCCCGAAGCCGATGTTGGCTTTGACGTCGAGGTGAGGGAAGAGGCTGCCTTCTTGGGGGACGTAGCCGACGTGGCGCGCTTCTGAGCGAATATGGCGGCCGGGACCGTCGACCAGACGCCCGCCGATGGTAATGGCCCCCTGGTCGGGGTAGGTGAAACCGGCGAGCAGTCGGAGCAGGGTGGTCTTGCCGCTACCGGACGGCCCAAGGATGGCGGTGATGGAACCTTCGGGCACTACGAGGTCGACGCCGGTGAGGACTGGGTGGTCGCCGAAGGCCTTGTACAGATCCGTTACCGTGACTCCCGGTTTGACAACCGCACCCGCGTGGCTACTCGGGTCGCCTGTCTGGGCGCTGGCAACCGTTTCGGTCACGGGGCCGCGGCCCTGGCCGGTAGGCGATCGAAGAACCGACCGAGTACGTAGCTCGGTATAGCTGCGACAGCGATCATCACCAGGGCAAAGGGTGCGGCCTGGCCGTAGGCCAGGTTCTGTTGGTATCGCCAGAACTGGGTGGCGAGAGTCTGCACGCCGGTAGGCACCAGGATCAAGGTAGCGGTGAGCTCGGTGACCGCGGAGAGAAACACCAGGCAAAACGCGGCGGCCAGTCCGGGGCCAACCAGGGGTCTGGTGACCCGCCACAGCACGACCAGGCGACCCTGGCCCAATGAGCGGGCGACGTCTTCGAGTCCGGGTGGGGCCTGGGCCACCGAGGCTCGCACCCCGACCAAGGCCAGGGGGAAGAACATGATGGCGTAGGCAACCACCAGCATCGGGGCGGTTTGGTACCACAAGTCGTCCGCGTAACGACTGCTGAAGTAAGCCAGCGACAGGGCGATGACCAGGCCGGGCACGGCCAGCACCAGGTAAGTGCTGCGCTCGAGCAGGAGGCGTAGACGGCCGTCGTGTCGTACCGCCAGGACCGCCACCGGGACGGCCATGACGGTAGACAGGGCGGCGGCGCAGGCGCTGTAGAGGGCGGTGTGCCAGGCCGCGCCGGCCATCGAAACCCCCTGGAGGACATGCTGAGCACCCGACACCCACCAGTAGATGGCCGAGCCGACCGGGACGCCCAGGGCCAGGCCGACTAGCGCGGTGAGCGCCATCAGGGCCGGGACGGTCCACCACCCGAGATGGTGGCGGCTGGTGACGCGCTGGGCCATCCGGTCGGACCTGCTCACCCGTCCCCGGCCCCGACTGGACGCTTCGGCCGCCAGAACCACCAAACCGATGGCCACCAGCACCAGCGACAGGGCGCACGCGGCTGTGACCGAGAAGGAGTGGAACTCGGTGAAGATCTCGGTGGTGAAAGT
>Ga0302325_10029813_pt1 | contig 11268 bp, 4 predicted proteins | sample Palsa_T0_2_FD_201948 | JGI IMG/M metagenome (GOLD analysis project Ga0302325, IMG submission 201948) | Peat permafrost microbial communities from Stordalen Mire near Abisko, Sweden - Palsa_T0_2 | ecosystem: Environmental > Terrestrial > Soil > Palsa > Peat permafrost | place: Sweden: Abisko...
CGGCGCGGGCACCAAGACGGGTACGGGTACCGGCTCGGGCACCAAGACGGGTACCGGCGGCGGCGCCACGGGCACTAAGCCGGGCGGCACCCCTGCCCACCACCTGGTGGCGGCACCGTTGGCGCTGGTAACCCATCCCCTCACGGGCCAGTTCGTCGCCATCAGCGGGCAGGTCAAGGCCACCGACCCCGCCGGGGTTAGCGTCGCCGTGCAGCCCACCACCCTGGTGGACGACGCCCAGCCCGGTGCCACCATGGTCGATTCCGGCGGCCCGGAGGGCAAGTTGGCAGGTGCGCCGGGGTCAGCGGTCGGCGAAAACTACAGCGGCCTGGCCGGTCCATATGGGGTAACCACTCAGGTCAGCACCGACGCCGGCGGCTTCTTCTCGTTTTATAAGCCGTTCCCATCGCCAGCGAACTACCTGGTCACCTTCTACAAGGCGGGCTACGCCACCCAAAAGTACGTCGTGAGCGCATCGGGGACCGCCATCAGCCTCACGGTCACCCTGACCCCGGGCTGGGGTTCGCTCTCGGGCCGGCTGAGCGGTCCGCACGGCCCCATCGGCGGCGCCGTAGTGGACGTAACCGACGGCACCGTAACCCTGACGGCTCGTACCCCATCGGTGGGGCCGGGAGTGGGGACGTGGTCCGTATCTGGCCTCAGCACGCCCGACAGTTACCTAGTCTCGGCCAGCGCACCAGGGTACGGGGAGGGCACCAGTCTGGTCACCCTGGCCGCAGGTGCGGGCCAGCAGAACGTGGACCTTTACCTAAAAGCCGGAGTGGCGTCCATACAGGGGACGGTATCTTCGGGGTCGTCCCCGGTGGGCGGGGTCACGGTTACCGCCAGCAACGGCACCATCAGCAAGACGGTGACCACGCTGACGGGGGCCAAAGACAAGACGGGCGGCGTGGTGGGCACCTATGTGATCTCCGACCTGCCCATGGGGGAGTGGACCGTGACCGCCATCGGCAACGGTTATACGTCCCAGGACCAAAGGGTGGACGTCTACGGGACCAATGTGGTGCGCACGGGTAGGGTGGTCGCCGACTTCAACCTGGTGTCCTTGTACGCCAGCATTGCCGGCCGCGTGGTGAGCGGGGGCAAGCCCTTGGGCGGCGTCGGCGTCGTCATGACGAACGGGCCATATACCTACAAAGTCCTGACGTCGACCACGGCTACGGCGACGGCCGGCGACGGGCTCGTAGGCCGGGGGTACTTCGATTTCTCCAACATTGTCGCCGGCCATTACGTGATCTTCTTCTCCCTCTACGGTTATAAGACCCAATCGCTAGAGCGCGACCTCTCCGATGGGGACCCGGCGCACATACCGGTCATAAATATGCCGGCCATAAGCGCGGCGAGCGAAAAACAGGCCGAGATCACGGGAAATGTCGTCAATCTGTCTACTGGGAGCGCGGTTGCCCACGGCACCGCCGAGCCGGATGGCAACCCCGCCCTGTCCGTCCCTCTCGGCACCAACGGCGCCTATGTGATAACCAACCTCGCCCCTGGTATCCACACCGTGACCGTGAGCGCCCCCGGTTTCGAGCCCTATTCGGTGACGCTGGAAGTCGCCATGGATGCCATAACCGTGGCCCCACTGGCCCTTCTCCCGCCGTTCGACTCCCTCTCGGGTGTCATAACCAGTGAGGCCGGTGGCGTGGTCGGCGGCGCCTTTGTGAGCGTGTCGCCTTCGCCCGGCACCGCACAGTGCGGCAACGCCGCCGACCCCACTGCCTCTCCGACGGCCCTGGCTCGTGGCCCCGACGGCTCCACAATGGGTTGCTATGCCAACAACAACGGCGCCTACCGGGTCGTGGGTCTGCCCCATGGGACCTACACCGTCAACCTGGAGAGCCCGGATGCCCCGGGCACGGTGAACCCGGCGGCGGTTTGCCATGCCGGCCAGGCCCGCCCATGCGGTTACGACGACAGCTGGGCCCCGGCCAGCGGCACGGCGCTCCTGATCGAGGGACAGGGCCTGACACGAGACTTTTCCATGGAAATCTACGGCCGTCTCCAGGTGCAAGCGGTTACCCCGGCCCAGGGTGGGAGCCTGCAACAGATTGGCGTCCCCGTTACCGTGACCGGCCCCTTCGGTTGCGATGGGACGCCGGTCGGGTCTACCGCGGCGCCCGCGGCGCAGGCGGCCGCCGTTACCACCGTGCCCTGCTCGACCACGACGACGGGGGCAACCACTTCTTCGTCGGCGCCCGCGGGGAGCCCGGCGGCGACCGGGCTGAGCACGACCACGGCCGCAGTGCCCCCGCTGTGCCCGAGCCATGGCGCGGTCAGCGAGACACTGAGGACCGGTGGCGCCGGCGACCCCGGCAACCAGGTGTTGTTCCAAGGCCTGCCGCCCGGTCAGTACTACGTATGTTTTGGCCGCGCCAAAAATGGTTTTGGACAAGCCCTCAGCACCTCGCCCAACCCGGCGTTCGTGACCGTCGCCGACAACGCCACGGGCTCCTACTCCACCGTCATGCTGGTGACGGCGGAAACCATTGCGGGGTCGCTCGTCTATCTGGCCAACGGCACCGCCACCCCGGTGTCGTGCACGCCGTCTCCGGGCGCGGCCACGTGCTCGCCCGGCACCGTCACCGCCAGCTGGCAGTACTACGACACGTCGTCCAATCCTCCAGCGCTGCTCACGGGAGAGTTCACCGCGCCCATCGCCGCCAACGGCCTATTCGACTTTTCCAATATCCCGTCAGGGGAGCAGATCTCCTCGCCCACACTGGACTTCTCGGTCAACGCCGGAGGTTTCGCGCCCCTAACCGAAAACAACGTGGCCGTCCCCAATTGCGCCGCCACACCGGGCACCTCCACCAGCACCAGCAGCAGCTCCAGTACCACGAGCAGCAGCACGACGAGCACTTCGACGAGCGGTACGGGCACGACGAGCAACACGTCGCCGGCGGCGACGACCACTAGCTCGACCACTAGTTCGACCACGGTCCCCACCACGCCGGGCAAGTGCGTCCCGGGCTACTTCGCCAACATCACCCTTACGCCGCTCGTTTCCTTGGTCACGGGCACCGTGGTACTTCACACCGGGTCCAATGGCGAGGACACCTCGGCCGCCGACCTGAGCGCGGTGACGGTGACAGTCCAAACCAGCACCGGAGGGGGGACCAACATCACCGCCACCGTAAATGGCGCCGGCCAGGTACTCTGGGCCGACCCCGCCGCCCCCCAGCCGGGCGCCGCCGAACCGGCCACGTACGACCTCGTCTTTGCCGCTCCTGGTTACAACGACGCCACTGTTGACGACTTCGTCGTGCCCATAAATCACGCGTGCACGCAGCAACCCTGCTCTGCCGTCGATATTGGCACGGTCAACATGTACGCCGAGGGTACGGTGACCGTGTCCGCCGTGGACAGCTCAGGGAACCCGGTCGACGGGGCCACGTTCGTGCTTTACGACCCGGCCAGCAGCCCCGCCAAACAGGTGGTGGAAGTGACTGCCGCCACCGGCGTAAACGCAGTCACCTTCAGCGACGTCCACTTGAGCTCCACCGGCGCCTACACCTACATCCTGGAGGCGTTCGAAGGTTGCGACGGCGCCATCGATCCTTCTTTCGCGGTGTCGTCCGGGCAGAACAGTTCCACCCAATTGGTGCTCACCTCGCAGAGCTGTATCGAAGGCACGGTCAGTGGCGTGATCCAGGACCTCGCCAACGTGGCCGGCTCGCCGTCCGCCCCGGGCAACCTGGTGTCGCCCCTGAGCGGGCTGACCGTCAGCGCCGGCGCCGGCTTGAGCGCGGTCACCACCTCCAACGGCTCGTTCGTCATCTTCGGCAGCCCCACGTCCAGCAGCCTCGGCCTCCCCACCGGCAGTTACGACATGACGGTATCGCCCCCGACGGGGTACGAGGCGCCGACGTTCTGGAACTCCACCCTGACTGTGGCACTGACCAACCCCGTGGCCGTCGTTAGCGGGACCCCCAGCCAGGTGGGCATTGCCTTGATGGCCTCGGACGTGACCGTCACGGGTACCGTTACCGACCCGAGTAACGCCGGCGGCCTGGACGGGGTGGCTATTTCGGTGATCGGCTCTCTGCCCACCCCGCCCTCGGTGATGGGGGCGTGCAACGCCGACGGCGCCCCACCGGCGGCTTCTTCGGGTGTGCCCGGATCGCTCACCACCAATGGCTCCGGTCAGTTCAGCCTGTGCCTGCCCCCGGGGTCGTGGACCGCCAATTTTGTCCTGGACAACTATGCCCAGGCCAGCCAGTCGTTCACCCTCCTGCTGGGGGCGGGCGCCAAGACGCTCTCCGTCAGCCTGGCGGAAACCTTCAACAAGATCAGCGGCACGGTGGACCAGGACATCGGACAGAACGCGCCGGTGCCGCTCACCTCCCTGGCGGTCGGCGACTTTACCGTCACCGATCTGGGGCCGACGCGTTGCCAGACAGGCGCGTGCCCGGTCACCGGGCTGGCCATTTCGGTGTCCAACGGGGCCTATACGATCACTGGGGCGCCCGGGGTCGGGGGTACGTTCCTGGAGCCGAACGAGAATTACAACGTAGCCATATCGGTCGCCGGCTTCGCCCCCTTCTCCCAGGTAGTCGATATAACCCAGAGCGGTGGCTTCGACTACAGCCTCAACCCGGCGCTGGTCTCTTACACGGCGACCGTGGTGGTCACTGCCGTTGCCGTTGTCGGCAACGGGCCCGTAGTGAACGCCACCGTGACCATGGCCCCGGCGTCGGCCGCGCAATGCGCCACGGACCTCGGCGGGACATCGCCCTTCTGCACCAGCGGCGAGGCCCAGGGGGCAGAGACCACCGATGGTACGGGGACGGCGACGTTCCGGAGCGTTCCGGACGGGGACTATGTAGTCAGCATCGACGGCGCCACTGCGGCCTACAGCTCCACCACCACAGGCATCTGCCTGGTGCTGGCGGGGGTGACCCTCGGTAGCTGCGACGCCGTAACCACCCAGGGCGCCACCTTCGATACCACCACGGTCGACCTGACCGAACAGACGAGTTTGGTCATTACCGGCGAAGTCCAGGACACTCTGGCCACCCAGCCCGTTGGCTACCAGCCCCAGTCGGGCATGAACGTGCAGGTGTTCCAGGGCCCCACGGCTACGGGCACTGCGCTCGCTTCGGGCCAGACCCAGACCGCCGACAATGACGCCTTTACCACCATCGTGCCCTCCGGCCAGTACACCGCCGTGGTGAGCTACGCCGGGTACCAAACCGAGACACAGACTTTCGATATTGCTCCCGATACCGCTAACGACAACCAGGACTTCCAGCTCCCGGTCACCGCTTGGTACGTCGGTGTCACCAATGACGCGGGCTATCAAAGGCAGGGCAATTGGGACCTCAGCGTGTACTTCTGTGCGGGCGGCGTGAGCGCCTGCGACGCTCAAAACGGCAGTCCCCTGGAGACCTTGACCAGTTCCAACGGGCCCCGAGCCACGTTCGTCGTCGACGCTCTAGATACCCCCAGCCTGCCCGCGCTCAATATCGGGGCCACCTACACGGCCGAGGCGTGCGAGGCCTACACCGGTTCGTCGCCCACGCCGCTGCAAGCGTGCGCTCCCGTTGACAGCGAGACGATCGACAGCAACGGTGACTCAGTCGACACGGCGGCGTCGCCTACCGATCTCGTGCTGCCCGAGGTCACTGCTACCAGCCTGTCGGCGCACCCCAACCCAGCGGACCAGGGCGTCACCGTGACCTACACGGCAACGGTGGTGGCCGACCCCACCGGAGCGGTGGGCGAAGGCACCGTCGACTTCACCCAGAACGGCTCGTCCATGGGCTGCGACAGCGTCGCCGTCGGTAGCAACGGCCAGGCTCAGTGCACTTTTAACTACGCCACCGCCGCCACCTACGCGGTGGTAGCCGCGTACTCGGACCAGGTCGACGACAACTTCGGCCCATCAGTGTCGGCGGCCTCCTTCCTGGAGACCGTCAATACCACCACCACCACGACTACTACGACGACCACGACCACCACGACGACCACGACCACGACCACGACCACGACGACCACGGTGCCCACGTCGACCACGACGGGATCGACCACGACCACGGGGTCGACCACGACCACTACGGGCTCGGGGTCGCCGCCGGTCGGGACCACGACCACGACCACGCTGCCGACCACCACAACGACCACGGCGCCGACCACCACCACAACGACTCTTCCCACCACCACAACGACGACCTGAGCCACCGAGCCGGCACCGAGGGACGTGTGCCCGCTAAAAAGACCGCATTAACCCCCCCGCGGTCAACCTGGGCTGTCTACGATCTTTTACCGGCCATTCGCCCACGCGGGCCGGGCGTCAACCGGTAAAAAGCTGCTATTTACGTCCAACTTTACGCGGGGGTAACCTGCGACCTTATGCCGTTGTGAGTTGCCGTGAATGGACGCGCCGACGACCGCTGGGCCCTTGGCCCCGTGTCAATAGACGACATAGGCGCCGACGAGCCACACGGCGAGGAGCTCGACGACCAAGGCGGCGACGACGGCAACGGGGAGCAGCCAGGTGCGCTTGTGCGGTGGTGAGGGAGGAGGCTCCAGGTCGGGGAGAGGGCTGGCCGGGATGAAGATAGGGGGAGGCGGTTTGGGGTGGAGATCGGCGCCGCAGCGGACGCAGAAGTTTTCCTTCAGGAGGTTGGGCTCGTAGCACGCGGGGCAGGTCAGCTGCTCCACGATGGCCCAGCCTTCGGTGCCTGGCAGGCGGCGGAGGCCGACTCCCTCGGTCAGGTCGATGGGGGCGCCGGCGAAGCTCGTCCTTATGGCCCAGAAGAGCGGGTAGTCGCAGGTACTGCAGAAACAAGTCGAGTTGCGACCGACCTCTTCCAGGTGGCTGACCGTGTTGCAGGTGGGGCAGGTCACGTCGAGCGGCATATCACCGGTCCTCCGCGCTAGCCATCGGCCAGATCTTACGCTCCCCGACGAACAGCTCCATGCTGGCGTGGGCGGGGACCTCGTCGAGGACTACTTCAATAAGGTCATGCTCGGACAGCCAGCCCGTCGAGTTGACCCGAATGGTCACCAGCGGCAGGTGCTCACCGCCGGTACCGGCCCGGAACACACCGCTTCGGTCGGAAATGTCCACCTCTCCACCGGTCAACAGGGCCAGCAGGTCGGTCAAGCCCCTCTTGGTGCCGCGCCACCGCCGTATCTCGGCCATTTCCATTACTGTTCTGCGCTGGTCGAGCTCGTCCATGGACGGCCGCAAGGGAGGCAGGGCTAGCCAACCGGCCAGGAACCGGACCATCGACGGCGGGGCCACGGCGGGGTCGATGATGTTGGGCAGGCTGTCGATGGCGTCCAGGTAAGTCCCCGATTGCTCCTGGAAGATGCTGGCGAACCGGAGGAAAAAGTCGGAGTCCAGCATGCCCACAGGCAGCTGGCCCACCAGCCAGTCGGAGCGACGCCGGCCCTGGGGGAACCCCATCGGCATCGGCGCCATGCTCCTCGGCCCCCGCGTCGCCGGGGGCGAGCCGTCCCCCCCGTCGTCGCCAGGGGGGAGCTCGGCGGGAGCGGCCGGCCCGGCCTCGAGCTCCTTCATCGAGGGGTCGCCGCCGCCCGTTGCCGTGCTGACGCTGCCGCCACCTCCGGTGCTGGTGCTGGCCACGGTAATTGCACCGTCCCCGACCGCGCCGGGCGCGGCGCCGCCGCCCGCCACGGTACCGCCGGATGTACCGACCTGCGGGGCACCGTCGGCACCGGGGCCACCGTTGACTTCACCGACCACGGCTCACTTCACCACCACGACGCTGTGGGTGGGCGAGACCATGCGGCGCAGCCCGATGACCTCGTCGCCCGGGACAGGCGAGCGTTGGTGGGCTGACAGGAACAGCGACCTCTCGTCCAGGCGCACGACTTCCTTGGCGGGGCCATAGCGTTTCCCGGTCCGCAGGTCGCATTCGAACAGCAGCACCTCGTCCACCCGGTCGACCCCGTCGACCTGCTCCAACAGGTGCGCCAGCGGCGCCGCATTGAGGTCGTCGTCCCACTCCCATCCCTCGCCCTTGGGCCCGCCCCACAGCGGGTTGACCCACTCGTACAGAAGTGCCAAGACGTCAGACCGGATGCGGGTCATCACGTCTTCGCTCGCCGTCGGCATGGCATGGATGTGGGTGGCCACGGTGACGCCCTGGTAATAGGGAGAAGAAATGTCGACCGAGATGCCGAGCAGCCGGCGCGGTTCGAGGTACCGCGAGATCCGGTCGACCAAGCCGTCCGTGAGGGCGAAGTCGTCGATGCTCTGGCTTTGTGGCGCCCGCCTCACGCGCGGGACCACGAGCAGGCGTACCGGTCCTCCGGCCACGGCCGGCGGCAAGCAGCGCACCCGGGCTACTTCGGTCGACGCCTCCAGGGTCAGGCGTTCGAAATCACGGGAGGTGACGGCCCGCTCGCTTGTGCGCAGGCTGAACGGGCCCCGCTTCTTTGCGTCCGTAATGGTCTCCGCGTCCGCTCCGCCGGAGGCGTCCCCCAAATTGGACACCCGGTCGATATAGGCCACCGTCGACCGCATGCTCGTTAGCGTTTCCTTGCCCACGTTGGCCCGGGCGCCGCCGCCATGGCGGTAAGCCAGCATGGTCACCTCGCAGTTGGGGAGGGGCACTTTGCCGTGCTGGTGCCAGCTGCCATCGGCATAGCGCACGCGCGGCCCGAACTGGACCCTGCCCGAACCGCCGTCGATCATGTAGTGGGGGTCGTCGTCTTTGGAGGCGGCGAAATCTTCGACCTCCAGCCAGGTTTCCGTGCCGTGGAGGCCGCTGACCTCCAGGTGCTCTTGCGACCGGCGGGCCAGTACGGGCGGGTGGTGGAGAACGAAGGACTGGCTGGGGAGCCCGTTGGTGCGGCCCAGGTTTTCCGGGCCGTAGGCCACCGAGTGCTCGGCCACCGTTGTCCCGCCGAGAGCCGTCGCCTCTATGGCGCGGATCTCGGGTGAAGCCTGGTAGGTGGGCTCGCCTGGGGCGGTCTGGGTCAAGACGACCCTGATCCAGTAGGCCCGTACGCCCCCCAGGGCCAGCGGCTGGTGGCTGAGCGGCACCCTGACCAAGACGTCGCCGTCGCGGTTGAGGCCGCCGGTGGTGTCGTCGTGGACGGGCACGGTGACCCAGCCCTCGCCCGACCACGCCTCCCAGGTGCGCGGCGGCCGGGTCGGGTATATCCCGAAGCCTGCGGGGCTGGTGGCACGCACCCGCAGGTCGAGGACCAGTCCGGCCAGGCTGTCGGCGAAACCCAGGTAAAGGGCGTCACCCGGTACCGGGTTGGGCTGGGAGGTGAAGCAACGCAGGGCAGTGCCGGGGAAGCGCAGGTCGTCCCAGGCGTCCACCAAGGCCCCGGTACCTTCCCCGCCGAGCCCGGTCTTGGCCGAGACCAGTTCGGGTGGCGAGATCACGAGGTCCTTCTGCGTTTCGAAGATGACGGGTTCACCGGGGAGGCCGGCCGCACCGACCTGGGTCCCCGCCTTCACGGTGACAGGGTGGGGGAGGACGGCCGATAGCCAGAAGGTGAGCTCGGCCCGGGCCGCTGTCGGCGGGTATGGGCCAATGCCCATAAGTTCCAAGAACTTTACGTAGTAGCGGTCGGGCACCTGGTTGAGCCGGTACAACATCATCTCGCTCATCCACGCGAACAGCTCGATGAGGGCGACCCCGGGGTCAGACAGGTTGTGGTTGGTCCACTCCGGGCAGTACTTCGGGATCAGGAGCTTGGTCTCGTCGACGATGTCCTGGAACTGGCGGTCGTCAAGGTTGGGGGACTGGAGCGACAACCTCAGCCTTCCTCTCTGGGGATCACGTAGAACGGGTAGACCAGGTTGCGGCGATCGTTTGTGGTGCGCACCTTGTAGACGATCTCGATACGGACCATATAGGGATCGCGGGCGTCGGGCTTACATTTCACGTCGACCACGTCTACACGCGGTTCCCACTGGGTGATGGCCTCTCGCGTCGCCGCTTCCATCAGGCCCAAAGTGTTGAAGTTTATGGGCTCGAACACGAGGTCCCATATACGGCAGCCAAATTGGGGCCGCATCAGCCGCTCACCGGGTGCGGTGGAGAGGACGACGCGCATGGAGGCGTCCAGGTCGTCGGCGCCACTGGTGAGGCGGATGTTGCCACGGGCGTCCACCCCCATGGGGAAGGCGAAGCCCCGCCCGATGTACGAGGGGGTAGTGGGTGGCAACGTCGATGTGCGTTCGCCGGGCAGGGCGCCGCTCGGCGCCACCCGGCTGGTCGGGGGGCGAGGCCGTCCCGATGGGACCAGGCTCTTGTCAGGTGATGGTGCCATGTCGTTACCTCTGCTAGTTGATCTGCACTATGCCACCCTTGAGGGAGGCTTGGCCGTCGCCCTGCAGCTCGAGCACCGCGCCTTTCAAGCTGGCCTGGCTCTGGCCTTGCATCTGTAGCTGGGAGTCGGCGGAAATGTTTATCTGGAGACCTGAAAGCTTCAGGGATTGCTGAGCCTGGATGGTGATGTTGGGCCCCTGGATGGTGATGTCGCCTGTGTCCGAGAAGGCGATCTTCGAACTACCGGCCTGAATGGTGAGCGGCTGGCCGCTCGGGATCTGAAGGACGGTGCTCTGCTGCGAGATCTTCAGGGTGTTGTTGCCTCCCGCCAGCTGCACCATGAAATATTGGTCGGCTGCTTCGGTGCCGTCACCGAACTCATAAATATGGCCTAAACGGGAGGTAAACCGGCGGGCTGACACCTTCCCATCCTGTACCGTCCACTTGGGTATGGTCGACTTGGAGCCAAAAAGGCCGCCCAGGATAACGGGTTGGCGAGGGTCGCCCCCCTCGAAGGCAACCAGCACCTCGTCACCTACTTCGGGGATGCTGACGCTGCCCCGAGACGCTCCCCCTCCAGGGGCCAGTATGCGCCCCCAGGCGCTTTCCTGGCTCTGGTCCAGACCGGGGAAAAGGACCTTCACCCGCCCGGTCTTGTTGGGGTCGTTGATATTGGTCACCGTGCCCACCACCACGCCGGGGTGATAGGTGGCGGCGCCCAGGAGCGGGCCCCGCCCTCCGCCGCTGCCGTTGAGGCCGGGACCTCCATGGGTGCCGCGCCCACCCGACCAGAACCGGGTGAGGAACCCACGCCGGGGACGGTAGGTGTGCTCGACCCGCGTGATCGGGTAGGTACCGGTCAGAGGCCCGGCGTCGGAGATCTTGACGCTGTTGCCCAGTTTTATGCTGTCGTTGCCCGTCGTCAGTCCCGAGGCCCGGATGGAGTTGGCCGCTGCCCAATCAAACAACGCCTGGCTGAGCTGGG
>Ga0302325_10029816_pt1 | contig 11266 bp, 8 predicted proteins | sample Palsa_T0_2_FD_201948 | JGI IMG/M metagenome (GOLD analysis project Ga0302325, IMG submission 201948) | Peat permafrost microbial communities from Stordalen Mire near Abisko, Sweden - Palsa_T0_2 | ecosystem: Environmental > Terrestrial > Soil > Palsa > Peat permafrost | place: Sweden: Abisko...
TGTCCGTTGAGCGAGACTTCCGCGAGATCATTGAGCCAAGTAAATTCCTGAGTAAGTTTACGTGTTTCCTTGTCATGGTTTCCGGCGAGTGCAAATATCTTCTTGCAACGAATCTGTTGGCGAAGCTCCGCAGCTCGTGCCTTTGGGCCGATGCAGAAATCTCCGAGGAAGTACAGAATGTCGTTCGACTTTGCACGCGAGTTCAGGCGTTCCAAAATCTCGTGATTCATTTCTTCGACAGTTTGGAACGGGCGATTGCAGTATCGAATGATGTTCTTGTGCCCCAGATGAAAGTCGGCGGTGAACCAAATGTTGAGCACAGTTCGTTTCTCCAATAAGGTACAAGGAAATGAATATTCTATGCTGGGAGGAGAGATGAGCAAGGCGAATCGCATAGAGGCAACAGGTCCGATTGTTTCGTCCGGCGACGAACGTCCATGGACGGTTCAGCAAGCCGCTCAATTCCTTGGTGTGAGCCCACAAACCGTCTATTTATGGGTGGAGCGAAAGCAAATTCCCCATTTGCGCGTAATGGGCCGAAATATTCGCTTCCTCAGGTCAGACCTAGAAACATTCCGTGCGTCTTTCAGACAAGACATAGAGAAGGTTTAGGAGTTACGAGACCCAGGCACGTCCCTTGCGTTTTAGGCGGATGGCAACGGGCGTGACAGGTCGCAGTTTACCTGACGCGACCGTGTGTTAGCGCAATCCGCAGTAGTTTCTAGCAAGTCGAAACATTCGAAGAAAGCGAAGTCGTAAGAGATTCCGGCATTAGAAGGCACCAAATCTCTTGAGCTGTGCTTCACGCAGAAGGTCTTTCGGCGGGTCTGACCATCCAAAATTGGAGTAAATTTCCACGGCGACTTCGAGAGCGAGTTCGCGCCTTTTCGCTTGGAGGTTCGCAGGCACCGATTGCCGCGCCACAGCGAAGCTCTCATCCTGACACCAACAATTTTTTCCGACAGCATCGGAGTCGCCGAAAATGTCCTTTGGCCAAGTCAGCCCGCGGCCAGCCAACCCATAGAGCTCGAATGTGATCACAGCTTCGGGCGACAAAACGCCGTGCTGTGCCATTCGCGCGGCGAACTCAAAAGCCGCAGTCGCCGTGTCGAGGATCTCAAGCACATGAACGCGATCCCCCAACTGAGGGATTTCGTCAAAAGCGCGATTATGAGCAAATTGAGCGCTTCGAAAGAGAACCCAGCGCTCCATATGGCTTACCCTGCCGGCCTCGGACATGTCGATCTCGCCAGCAATCCACTCGTCGCCGCTCTCTAAGGCGTCTTTCGAGAACCAAGGATAGGGAAACCATCCTTGAACGCGCACGTAAGACGAAATCATGAACTGACGGCATTGTTCCAGATCTTTGAAACGGGCTCTCTTGAACTCTGTCGGACGAATGCCTATGCGCCAGCGGGGCTTGGACCAAACCTTCTTGAGAATATCTGTGTCCGCCAATCTCCTGCGCTGTTCCCAGAAGTCCTTCAGTTCGGGGGCGACGGCCCGTTCTGTTGCGGTATGTCGCTCAGGGGATTCGGGGGAGCCGTTAAGTTTTTGGAGGAGGTTCGTGTAGATACCCTGGACGCCATGCTCTTCAAACCGCAGGTAACCGACAGTGCCTGGCAGACCAGGGATTTCTGTTTCGTCGAACCGAACGGGAAGGATGTACTCGGTACTCTGCAACAGAGCACGTGCTTGTGCATTCCTACGCTCGTGAGTTGGCCAGACCTTGGCTGCGTAAGCGGCAGAAACGAGCATTAAACAATAGCGGGCCTTTTTCTGGTAGACATCAGACAGGTGTTCATAAAGGTTCTTTCCCCACAAATCCGCCTGTTCGTACCGATCATAAAAGACTTTGACACCGGCACTCTTGAGGCAATCGGCGATTGCCTCGGCTTCGGCGCGTTGTTCACCGGCGAATGAAATCGCAACGTCGTATTCGAACATATCTTTTGGCGAGGCTAACACGTCCGGCCGCCTCATGTGAATAGGTGCCAGCCGTTAGCGCTTGTGGTTATTTGCGGCGGTTCTGCCTTCGCAATCACAAATTGAGCTCTGTGTTAGCCCGGAGTATGCTTCTTTAAATATGCCCAGAGAGAGCGCTCCAACAAAAGCCACAGGTGGCGGTGGATACACCTTTGCTGACAAAGTCGGCGCGGCCTTTCTCGCGCAGATGCTCAGGCGAGTGTTCCCGGTTGAGCCCGAATTCGGGACGATTTCGGAATTGCATTTCGAGGCCCGTGATGCGGGCCAGATCCTCGACGACCTGTGGCTGGGCTTGAATCATGGTACGGAATCGACGAGATGTGCCATCTCCGTGAAAAGCAACCGTCAGCTGACTAAGACGGGCTTTAACGCGGAATTGGTCCAGGACACATGGGAGCAGTGGAATGCCGATGGCTTTAACAAGCGGGGCGATCTGCTCGGAGTCATCGTCGGCGTGATTGACGCTCCAACATTGGAAGAATGGCGAGGGTTGCAGAAACAGAGCTTTGCCACCACGCCGGAGCGCATGGTTCAGAGGTTAACGGATACCAATCAGTCTTCAGCGGTTCAGCGCGCGATTTTTGATAGTCTCCGCAGGGAACAAAACGGTGTGCAGCCCGATCTGGTCGAGACGGCCCGGCTCGTCTCCAGGATTCGCGTGCTGCCCTTTCTTGAAGGGGAAGAAGGAAAAAATATAAATCTGTGCGCAGAGCTTGTACTCGACGGTAGCGTTGGAGAAGGCGCGAAACTGTGGGGCCGCTTGCTGCAACTAGCGGCTGAGAACCGGGCGACCGGCGGATACTTTGACCTGTTGAAACTGGTGCGTGTGCTGCGTCCGGATTTTGAACTGCGCGACTATCCGGACTTCGAGGCCGACTGGAAGCGCATTGAGGCCGTCTCGCGGGAAAACCTGAATAATGTCAGGACCATACTGGGCGCGGACATTCATCTACCCCGCACCGATCAGGTTAACGGAGTTTCGGACACGGTCGCCGCGCACAAGGTGGTCGTTATCGCCGGAGAATCGGGGAGCGGGAAATCTTCAATGGTTGCGCAACTGGCGGCCAATGGAGGAGCTTTCAAACGGATTCTGTGGGTGACCGCAGAGCAGCTATCGAAACCCGGCCACGCTGAGATCGCCAATACCTACGGGCTTCGCCACAACCTTCCGGAATTGATTCGTAATTCAAGTCTCCGCGGCTGCACCCTGGTGCTCGATGGCTTTGAAAAACTAGAAGGTGATGCTAGAAAACGCGCGCTAGAGCTAGTTACGGCGGTCGAGGATGAAGGCTTTACCGGGTGGAGCCTGATCGTCACATGCCAGACGCAAGCGTGGGAGTCTGTGCAGGACGCGCTCATAACAATTGGCATTACCGACATTCACAGAGTGGAATTCGAGGTGCCCACAATCCAAGAGATTTACGACGCAATCCCGCACCTGCCAGAGATTCGCTACCTGCTCATGCGCAGTCACCTGCGGCCCATCTTGCGTAACCTCGTCCTGCTGGACTGGGTGCTGAGAGCAGACATTGCTAAAAAGCTTTCGGATTCTTCTCAGGTGTGGATCGGCGAAACCGAACTTATCGACTGGATTTGGGAGCGGTGGATCGGTAACGGAACCATGCGCTTCGCCCGCGATCTGCTGCTGCGCACACTGGGCCGCGAAGAGGGGCAGAAGCTCAGCGGAGCAGTTCATATTGATGCCATCGACAGCAATCAGCTGCAGCTGCTTGGAACACTCGCGCAGGAAGGGTTGATACGGGAGAACCTCCCATCTGTGCAATTCCCACACGATCTGATGGGTGACTGGGCTCGGTATCGTGTGCTTGTTTTTGCACAGAACAACGTAATTTCAGAGATCAAGACGACTGCCTCTGTTCCTCGCTGGGGCCGGGCGATTCGACTCTTTGCCCAATCGCTCGCTGAAAGGAAGGACGACCTTCAATCGTGGAAATCGGCATGGGCTCAACTCTCAGGAGCCGATACGGAAGCTGTTCTGGCGAGCGACATTTTTTTAGACGGTCTTCTCTTCGCCGCAAATTCGGAAGTGCTGCTGGAGCAGGTCTGGCCGATTCTTATCGCCGATAACGGCACGATTCTGCGACGACTGCTGAAGCGTTTGCAAAACGCGGCATCGATACCCGATGTCCGAATCCGCGGGCTGGTTGATCCGAAGTATGCGGACCAATCGGAGGCGTGGTTTCGCATCCCGCATCCGCTTTACTGGACTCCCGCGCTGAATGTTTTCAGCAGGCATGCCAACGATCTGGCCGAACACTCCCTCCTACCTGCAGCGGAGATCTGCTCTCTGTGGCTTCGAACGATGCCCGAAGGTATGCCGGGACGACAAGAAGCTGGCCTCATCGCACTGGAACTAGCGAAAGAAACACAGGGCCGCATCGCCGAAGGCATGCATTTCGGGGGCAAAGACAAGGTAGTTTACGAGGCACTGCTGTGGGCTGCGCGGGAATTCCCCGACGATGTTACACAGATCGCGCTTGAGCTGAGTGGTAGACGCCACGAGCCGAGACATGCCATCGAACGGGCTATCGCCACAGACGAAGAAGAGAAAAAACGCCACGAAGAATGGCTCAAGAAGCATCCCGAACAGGAAAGAGCAAAGCGCCCTCCCCCGCCTGTAATGCTGGCCATACCCCGCGGGCCTTTGCGGGCACAAGCCGCTGACGGGCCGAATCGCGAAGTATCGGAAGGATTCCGCTCCGCGGTGCTCGACAGCGGCGCGCTTTCAGGTCTGATTGCCGTGCGCCCCGAGGCGGCCAGAGAAGTTCTTCTGGCCGTGTGCATAGAGGAGCCCACACCGACAGATCTCTACGGCGACCGATTCTCACTCTCTGTTGATTTCGGGGTTGCAGACTGGCCGCAGGGTTATCCGGCCTACTACTGGAAAGGTCCTTTCCTTGCATTTCTCCAGGCTGCGCCCCAGCAGGGAGTGGATTCGATCATTCGGCTGGTCAACTACGCAACCCGGCGATGGCTTGAAGACGTCGGTGCACGGCTGACTGAAGAGCAGCGCGCGAAGTACGGCTTTGAATTTCAATTCGCTGACAGGACTGTTTGCTGGCTTGGTGATGGCAACGTATTCGGCTGGCATCGCTATCTCCCGAAAGACGGCAATGGGGTAGAAGCGGCGCTGATGGCTCTGGAGAAGTGGCTTTACGACGAGGTCGAGGCTGGCAGGAGCATCGCGCCGTGGGTGCAGCAGATTTATGATCGTGCCGAATCGGTCGCCTTTGCCGGAGTCCTGGTCGCCGTCGGCATGAAATACTCCAGACTCTTCACCAAGGAGCTGCAACCTCTGCTGGGAAATTCCCACATTTATGAGTGTCAGGCAAGCTGGGCGGGCAATGAATCACAGGAAGTATGGGCGATTGCGTTGAACGGTCAGCCGCAAACGGCGATTCAATGGGCGGTGGAGTGGCACAGGATGCCTCACAGACAGGCTGTGCTTCGCGACGGCACGCCGATTCTGATGATTCAGGATGAAGGAACGCGCAATTATCTTCTTGGACGTGTCGAGCAGTGGGCGAAGCAACCCGCGGCTAGTGACAAGGAACGCGAAGAGCTTCAATTCTTTTTCGCACGGTTCGATTTGAATAACTACACGCAAACGCCACAGCCCGACGGCTCCGTGAAAATTACAATGCGCTGGCCTGAAGAGCTGGAAACTAAGGTCAAAAACGGACAGGACGACCGGGAGCTGAATATGCTGTCGTTGACGCTGGCTTCAACGGCTCGCGCTTGCCTCTCCGACCGCAAATCACTCCAACCGGCAAGACTGCCGGAGTTCGCCCGCCAGACTCAACGCCTATCGGAATGGCACGCTTCCGACCTCAATGCTCAGCACGAGCAGTATCGAGTGAATTCTGTCGCCGGGGGGATCGCGGTGCTTATCATCCAGCACCGCGACTGGCTCAGGCAGAATCCCAACATCGAACAATGGTGCCTCGAAACCTTACGCGGATTGCGCCTGCCGGAAGGTTCCGAACTTGATTCTCCGATGTCGGCGCTCGATTCCACTGCCGAATCGTTTATGGGCGAAGCTGGCGTGGCTTTGCTGCTGGAGAGCGACGAAGAGTGGATTCGGAGTCTCGTATTCGGAGGCGTCACGGGCTTTCACTACAACGCCACTTTCCAGACGATGTTTCGTGCCTATTGGCTGCGCGAGAAACTGGGAGAGAAGTTCGCTGAGCTGACGAACGTTGTGGTGCTCTGGTCTGCCCTGCGCCGGGGAGCAAACCGGGAATCAGGATACGAGGCCAAGCGCGACTTGTTAGCCCGGTACAAAGCGACGCTGTTTCGCCGTTACAACGACGGAAAACTCAACGGAGCGCTGTTGCCACTTACCCGAGCGGAGGCTCTTGGCAACGCCCTGGTCGAGCGCATTTCCCGAAGGACGATGTCTGTAGCAGAACGGCAGATGCGCGAAGACCGCAAGAACCGAGTGCGCGACGACGGCAGGCACCGGGACTTGGACCGCGATATTCCCAATGTCGATTTCTACGTGCTGGAAAAGGGACTGGGATTTCTTTGGGCAATGGTACGCGAACCGCAGCCGACAGACGAGCCAGTGCTGCGTCACCTCATAGACGAGCTGTTCGCCATGGAAATGCGCACTCTGCCGACGCCCGAACCGGGGGAAGAGCGGCACGAAATCGAGGGCACGCCTTACGAATTTGACGTGTGGGTTATGGCCCGAGCGGCGGAATTCATTGTTAAGGAAAACTCGGTCGAAGGGGCGCGGAGGTTTTACCGCCCGATACTCAACCGTGGTCCGGCCGGACGGTATTGGGTCGAGGACTTCCTGCAAACATGGGTGCGCACGGGGCTGGAGATGACGTCCGATCCCGCTACGTTCGCGAGAATCTGGACGGAGATGGTGGACTATGCAATGGCTTTGCCTGCCTGGCAGCCTAGTCCACACGGCCATTGGTCGCGCGCCGAGTCGCTCGCCGTCGATCTGATAGGCTTGCGCGATGATTCGGCAAAAGTTCTCGGCCAGACGGAGCATGTGGCGGTGGTCCGGGCGATGGCACCCGTGTTTGAGCGCTGGTCATTGGCATGGCTTAACCATGCGTCTGCGGCTGGATGGTTTTCGCATTTCCTGACGACGGACTCTGGCGCCGTTTTGATGGTTATGGGAATCAAGGAGCTGGCAAAGGTTGTGGGATCGTTTGAGGACAGTGACTGGCACCGGCAGGGGCTCGGGGGAATTTTCACTGATGCGCTTGCGGCGTGCTGGAAACAGAAGCAGAACGAAATCGAGCAACAGCCTGAATTGAAAGAAGCATTCCTTAAGATTCTTGCTGCACTTTGCGCTCGTCAGGTTCCGGAAGCACTGCACCTTAGAAACAAGGTTTCAGAAGCGCTGGGCGGCCAGACCCCATCGAGGCCCGCTACTTTATAGGTTGCGGGCCGTTTTGAGCAGCCTTGCACGCATTGTCGTCGCGGCGAAGCTGCTTATCCACCCGATGGAAGGATTTTGGAATTTCAGTCCTCAGCGCCTGCATCATTTGTCCGGTCACCAAATCATCCAGGATGGGGTCCGATATGCACACGATGGCGGACAGTTGTGTCAGCGTGTGCGCGGCATTTTGTCCAGGTTCCATCAAGCCGACATTGCTGCGCCCCGCCAGCAATCCGTCGTAGTCCGTCAAACCAAGCCTGAAATACATGCTTTTGATCCCAGCGTGAATATTGTCGTTTCCCATCTGATAGTAAGAGCGCATTTCCGCACGTCCTGCGGCTTTTTCGAGGTCCGCGAAGGTCGGTTTTTTGTTTTTCAGATGGCGTGCAGCCCAACCGTAGTCCGTTCTAAAATCCGGACCGTACTTCGCAATCGCCCGGTCGTATGCTTTGACAATCTTCTTCTGTTCGCGCGCGGAAAGCGGCCCGTAACCGAGGTCTTTGTGACAGGCTAAATATTTGTCCAACGCTCGCTTGGATTCCACTGCCTGATGGTCGATGTAGCGCTGCGCGATGTCTTCTCCATATTGCGCGATAACCGCCGCTACAACTTCGATCTCATGAAGCGTTCTCCAGCGCGCCATGGCACCGTCGGCAAAGCCATTTTCCAAAAGACAGATGATTTCGTCGGTGACTTGGCAACCTCGTACTAGCAACCGGATCAAGATAGATCTCAGCTGCTTTTTCTTGCCTTTTTCCAGAGATTCGTTGCGATTATGCGCCCATTCACACCACTCGCGGGACATGGTTAACAGCATTCGGAGTTGTCCGAGTGGCTTTCCCCATCTCTCCTCCAGCCGCAGCCGGAAACCTGCCAGATCAGCTTGTTGCTCCGCATACTCGTCGGGCCAACGGGACTTAAGATCCTTCAGGACAGATTTCGACAGGCGTTCTGCAATCTTTGGAAGGATTGTGGAGAGGTGATCAGTTTCGAACCGCGCAAATGCTCGCTCCATTTCATCTGCGTCTGTTTGATCAAAGGTGAGGTTGAAATTCCCTGAATATTTGCGGCTGTTATATTGGAACGGCTCGCCGGTTCCGCTCAGGATATGCCGAGCTAGCTTTTTGCAGAGAGCTCTGGGCGCGCTTATCCCTTGTTTTTCAAGTTTTTTGGAGACGAGATTCTCCAGAAAGATCGTCGGCAGGTCCTTTACGGCCTGGTTCAATGTTTCTTGAAGCGCGTTCATCTTTCGTCGGCTATGCAAAAACTCCTCTGCTGCTCAATGTGGACACCGTTCAATGGGTCAACCTGCTGATTCGAAGATTTCGATCCAGCGCTCCAAAGTCTGGTCGTGCTGTTCGAGCGGACCGATCAGATAATCCCTCAATTCCCGGTGATACCGCTCTCGAAGAATTTCGCTTTGTAGCTTTCTCGATCGGAATAAATACAAAGCGTCGTCGGAATCCTTCAACCCCGCCCTCTGTAACTTCGACAAGATGTAGTCGTAGGGGTCGGGTACGAGAAGCCTAAGCCGTTCGAACTGTCCACTCGCCATTTCCGAAAGTCTCTCTTCGTACTCTTCAGGCAGAGTTGCGACCGTGACTCGATGAAGATAGATCTTGTACCTGCGATGCAGGTCGGAATCATGGCCAGCTATTTCTTCTAGATTGAGGTCTGCGGGCACAACCGTGTAGTAGTCGATATCCCCGGTTGTGCGCGGAATCCCGTAATAGTAGACGAGCGCAAAACCTCCGATGCAGTGGATTTCGAGCGGTTTTTCTAACGCTTTGTCGATCTCTCCGAGGAAATCCTTCCACGGTGAAGGGAGCTTAGCGCCGGGCGTTTCACCCGGCATAGGAAAGCTGTTCGGACCGCATGTCCGCGAGCAGGTTCCAATGTACCGCATCGGCGGTTCGATTCTTCGAAAGCCACTCTCGTTCTCTCTCGGTCATGGGAGGACGATAGAAAAAACCTTCTTTCGCAAGGCGGCTTTCCTCAAGCATCTCTTCGAGCTTGCCGAGTTCCTTTGATCTGGTGTTGTCGCTATGACTTTCGGCCACACGCCGCCCAAGCCTAACAACAAATCCCAGCTTGTTTTGAAGATTGAATTTCCGGGCAGTTTCGACTAGCCACGTATCCGGCCGCCCGTACTTCATCGCCACCCACGGCAAAGCCTCCGCCACGCGGCCATCGAGACTCGTCTGTCCCAATGCCGTAAGCAGCACCTCATAAGGGTTCTTCCTTGCGGTATGCGTTTTGAGGTAAGCGAAACCGGGATATTCGAGTCTCGTCAACCACTCCACTAATTGGTCATCGTTTGTCCGGGCGGGCACAAAATCCTCTTCGAGGGGAAGAACCTCCGGCGACAGTCCGTAGACAGAAACGGCCCGGCGAACCACCCGAGGTGTCAATCGCCGTTTCCCATTTTCAAGCAGATTCAAATATGCCTGGGTCACCCCCAGGTGGCTAGCCGCGGCCTCCTGCGTCCAGCCTCTGTATTGACGGGCCTGCTTGAGTTCCTGTGATTTCATAATGTCCATTTATAACAGACTTGTCATAGTTTGTCAAGACTACAGAACTACGGGCGAAGACGAGTTGCCGCAAGATCAAGAGATCGACGTATCCGAACTCTGCGCCGATGTGCAGAATGGAAGGTTTTCAATTGGAGCAAACGGAAAGGACTGTGAAATAGGTATCGTTGCCGAGCCCGAACGTAGCAAGTATACGCTCCAATCCCCTGAACTCGACACCCGGTATTACTCGGTCGCTCCGGAAAATCGCGAGAGCGTAATCCATTACCTGAATCGCACGCAATCCTTTCGCGTTATCCCAGTAACACCCGGCTATTTTTATACGGTCGGACAATTCTGCCGTCCCCTTATTCAGTTTGGCCGTCAATACGACGATTCGAAGATGGGTGTGATCGGAGCGCTCCAGTCAATTCCAGCGCTAAGAAATATGGGCTCCGAAAAGGGCGAGCGGACTCGGAGGAACGGCGCTGGATGGGAACGAGAGTCCTTGTTCGGACTGATCGATACAATGGGGGCCGGAACTCAACTCGTAGCGGAGTTTGAGGGAACACGTGTCCTTGTGTGCGATGACCTTCGCGACGAGAGTCGCAGACTTCATTATGGTGCAAGACGGAACTGCACATCACCGTAGGAGGGTCGTATTTATCCATGCAAAATCCAAGCGGGAAGCATCGAACTGTTCCGCATCTGCCCTTCAGGATGTGTGCGGTCAAGCTCAAAAAAATCTTCGAGAAGTATCCCTTTTGCCGAAACAGGACCGAGCAAGCGCCACAAGTGGTCTCAGCCGTGGGATGGTCGGCCTCACACGCACGGCATTGTAAGAGAGCGCGTACGGAGGAGAAACCCGCATTCAGATCCAGAAGAGGATATCCGGCGCGCAGTGAAAGATCCAAATGCCGACCGCGAGGTCTGGCTCGTCTTGGGCAATCTCTTGTCGAAGAATACTCTTCAAACAATGCTATCGAGGAATTCGCCTCCTGGGTATGCAATTCAGGCGGCTTATTTGTTGTTCTCGACCCTCACCAATACCGCTGCGGCGGGAGCTCGCTTGCGTGTGTTCTGCGCACCTTGATAGCTGTTCATGGCGCGTTTCTACGATCCAGTTGGTCCAGCAAGACTTGGCCGCATTCCTCCGAATGAGACCCTCGACGCGGGGGCTTAGATTTTTGGCACGCTTCGGTCCAACGTCAGTCCAATTTGAGGGGTCGGTTGCACCGCATGTATCCGCGTAAGCGACACCAGATGCGGCACTTGTGTGATTTTGCCTGCTTTCTTGCAAAGCAGGTGCTCTCCCAGCTGAGCTACACGCCCACTGTTAATTAAT
>Ga0302325_10029817_pt1 | contig 11265 bp, 8 predicted proteins | sample Palsa_T0_2_FD_201948 | JGI IMG/M metagenome (GOLD analysis project Ga0302325, IMG submission 201948) | Peat permafrost microbial communities from Stordalen Mire near Abisko, Sweden - Palsa_T0_2 | ecosystem: Environmental > Terrestrial > Soil > Palsa > Peat permafrost | place: Sweden: Abisko...
AGACGCGAAAATGACTTGGTGATCGGTGAAGGTTGGACCTTTGTATTGATAGCATGAAACTTCTGGATACTTCAAAAGCTCATCTCAGTCTTCACATATGATTTTCCTCCATCTTGAACCTACCCCTCACCAATAACACGATGTCTGAGACATTCTAGGACCTACCTCCGTCCGCTGATTCTCTCTGCCGTACCTTCCCCAGATCTCAACCCTATTGCATGTGATCATCAGCCTTCTATACATCACTACCCTCACTCAAGGCTTCTTCAAGATTCAATAATCTCCACACTATTTATCAATATCGACCCATCCCCCTTTCACATGACACCACTTCTCCTCCCTGTCCTCTTCCCGAGTTCCCTCCCCCTATTTTCTCCTCTCCACCCACTCCTCGCTCGCATCTAATCCAATCACAAGCCCTCCCTGGTACCAAACCAAACCAATCCCAATCCCAAACCGCCCGACTCTTCGGCTCCAAATCTCCCCTCCCCAACTCGATTCCAAAACGTTTGACGGCTCGGAATCCTAGTTACCTACCACGCGTGACGCCGGCCTACTCCGAGCCTGGCGTTCGACATAAAATTAACATTCCAGCAGCTCGGAGCGCCTAGCTCCCCTTTGTACCCATTCCCCGGATTTCGGGCGTGAGCAATCTCCTCCCAAACGCCTTGTCTCAGCCACTAATATTCCCGATCTTGAATTTTCCAGAGCCGCGTCAATTTTCCGTAAAATAATTACGGGGAGCGGTGAGCTTGGCGACACGTGATGGGTTTTCTCCGCTGGGGCCTTTCCGGTCAGCGAAAATGGCGAAAGTCGGGCTTGGGAGTTGATAACTGTGTGTATCAGGATTGTGGGGAGAACCAGTCGTTGAAATAGCGCTGGATGGGGTGTGTGGATACAGTGAGTGGGACCCGGGGAATAAGGAGGGAGAATGTGGGGCCGGGCAACGTTATGATCGTGAACTTTTGGAGAGTTGGGATAATTGGTGATTGATTGAAGGGGATTGAGAGTAAAAGTTTAAGAGAGAGATAGAGAATGAGACGTAGGCTGGGAGGAAGGGAAAATCTTCGAGTGTTGTGGAGGGGAATTTGCTTGTGGTGGACGTTGAAGAGTCCTCTGGCTGTGCTCGAAGTAACCGCGGATGGGCTTGACTCTTCAAGATTATCTTGCCCCTAAATACGAAGTCAGACGATTTAAAAGTGCCATTGGGGCATTCAAAAAACGTTTAGACATCGCCATACTATGAAATTCTTGCGTTGAAAAATTCTGAAATCTGTTCAGTCGAAAACATTCATATATTTTTAATATTCTAAATGTCCAAATACAGGTTAGATCTCCACGTGCTGGATGCTCATCCGCTTCACAGAACCTGATAACTGATGACAACCGGTGAACACCTGAGCATGTGCTGAAGACCCATTGGTGACCTCACCGTCTTAGATCCATCATGGGATCTTCGATGCTGCATGCAAGAATTTATGCGATGAAAGGGTGATCATTGCTAGTTGTCGCCCTCGAAATCTTTTTCAGGGGCTGTTGAGACGGTCTGCCTCTTGTTCGTTTTAGTTGTACGTCAATAAGTGCCACAGGATAAAACTTCTCGGCTCGAGCCTATTTACTGTGCCAACATCAACCGGATAAGAATCTCAAGAATGGTCTGTGTGTTTGGAAGGGCGATTGACTAGTCCTCGGGCAGCGGGCTGGACGTCGCATGGCGGCATGGGTTTTCTCCTGACAGGTGCTTGGCGGTTCGATATCGATTTTCTACCTAGTAACAATTACCACACATTCTCTGTCAACCCGTCTTACTAGTTCTGGTCTGAAGCCTGGATTGGCTCTCATGAAAAGCCTTGTGCTGAATCATGCTCTCGTGCAATACTTGGCCTTACCAATCCTCATCATTGCTGCGGACGAGCCGCTCTTCAAATAACCAGGTCCTGGACGCCTCTTCACTTCTTGTTGGTTTACAGTACAACCAATACCCGTATTGCCCTGCAGCTAGACTGTGTCCTGTATCAAGAATGTTGGTGGCAATGAAGCGGCATTAAAATGGCGTCTGTTCAGCGCATATTCAGCAGCTCGGCACTGGCAAAGACACCGCTTCTATTCGTTGGAATCAAACTTGGCGTATCGGTACCGACACATAATGACTATTCGTCAGGGGCCAAAGGTCGTGGAAATGCAATGCGAAGCAAGTGGTCAGCGCTGCCAAGTTCAGAAAGAAACCGTGTCTTGACTACGCCATTTGCGTCGGTCTCTACAGTACAGTAAAGGCAGCAGAATAGGGAGTCGAGAAAGTCGAGGCCGTGAAGCTTGTCGCACGAAAGAGCCACCACAGGGCAGGATCCTTCGTGCTGAAACGGGATGGAATGACCTAGATATGTCATGATTACCGCAAGGAAGAAGAGTTGACCAGAACATACATGAGGATTCGAAACGTGCAGCCGTCGATGAGATTCAGTACCTCCGTACCTGCCCTGAAGCCATGCCCGTGCTCGTCCTCTGCTCACTGCCCACTGCTCACTGCTCACCGTTGCTGAAAAAAGTCCCAATAATGCATGCATGTCAGCCACAGCTTATGTGTCGATTGGTGGGCCTTGGCATGCCTCGCTGCACTAGACCTAATGTGCTTAGGCTGTCGGCTCTCTCCCCCTCGACTGCGATGTTCGACAGTAGGCAAAATGGATTGAATGGTCGAAATGGCGTTCTCGGATGATAGATTCTGCGTGGCTGCATCCTGCGCCAATAATCTGCCGCTGCTTTAATCCTGCCCCCCTTCAATTATACTCCCGCGCTGTGCTGCGAAGTCCGAGAGGCCTGGTGGGCCCTCTCTCTCCGCCCTCCGCCTTCCCTGAGTTCCCTCGCACGCATCAACCGCCCTCGCTCATACTTAGTACAGTACAGTACAAAGTACTGCTCCCACGCTCCCCAGCCTTCGCCAGCACTCTCATTCCATCGCCCCCGTCGCCGCGCGCCTCGTGCTCTCAAGCAGTCCTCCACGCCGCAAGCCCACGTTGATACGCTCATTTCGTAACAGATTTGTCCCTATTCGGAGGGCGAATGTGACAAGGCTTCCTAGGATCTTGCAGGCGAACAGGGTGGTTGCACACGCCAGTTATCTGTCCAGCTTCAAGCCCTTCCACACACACCATTTCCACCCCAGCAAGGCCCCGAGTCCAGCAGCCCAGGCCGCTACAACTCGAACTCGATTCAACTCGGGGTTGGCACTTGTTCACTCTCTCTTCCCCACACCCTAACCACCAGCGATTCCATCTCTCGACTGACAGACCACGCATCCTCCTCCTCGTCGAACCCAGCTTGACCCGCTTTCCCGCACCGAAAGATCACCAGTCCTGTCGTCGCTCCTCCCCGCAAAGTGCTGTACGTCGTTCTTCGACTCACCTCCTTCAACGCAACCACGTGAGGCTGCGACTCTACCTGCTGCCCTGATTACAATTTGGACCGCGCCAGGGAATGTTGTACTCAGTCTCTGGTGCGAGAAGTTCCGTCTGCCAATAGGAATGCCTGTGCCTATGCACCAAAATCTGGTGATTTTCCCTCGCACGCATCCACGACAACCACGAACACCGACCTACCCTGATCTGACACTTTTCTCCCTCCCGCACGACAATAGTCATGGGCTGGCATAAACCCGACAATGTTGCTGGCTCATCAGCACCGGCCATTATGGTCGGGCTGTTCGTTGCGTGTGGAGGTCTTCTGTTTGGCTACGATACGGGGTGAGTGTCATCCAGGAAGCGACGATGAGCGACTGCGATGGAGGCTAACCATTGCGCAGGACTATATCAGGGATACTGGCGATGAAAGCTTTTCGGCTTCAGTTTTCGACAGGATACATCGACCCAATAGATCATTATCAAAACGTTTCACCTACTCAGTCATCTCAGATCGTGGCGATATTAAGCGCAGGAACCTTTTTCGGAGCCCTTCTAGCAGCACCTTTGGGCGATAAACTAGGTCGACGGATATCTCTTATAATCGCTGTGGGAATCTTCTCCTTTGGCGTCATGTTGCAGACTCTCGCAATGCATATTCCGCTCCTGCTTAGCGGAAGGTAAGGCTACAACATTCTTTGGACCGCTATACGAAGACTGACATTGTATTTAGATATTTCGCAGGCCTCGGTGTTGGTGTTATATCGGTCCTCGTCCCCCTTTACCAGTCAGAGATGGCGCCCAAATGGATTCGTGGTACTCTAGTCTGTGCATATCAATTGGCAATTACCGCCGGCCTCCTTCTCGCAGCAATCGTTAACATCTTAACCGAGGGTCTGGACTACACTAATGCATTCCGAATACCTCTGGCTATGCAATTTGTCTGGGCAGGTGTCCTCCTCCTCGGACTCGTCCTCCTGCCGGAGACTCCACGTTATCTCATCAAGCGGAATCTTCACACCGAAGCCGCATTATCTCTGAGTCGTCTCAGGCGACTCGATATAACTCACCCAGCCTTAATTGAAGAACTAGCTGAGATCGAAGCTAATCATGAATACGAACTTGGTCTTGGCCCTTCAACATATCGCGATGTATTTTTAGGTTCACCTCATCTTGGTCGACGCATTTTGACGGGTTGTGGGTTGCAAATGTTGCAACAACTCTCTGGGTGCAATTTCATATTTTATTACGGCACAACATTCTTCGAACGCATTAACATCAAGTCCCCGTTCATAATCCAACTCATTACCAACATTGTGAATGTTGTCTCCACTCTACCAGGAATGGTTCTTGTCGAATCCTTAGGACGACGTCGCCTTCTTATGATCGGAGCATCTGGCATGGCTGTCTGTCAGCTCATCGTTGCTTCCGTCGGCACTGCTCTACCTGACTCCTACATAGCGAACATGGTCCTGATTGTCTTCGTCTGTTGCTACTTGTTCTTCTTCGCCGCCTCTTGGGGACCCGTTGTCTGGGTCGTCACTTCAGAAATCTATCCCTTGAAGATCCGAGCGAAATCAATGTCCATTTCCACAGCCTCAAATTGGCTGCTCAACTTCTGCATCGCATACGGGACACCTTATCTCGTGGGTGATTCACCAGGACTAAACCTTCGAGCAAAGGTCTTTTTTATTTGGGGCACTTTCTGCGTCATCTCACTTATTTTCGTCTGGTTTATGGTATATGAGACGAGCAAGATCAGTCTCGAACAAATCGACGAGATGTACGAAAGAGTCGATCACGCCTGGAATAGCAAATCCTTCCAGCCTAGTTGGAGTTTCCAAGAGATGCGAGACGAAGGAGCCTCAGCGAGTGGGATTCAACTCACAGAGCACGAAGAACCTCGGCGGCGGACAGGCACGAGTGCCAGCACAGCGGAGAGCGGGACTACCATGACGGAAGAAGACAAGATCATCGCGCAACTAGGCGAGGTTGATCTTAGCTATTAATGTCTCATCTATTTGCTTTTTTGCTTATGTGTATTTCAGCGTGGAGTTTCAATCGAGGAGTTTTGGGGTACGAAATCAACAAATCATGGGAACTGGGATTGGGCAAACGCACTTTGGGAAATGGGTTGGGTCGAAGGGGCGAAAGTATATCTGGGTCGTGCTAATTTTCTTCGACGATTTAACAAATGGGGTGTTCCTAGAAGTTGGGAGTCTCCCCATTTACTTACAATTGTCGTCGGCGAAACTATATACCACGATCTCATTATCATATTGACCAGATATTTCTTTGGCTGGGAGTTGAGGAGCAGATAAGAGAAGGTGAGATGAGCTAGCCATACACATGCTACCACTAAAAGGGGCAGTATGAAATGATATACTTTTATCACTGTATACTTCTACCAATCTCAATGAAATCATCACTGATCACCCGACTGTATTCACTGTACGTACAAAGATCGCCCTTAAGCTGCACGATATCTTATCCATGCCGCTCACCGCAGGTATATTAACTCCTATATCTGTTCGCCAGCTATTACGTCGTATATCGTCCCAAGCCTCTATCCTTATTCCTTTTCCAGATTAAATCTCAACTTTCAAATGAACTGCTCACCTTGGCCTATTGCATCATTTTCTGCATACAGTAGTACATGTGGCAAGGCGGGTCGGCAATAAAACTTGGCAACATCTCAAGCCACCTTCCCACTTTTCTTCGCGCCTCGTCTCGAATAACCTCCTTTTCTGAGCAAAGCGATTTTTGCTTCTTCGATAAGGCTTAATCATGTCTTACAGTAACGTTGTTCGATTCCGCGTCTCAAATTCGCTGATCTTGCCGCGTTTTTCAGCCTCTGCTGGGGGGTCTGGATTATTTGGGCGTGGGGGCAGACTCTTCTTTGCAGATCTGAAGATCTCCGGATTGCTGGAATGGAGGCGTCGAAGATCATGGGATCACCCGTCTGTGAGCTTGATGAGATTGGGGAGGAGTTTATTGGTACCAATTAGAGAGCATGGGACCGTGGGCATGCAGTGGGATTCGAAGTTTGGCAAGGCCGTCGTTAGGGGGGGTGTCAACGACTTGGTTGAAGGTTCTCTAAACATTCAGATGAAACTCCCCAGCATAGTCAGGCCTTATATATTGTTCATTAAAATCCACCTTCCTAGTACCTGATTGATCGGCATGACACCTTCCCTATGAATTGTATTACTTAAATAAAGCTGAATCATCCCAGGGGATTCCATTTTCTTGGCTGTCGCTTCTTCCAATGACAGTTCAAGCAGATACCGTTCTTCGAATCCTCGATGGCATCATCCAGCTCTTTCTGGTCTCTTTCCTCTTCATCGCTCAATGGCGCGTCAAGGGCTACACCAACTCTAATTCTCTCCACTCTCCGTTTCCACTCGAGTCCCTCCCAGTCTGGATCTCGGAGGGAAAGTTTGCACAGCTTACAACTGGTAAGACCATCAAACGTCGGCCTTCTCCTCTCTGCTATGGTCTGGTCAAGGTACAGAGATAATAGTCGCTCTTCTGCCCAACCATTTGAATGCTCTTCGATCTGGTTGCGTATCAATTCACGAATGTCGATATCGATCTTTTCCAGGACGGCACGAAAGGGAAAAAAAGATCTCGAGAAACGCAGAGCCATGAATATTGGCGAGGTCTCCTCACCCCAGATGTCTTCATGAACGAAACATAACCCTCCGGAAATCTGTACGAGCAATTGGAAGTCTCGTGTCAGGCCATCTTCCTGAGATCTAGACCATCTCGACCCCAGGGTTGAAATCCATCTCAGGAGTCCGGAACGCGCCATAGAAGTATCGCAGTGTCGAAGAATTTCCGGCAGTGATGAATGCCCCGGCTTCCAGATTATGACAGACACAAGATATTCCTGCCATAACTTGCGGTCTAGAAGAATTGTAGGATTTGTGATGGGAAGAATATTATTCAGCAACCACATAGACGGAACGTCTGGAAGATTACGGTCCTGATGTTCGCACATCACCAGATTACTAAGGGCTCCATCACTCACAAAATCCGCACAATCTTCCCCCGCTTTGATGAATTCGCGAATTGTTTGTTTGAGCGTTGCGGTTTGGGACAGTACCATGTAGGATCCATTTTCCTCGATAAAACCAGGCAAACAAGCATAAACAAATGGCGTTCTTTTGTGTGGTCAGTAAATGTCGTATTTTGACTGAGATGGGATTCAATCACCCGTTCCTTATAGTATAGTCGCGTATCCTTTGATGTGCCCCTTCTTGGAGAAGCAGAGCGCAAACGTCTGCTTGAGATTGACTTGCTGCAAACTACAACGAGTGAGCAGGTGAGAATGCTAGAAAACATAATGGGAAAACTTACGTGCAAAGGAGTCCAACCATACTCTGTCATATCGTTGACAAATGCCTTCCGACTCCCGATCAAGTATCTCACACCCTCTAGGTTGCCCCGACGACAAAATTCAAATATTGGTGAGTCTTCTGGAACGACCTATTGAATGTTAGTACATCGGCATGTAAATATATATAAACCACGGACATTGAAGGAATGTAAGTTGGTTTGCCATCCTTGTGTACTTAGCTTGACGATATCAAATTTAACAGCTCGAGCTGTGACAAACTTCGTCATCCACCAAGAAGGCACGAAGCTGAAGCTTGTTTCCACTTCAAGTTGCCCAGTCGATATGGTAGAATCACTTTCTTTCTCATTCTTTGTCGTTTTCGGCGAAATGAGATAAGAGGCGTTTTTGTAATGAATTTCTCCCAACACGGTCGATTTGGTTTTTGAGCAGTGGGAGAATGCAACCCGATTCCTGTACCTTTGGAGCAAAGTATCACAGTCGGGTTGTAGTTCTTCAACAACTCCTGACAACGGAGATTTCTGCCGGCCATGTTGTTCCAACACACTTGCAATTGTTGATTGAATCTCCTTGCGCAGCTCTGCCTCGACAGTGGACCGAAACTGATCCAGAGGCCAGGATGAAAAGGCTTTTCGAATCTCATTAGAGAGATCTTCAACGACTCCCGGCTCCTCTTCACCGCCGAAGGTGATTATGTCACTATGGTAGGAAAGTTTTTCGCGTATATCAGCAATTCCTTGGACTACTGGGACGAGGGACTCTTGGTAAGATTGAGAGTAATGACGGTTGGTTCGACTGCATTATTTTAGCTATCCAGCTCGGCACCCACCATCCATTGAACTTACTCCGCTGCAAGGGTCCGAGCTAGGACAAGGTCAATCTTCGCATCGCGGAGCTTTTCCTGGAATTTGATTATCTTGTCTTTCTTTCTTACTGCCCCAATAGCTGTCCATTTGCGTTTCATGGTGTTGTTGGTAACTGCAAAACCGGGGACTAGAGAATCCGCAATCCGATGCAAATCATCGAGCGGCGCCTCACATCTTTCCACAGCATGTCTGATTGGAGGATAAGGTCCAAGTATATTCTCATTTTCTCGGATCTCATCAAGTAGTTGAATAAAGAAATTCAAGTCATTTATGATGGATTCAACCTCTTTTGGTGCGTCCGTGATCGAATGAAGGAGTTTGCAACTGCATTGGTGTTAGGTTATTTGCTTCCCACCGATGCCTGGCCAGAACTCACAGCTGATTTATCCCATCCGCGAATTGGATTGCCAAAGATACAACCGAGAAAGCACCCGTGGCAGCAGAGAATGGGTCCATTTCGATTTACTTGCTGGTTTCCTACCGGATATAAGATTGTGATCTCTAACAGCGAGAAATCAGAAGAATGTTAGTGTCTGCCTGATGGCGTTGGGCTAAAGATTCCGAAGGTAGGCGTCAGCCTCATTGTACATGCAGGAAGCCGGTCATTCTCGAGCTCCGCGCAGACGGTCAGCACAGCCTCACTTGCAGCAGATCGTCTGCTAACGAACTAAAACGATTGAACTATAATGCTCAAGCCCTTGCTGCAACTCGATGAGCCTGTATAGTACAAAGACTGGGACAGCCCTTCCCATCGGAATCGAGATTGCCTTTAGAGACAACGGCTTTAGTAGTAGAGGTCATTTTGGAGAGCAACTGCTGTAAGATTACGACCAGGACGACTTTTTGGATGGAAAAACCATGCTTTTGATAAGAACAATACGGCTTGGACAAGAGCAACTGCCTTGGACGAGACAACTGTTCTGGATGGAAAACACACAACTCCAAGAAGTACCTAGGAGCCAGCTTTGTCTGAAAACATTCAAGACTCCTAATTACTTACGCAATTTGCCATTGGGGTGAGATAGAAGGCGCCGATCAGCGGAAAGATACATATTCGTGAGATGGTCTTTGAAAGCCAGGTGATGTACAAGAAAGGAAGTTGTCATCGACCGTAAATCCTCGTCACTTTACGTGACTGATGCTAACCTGAAATCTGCCTTCCATCTCGCTCGTTCCTCATCCGCTCATTCTGTCCTCATTCTGTCCCTGTCTAAGTCCAATGTGGACGGCGTCAAACGCCAAGCGTATGGTTCCCGAATACTTGGGAATACATGGCGAAGTTCGCCGCCCAGTCGGGATGTGCTTGGCCTCCCTGTTTAGCCTCTGCCAAAACGCGGTAATCAAGGTAACACATTACTAACACATTTCAACGCCTCACCCCAATTTAATTGAGCTCGGATCGCGGGCCGCTATATAGCTCTCATAAAAATGTTAAGTGACGACTGTGAGATGTTATTCTATCTTACTTCACCGGCGCGTGACTGGAGAAGCTGCGTTTTAGTGCTCTATTTGATTGCAACGCGTTTCCGACCCAGTTTCCCACTGCCAGACCGATTCAAGAAGACGATCTTTGGTAGCATATTAGGGAAATTCCTTTCGGCGCGTTCCATGCTTTTCATTAATCAATATTTAATACAATAATAGCTCTTGGGGAGGACCATTGTATTCCCGTAAAGTCTAAGTCAAGCCATTGCTGCCGGCTGCCATTCCCCCAGATTCTGATTCTCCGTACCGGTACTTTAATATAAGGGTAAAGAGTTTCCTTACTTGATTTTAACTTCACGATTGTTTTCTCACGTGTCAACAAGACAATGAGGAGTACCATCTTTCTCTCCCTAGCGGCCTTCACGGCAACCACTGTTAACGAACATGCGATCTTCCAGCGAATTCGTGTCAACGATGTTGATCAAGGACAACTCATTAGAGTGTGAGCCCCGGCCGTGAACAACCCGGTGCTTAGTATCACTGGAGACTCCATAGTTTGCAACACGGGCCTCAAAGAACTAGTATCACGCGCTGTTGTGACAATCCCCGCAGGGGCAAAGGTCGGGGCTTGGTATAAACATGTGCTTGGAGGTCCTCAAATCCCAAACGATGCCGATAATCCGATTGCGAAAAGCCGTAAAGGGCCATTTATGACCTATCTCGCAAAGGTATGCTCCGAAGTTGTTGTCGTTCGGAGGGAAGTACTGACTAAAACACAGGTCGATAACACCGGCACGGCTGATTAGGCTGGTGTAGATTGGTTCAAGGTTGCTGAAGAAGATCTTGATACCACAACTGGGAAATGGGGAGTGGATCCATTGCTTGCTGGGAATGGTTGGTGGAATTTCACGATGCCTGCTTATGTTGCAGCAGGGCAGTATCTCATGAGAGTTGAGCTTATTGGTATGGATTTCTAGCTATCCATATTACTTTTGGATGAACTCAAGGCCTTGTGCTGACTATATTTTCAAGTTCATCATTTCGCATACGGACTGAATAGTGCTCAGTTCTATATGTCGTAAGTTTCGTCAGCTTCTATACCCGTTATATATAGCTGATGGCATCAGGGGTGCAAATATTCAAGTCACCCGGATCTGGGAAGACGTTGGGTAACGAGACAGTGAAGTTCCCGGGAGCTTACACGGCTACAGACCCGTAC
>Ga0302325_10029818_pt1 | contig 11265 bp, 12 predicted proteins | sample Palsa_T0_2_FD_201948 | JGI IMG/M metagenome (GOLD analysis project Ga0302325, IMG submission 201948) | Peat permafrost microbial communities from Stordalen Mire near Abisko, Sweden - Palsa_T0_2 | ecosystem: Environmental > Terrestrial > Soil > Palsa > Peat permafrost | place: Sweden: Abisko...
CCCGGCCGACGGCCCGTACGCGCTGGAGCTGGCGCGCTCCAGCGGCGGCGGGATCGATTCGGTCACCGACGACGAGATCCGCGAGGGGATCCGGCTGCTGGCGCGGACCACCGGGATCTTCACCGAGACCGCCGGCGGCGTCACCACCGCGGTGCTGGCCAAGCTCGCCCGCCGCGGCGACATCGACCCCGCAGAACGGGTCGTCCTGTATATCACGGGCGAGGGCCTGAAGACGCTCGACGCGATCCGCGGCACGTTCGAGGTGACCGAGATCGACGCGACCGTCGAGGCGTTCGAGCGTTCCGCGCTGCAGACCGCCGCGTTGGCATAGGATCTGCCGGCATGTCAGTCAGTGTGAAAATCCCCACCCAGCTGCGCGAGGCGACCGGGGGCGAGGCCCAGGCGAAGGTCGACGGCGCGACCGTCGGCGAGGTGCTCGACGCCCTCTACGAGCGCTACGGCGAGCTGCGCAGCCGGATCGCCGAGGACGGCGGTCTGCGCCGGTTCGTCAACGTCTACGTCGGCGAGGAGGACATTCGCTTCCTCGACTACCTGGACACCCGTGTCTCCGACGGCGACGTGATCACGATCCTGCCGGCGGTCGCGGGAGGAGCGCGCTAGGGCGTCCGGTTCGGGAGCGCGCGCGAGGGTGTGACGGGCCGGCTTCGTCGCGGCGACCGGCGTTGCGAAGCGAGAAAGCGACTCAGTTGGACGCTTAAACGCAACGGTGGCCGAGGTCGCCCTTTGTCAGGCGGCACCGTGACAGCTCAGGACGAGGGTCAAACCCAACAGAGGAGGCACCTTGACGACTTTGGACACGACCGGGGTCCGCGACTATCTGGCGAGCCTGATGCTCCAGGAGGCGCACAGCATCACCACCAGCCTGCCGGACGACCGTTCGGAGCAGGGACAGGCGCAAGCCAACCACCTGCGGCGGCTCGCCGAGCAGGTCCAGCGGCTGCCCGAGGACGATGAGCGTCTCGTGAGGCTGGCGAAATGCTGGTATCCGGAGGGTCCCGACGGGCCGCCGCACGCGAGCGCGAACGCCAATCCCGTCATCCGCGGATACGTCACCGACGAGAACACAGGCGAGCTTGGTGGCCTGCTCGACCGGATCGCTGAGCTGGACGAGCAGAAGCGCGAGGACTGACCCGGCTACGCAGCCGTGGACGACAGGTTCAAGCCGGTGGGGCAGGCGATGCCAGTACCCGAGTGGCAATCGTAGCCCCACGGGTTCTTGTGCAGGTACTGCTGGTGGTAGTCCTCGGCGTAGTAGAACGGGTGGGTGGGGGCCGATTCGATCTCGGTCGTGATCTCCGGGTAGCGCTTGGCCTGTAGCCGCTCGTTGTAGGCGTCGCGTGAGGCCCGCGCGAGCTGGTGCTGGACCACGGTATCCGAGTAGATCGCCGAGCGGTATTGGGTGCCGGCATCGTTGCCCTGGCGCATCCCCTGGGTCGGGTTGTGGTTCTCCCAGAACAGCGTGAGCATCTGCTCGTAGCTCGTCTTGGCCGGGTCAAACACGACGAGCACCACCTCGGCGTGGCCGGTCGAGCCCGAGCAGACCTCTTCGTAGGTCGGGTTCGGGGTGTAGCCGCCGGCGTAACCGACGGCGGTCGTGTAGACACCCTCGGCCGGCCAGAAGACGCGCTCGGCGCCCCAGAAGCAGCCCATTCCGACGACCAGTCGCTCGAACTCGTCGGGAAACGGAGGCTCCATCGGCGTGCCCAGCACGGCGTGGCGCTGTGCCACCGCCATCGCTTGCTCGCGGCCCGGCAGCGCGCGCTCGCGGGCGATCATCTTCGACTTCACTCGTAAACCGAACATGCCCCTAAGATTAGTCGCGGCCGGGCTCGCCACGGAAGGGCTCGCAGGCCGGTCTGCTTCGTGCCGCTGCGGGCTTCTCGACTTCGATGACTGACACCGATCCCTCCAGGTGGCGACCGTCACCACGGCCGACGTCGACCGCCGCCGTGCTGGTCGCGCTGGCGGTCTTGATCGCCGCCGCGCTCACCGCTTGCGGCAGCTCCAGCCACAGCGACACGGCGTCGAGCGCGCACGGACAGACGATCACGGACGTCGCCCAGAGGACGAGCGCCGGTGGCACCCACGCCGACGTCGCCGCGCCCAAGCACCGGTCGTCCACCGCCGCACCGGCGCCGCCACCAACCGTCGTCGCGAACGTCAAGCGCGCGGTCGCGCTGCGCTCGGCCCCGGGGCGCGCCGGGCACGTGCTCGGCACGATCAAGACCCACACCGCGTTCGGCTCAGCGACCGCGGTCCCGGTCGTCAAGCGCAGGGGCGCGTGGCTCGGGGTGATCAGCCTGCTCGCCGGAAACGGGCGCCTGGGCTGGATCCCGGCTTCCGGCACATCGTTGACGAGCGTTCGCTGGCGGATCTACGTCAGCATCGATCGCCAGCGGATCACGGTTCTGTACGGCAACCAGGTCGTCAAGCGCTATCGGACCTCGACCGGCGTTGCCGGTGCGAGCACCCCGACCGGACATTTCGCGGTGACCGACAGACTGCTGACCGGAGTGCAGCACGGGCCTTACGGATGCTGCATCCTCGCGCTGTCCGCGATCCAGCCGCGGCATCTGTCCGACTGGGATGGCGGCGACCGGATCGCGATCCACGCCACCGACGACACCGCCGAGCTCGGCCGGCCGGCCAGCCACGGGTGCGCCCACGTGAGCGACGCCGACGGCCGCTGGCTGCTGACGTACATCCCGGACGGCACTCCGGTCGTGATCGCCGACGCCCCGTTTCACCCGGCCCGCGGTTCACCGGCCTAAGCCTGGATCCGCCGATACTGGACGACCGCAGGATCGGTGGATCCGGGCTAAGCTCAGCCGGCGTACAGCGAGTCCAGCACCTCGGCGTAGCGTTCGTTGACGACCGAGCGCTTGACCTTCAGCGTCGGCGTCAGCTCGCCATCCTCGATCGACAGGTCGCGTTTGAGGATCGCGAACCGCTTGATCTGCTCGACCTGGGCGTAGTTGGCGTTGGCCCGGTCAAGCTCTGCCTGGACGAGCGCGACGACCTGGTCGGCATCGGCAAGTTGCTTCAGGTCGGCGGGCAGCCCCTGATCGGCGGCCCAGGGGAGGATCTCCTCGGAGTCCAGCGTGATCAGCGCGACGGGATAGGGGCGACGGTCGCCGTGCATCACGGCCTGGGAGATGAACGGCGACTGCTTGAGGTCGTTCTCGATGTTGGCCGGGGCCAGGTTCTTGCCGCCGGCGGTGATGATGATGTCCTTCTTACGGCCGGTGATCTTCAGGTAGCCGTCATCGTCGAACTCGCCGATATCGCCGGTGTGCAGCCACCCGTCGGCGATCGCCTCGGCGGTCGCCTCGGGATTGTTCCAGTATTCACGGAAGACGTTGTCGCCCCGGATCAGGATCTCCCCGTCGGCCTCGGCGATCCGGATCTCGACGCCCGGCAATGTGCGCCCAACCGTCCCGAACCTGAACGCGTCCAGCGTGCAGACGGTTGCGACCGCGGTCGTCTCGGTCATGCCCCAGCCCTCCATCACCGGCACCCCGCACGCGTAGAAGAACTCAAGGATCTCCGGCGCGATCGGCGCGGCGCCGGTGATCGCCTGCTTGAGCTCGCCGCCGAACAGCCCGCGGACGCGCTGGTACAAGCGCTCGTCGGCCTGATCGAACGCCTGCTGGAGCTCTGACGGGATCCGCTCGCCGCGAGCGATCCGCCGGCGGACGTCGCCCCCGATCTCGATCGCCTGGGCGAACCGCTGGCGCTCTTCGTCGGAGGCCTGCGCCTGCAGCTTCAGCGCGGCTCCGTAGAGCTTCTCGAAGACCCTCGGGACCGACGGCACGTACGTCGGCTTGGTCTCGATCAGCTCCTGCAGGATCTGGCGGGTGTCACCTCCGAAGTAGACGATGGCCGCGCCGAGCCCGTAGGCGGCCAGCAGCGACGCGAGCGCGAACGCGTGCGCGAGCGGCAGGTACAGGTAGAGCGTGTCGCCCTCCGCGATGATCCCCACCGCGGCGACCTTGTCGGCGACCGACAGCGCGTTGGCGTGCGTGAGCACCGTGCCCTTCGGTGGGCCGGTCGTGCCCGAGGTGTAGATGATCGTGTAGATGTCGTCGGTCGCGACGTTCGCCTGCCGGCGCGTGAGCTCGGCCCGGTCCTCTCCGGCGCCCGCGGTAGCCAGCTCGTCCAGCGACTGCGAATCGTCGGCCGCGTCGATCACGAACACCTGCGCGAGGGCGGGCAGCTCGGCCCGGATCTGCTCGATCTTCGCCAGCTGCGACGCGTCCTCGCAGACCACCAGGCGCGCGCCGGAGTCGCCCAGCACCCACTGGCATTCCGAGGCGGCGTTGGTCGGGTAGACCGGCACGACCACGGCGCCGGCCGCCGACACCGCGAGGCTGACCAGCGTCCATTCGAGCCGCGTGTCGGACAGGATCGCGACGCGATCGCCGGGCGCGATCCCCGTCGCGACCAGCCCCAGCGCCAGCTCGTCGATGCGCGTTCGCGCCTGCGCGAACGTCATCTCGCGCCACTCGCCGTCGCGCTTGTAACGCGCCGCCACCTGCTCGCCGAACCGGCCGGCGGTGAACTCGGCAAGTTCGGCGATCGTCCGCGGGCCTGATCTCGTCTCGCTCATATTCCTCCCCTGATCAAGGCGGGTCGAGTCCCGCGCGCGCCAATCTAGCTCATGCCGGGCGGCGTGGAGACCCACGGCCGGGCTGTCCCCGGAGGACCGCCGGCACCAACGGGCCGATCGTGCGGGCGCGCACGCAGCCGAGCCACACGCCGGTCGCGTAGGCGAGGTCGTCGGCGACCCGCAACGCACCGAAGCGACCCGGATCAAGCCGCGGACGCCGGGCGACCCAATCCGCCGCGATCGAGACCGTCAGCGCGGCGGCAACGACCCGTCGCAACCGGCGTGACCGCATCGCGGCAGCAAGCACAACCGGTGGATAGGCCCGCCAGGCGGCGTCCAGCAACTGCTGGGCGATACGCAGTTGCGCGCCGGCGGCCAGGGCGAGCATCTGACGCCGGGCGCCGGGGACATCGGGCAGACGTGCGGTGACGACCGCCGTGGAGGCGGCGGCCGCGAGCAGCGCCGTGCGGGGCCGGCCGGCTGCCGTGAGCAGCCACGGAGCGAGCGCCCAGGTTGGCACTACGACGTGACGCATGCGCCCGGGATGGCGCCGGGCGAGTGCCCCTGCCGAGGAGCCGTAGGCGACCCGCTGTGCGAGCCAGCCGATGGGTCGCGCGCGGGAGGGGTGTTCCACCCGTGAGGCGGGCTCGTAGCGCACCGTCCACCCGGCGCCCGCCAGCCGCCAGATGAGGTCGACGTCCTCGCCGAAGCGCATCTCGTCGTCGAATCCGTGCGCGCCGGTCAGCGCCTGACGACGGATCACCAGCGCCGCCGCCGGGATGAACCCGACCCGCCGGCCGGGCGCCACGATCCCGGGCGTGTCGCCGAGATCCAGCGGCGAGCGCACCGACTCGTAGGCGGCGATCGCTTCACGCCCGGCGGGCACGGCGATCCGGGGTGCCACGGCGGCGAGCAGCGGGTCGGCGAAGTGGCCCAGCAGCGGCCCGAGCCACCCGGGCTCGGGCCGGGTGTCGGAATCCAGGAACGCCACCAGCGGCGCGGAGCTCGCGGCCGCGCCGGTGTTGCGGGCCGCCGCCGGCCCACGCGGGCTCGGGTGACGGACGACGCGCGCTCCGCCCGCGTGGGCGACGGCGGCGATCGCCGGCGCGTCACGTGAGCCATCGTCGATGACGATGACCTCGCGCGCTGGGCCGACCCGCCCCAGGCACGCGGCGAGCAGGTCTGCACGGTCGCGCGCGGGGATCACGACGGCGACGTCGTCGGTCGTCCACGGACCCTGGTCGGTGGGGACCGGATGGGCCAGGCCCAACGCGACCAGTCGGCCGGCGAGGCGCACGGCCGCGGGCCGGTCTGAGACCGGGGCGCCGGCGCGCCAGGCATCCACGAACCGGCCGCCATCGTGCGTCAGGCGCAGCAAGCGGGTCGGCTGACCTCCGACCAGGATCGTGCCGCCACCCAGCACGCGCGTCGAACGGTCCAGCTGGAGCTTCACCGCAGACGATCAGGCCGGCGTAAGAACGCCCTGCGTGAACCCGTCGGGGACCAGCACGTCGGAGGGCTCGAGCTCTGCCGCCGACGCACGACCCAGACCGCGCAGCGCGGAGTCGATGCCGCCGTGCAAGATGTCGAACACGTTCTCGACGCCCGCCTGGCCGTTGGCCGCCAGGCCCCACAGGTAGGCTCGGCCGATCATCGTCGCCCGGGCGCCGAGCGCGAGCGCCTTGACCACGTCGGACCCGCGGCGCACGCCTGAGTCGAGCACGATCTCGATCTCGTCCGCGACCGCGGCGGCGATCGCCGGGAGGGTGCGGATCGAGGCCGGCTGGCCGTCGAGGTTGTTGCCGCCATGGTTGGAGACCGAGATCGCGGTCGCGCCGACGTCGACCGCCCGCCGGGCGTCGTCGGGACGAGCGATCCCCTTGATCATCACCGGTCCCTCCCACCAGGAGATCAGCCAGCGAAGGTCGTCCCAGGTCGGCGGCGGCGTGCCCATCCACTCGCCGTAGGCGGTGAAGAAGGTCGGCGGGTCCTCGCCCTCGATCGTCATGTTCGGCACGGTCAGCGCGGGCGGTCCGCCCGCCTTGGCGTACGCGAGCAGCCAGCGCGGGCGGATGATCGTCTCGGGCGCGAAGCTGAGCATCGTCTTCAGATCGAGCGTGTCGGGGATCGTCGGGCTGCCCCAATCGCGACCGTGCGAGAACTGCCAGTCAAGCGTCACGATCAAACCCACCACGCCGGCCCGCTTGGCCCGCTCCAGGCGCTGCGTGAGCCGGTCCTTGGAGCCGCACCAGTAGGTTTGAAAGAACGTCTGCGGGTTGGCTGCGACGACCTCCTCGACGGGCTTTGAGCCGAACGAGGACAGGCCGATCGCAGTCCCCCGGGCCGCGGCCGCCCGCGCGACCGCGACCTCGCCTTCAGGGTGGACCGCCTGCACCCCGGTCGGCGAGATCAACACCGGCAGCGCCAGCTCCTGGCCCATCAGCGACGTCGCCATCGTGCGCTCGGCGGGCGCCTGGGCGACGTGCGGCGCGAATCCCAGCTCGCCGAACGCGGCGAGGTTGTCGGCCATCGTCGAGCCCCGCTCGGACCCGGCGATGATCGCCAGGTACACCGATCTCGGCAGCGTGCGGCGGGCGCGGCGCTGCGCCTCGGCGACCGTCTCGAACCAGTCTCCCGCCATCGGGCTGCCGCGTCAGCCGACGCGAAGTCGCTTGGAGTGGCCCGCCGGCACCGGCGGCCGATCGCCAGCAGCGACCTTGACGAGCTCACGCTCGCCGTGGCCGAGCACGCACTCGGGATCGGGGCCGTCCAGCGGCATGCCGGTGAAGAACTTCGCCGCCATGCAGCCGCCCTGGCACTTGTCGTAGAGCCCGCACGACGCGCACGCACCAGCCGACTGGGGCTCGCGCAGCTCGGCGAACAGCGTCGAGTTGCGCCACACCTCGGCGAACCCGCCCGGCCCGCGCACGTTGCCGGCGAGGAACTCGTCGTGCAGCACGAACGGGCAGGCGTACACGTCACCGATCGGGTCGACCAGGCACACCACGCGCCCGGCGCCGCACAGGTTCAGCCCCGGCAGCGGCTCTCCGAGCGCCGACAGGTGAAAGAAGCTGTCGCCGGTGAGCACGTCTGGGCGGGCGATCAGCCATTCATAGAGCTCGCGCTGCTGGACGGCGGTCGGGTGCAGCTCGTCCCAGACCGAGGCGCCGCGGCCGGACGGGCGCAGCCGCGTGATCCGCAGCTGGGCGCCGTACTCCTGCGCGATCGCCTCAAGCGCGTCGAGCTCGGGGATGTTGTGGCGGGTCATCACGACCGAGATCTTAAACGGCCCGAATCCCGCCTCGGCCAGCCGATCCATCCCGCGGCGAGCCATCGCGTAGCTGCCGCGGCCACGGACCGGGTCATTGGTCTCCGGCGTGGCTCCGTCGATCGAGATCTGTACGTCGAGGTAGTCGGTGGACGCGATCCGTCGCGCCGCCTCGGGCGTGATCAGCGCGCCGTTGGTGGAGAACTTGACGCCGACCTTGCGCGCGACGGCGTGGTCGACGAGCTCCAGGAAGTCACGCCGGACCATCGGCTCGCCGCCGCCGATGTTGACGTAGAAGACGCGCATGTCGGCGAGCTGGTCGATCAGGCTCTTGCACTCGTCGGTCGACAGCTCACGCGGGTCGCGCTTGCCCGAGGAGGACAGGCAGTGCGCGCAGGCGAGGTTGCAGCCGTAGGTGACCTCCCAGGTGAGGCAGATGGGCGCCTCGAGCCCGTGCTTGAAGCGGTCGCGCAGCTCCGGGCTGGCGGTGTCAGCAGACATCGATGACCTCCGAGGCGTGGAGGCGGGCCAGGGCCCGGATCAGCGCCGGTCGCGTCTCGGCCCCGACCTCGTGCGCATCCAGCGCGGCGTTGACCGACGCGTGCTCTGAGAGGCTCTCCACGATCGCCGTCAGCTGCGGGGACTTGAGGAAGGTCAGGCGCCGGTTGCCGTAGTGGTAGGCCAACGCACCGAAGCGCTCGGTGCGCAATGCCAGCTGAGGATGCAGGCGATAGCGCCGCGCGGCGTCGAAGGCGGTCGCAGCCTCGGCGCTAGTAGACACCGCACATGCCGTCGATCGAAACCTCCTCGACCAGCAGATCGTCCTCGATGACCTCTGAGATGGGGTCGGCGCCCGCCGGCGTCACCTCGTTTTCGGTCTCGGTCTCGGTCTCGGGCTCGGCGTACAGCTGCGCTTGCGGCTCGGACACGTATGGCTCCTCGGGTTCGCGATGGGCGAGGGGCCGGAACCTAGCTCAAACCCCGCGGCGGAGCAACGCGGGCGACTGATGGTGTGCGGGGTCGACGCCGGCCGGCGAGCGCGAGGGAGCGCGCCTTGACCGCAGTACGCCCGGCAGGATTTGAACCTGCGACCTTCCGCTCCGGAGGCGGACGCTCTATCCCCTGAGCTACGGGCGCTCGTGTCGGTGGGGACCGATGGGGTCAGCTTACCCGGACGTGGTCGCCAGCGACGCGGGCCGGAGCGGATGTCAGACTCGGCGGCGCGCATGGATCTCTCTGTCTTCTTCGCCGGCACCGGCGGCTCGGTGCCCACCGCGCGACGCGGGCTGCCCGCGATCCTGGTGCGCCGCGGCGGCGACCGGATCCTGTTCGACTGCGGCGAGGGGACCCAGCGCCAGTTGTTGGGGTCGGTCGGGCTGATGGATCTGACCGAAGTGTTCCTCACGCACTTTCACGCCGACCACTGGCTGGGGCTGCCGGGGATGCTCAAGACGTTCGATCTGCGTGACCGCGAGCGGCCGCTGACGGTGTACGGGCCGGCCGGGCTGCGGGCGCTGTTGACCGCGGCGCTGCGGCTGACCGGCCGGGTGCGCTACGAGCTGTCGATGGTCGAGCTCGAGCCCGGCGACGAGCTCGCGCGTGACGGCTACCGGATCGCGGCGCTGCCGGCGGCCCATCGCGGTCCGGCGCTCGCGTACGTGATCTACGAGGATCAGCGGCCGGGGGAGTTCGACCCGGAACTGGCGGAGCGGCTGGGCCTCACCCCGGGCCCGGAGTTCGGGCGCGTGCACCGCGGCGAGACGGTCCGCGGCGTCTCACCTCGGCAGGTGATGGGCCCGGCACGGCCCGGCCGCAAGCTCGTGCTGTCGGGTGACACGCGTCCGTGCGACGCGATCGCGGTCGCCGCGCACCGCGCCGACCTGCTCGTGCACGAGGCGACGTTCGCCCAGGAGGAGTCAAACCGCGCGCTTGAAAACGGGCACTCGACCGCCCAGGAGGCGGCGACGATCGCCCGGGAGGCCGAGGTGACGATGCTGGCGCTCACCCATATCTCGACGCGGCATCCGCCGAGCGTGATCCGCGACGAAGCGCGCGAGCTGTTCGAGCGGACCGTCGTGCCGCGTGACTTCGACACGATCGAGCTGCCCTTCCCCGAGCGCGGCGAACCCGAGCTCGTACGATGGGACGAGCGCGCGGCGGTGGCCGAGGCCTGAACCACCGACGCCGCAGTTGCAGCAGCCTGACCCCGGCGCCGAGCGCGCAGAACCGGTCCGCGGCCGCTGCTACCGTCGAGCACACTAGATCCAAGAAGCGCCTTTAACCGGGTCCCGTGAGGCCAGGAAGGAGCAGAAGTTGGACACGCAGACCACGGTCGTCCTCGACCGCGACGACATGCGCCGCACGCTGCAGCGGATCGCACACGAGATCGTCGAGAAGAACCCCGAAGGGATGCTTGCGCTGGTGGGAATCCACCGCCGCGGCGCCTACCTCGCCAAGCGGCTGCACGCCCTCACGGGCGAGCTGCTGGACTCGCCGGTGCCGCTGGGCACCGTCGACATCGCGTTCTACCGCGACGATCTCGGCCGGGCGGGTGGGCACCCGTACCCGGTCGTGCACAGCACCGAGCTGGACTTCGCGGTCGACGGACGCACGATCGTGATCGTCGACGACGTGCTCTACACCGGCCGGACCGTCCGCGCCGCGATCGACGTGATCTTCGACTTCGGCCGCCCCGCCCGGGTGCAGCTGGCGACGTTGGTCGACCGCGGCCACCGCGAGCTGCCGATCCGGCCCGACTACGTCGGCAAGAACATCCCGACCTCCACCGACCAGCGCGTCAACGTCCGCGTCGACGAGGTCGACGGCGTCGACGAGGTGACGATCGGCGTGGGTGGGGCGGGTGGGCCTGAATCGCCCGCACGGAGGGCTGCCGCATGAACGACCATGCCCGCAACCTGATCTCGATCGACGACCTGGACCGCGCCGGAATCGAGCGCGTGCTCGACCGCGCCGAGTCCTTCGCCGAGGTGTCGGGACGTGAGATCAAGAAGGTCCCCGCGTTGCGCGGCCGGACCATCGTCAACCTGTTCTACGAGGCATCGACGCGGACCAGCTCGAGTTTTGAAATCGCGGCCAAGCGGCTCTCGGCCGACGTCGTGAACGTCAAGAGCTCCAGCTCCAGCGTCGAGAAGGGGGAGTCGCTGAAGGACACCGTCCAGACGCTGTCGGCGTACGACCCGGCGGCGATCGTGATCCGCTCGCCGCACGTCGGCGCCGCCAAGCTCGTCGCCGGCTGGACCGACGCGGCCGTGATCAACGCCGGCGACGGCAAGCACGAGCACCCGACCCAGGCGCTGCTCGACGTCTACACGCTGCGCCGCCGGCTCGGGACGCTCGACGACGTCAA
>Ga0302325_10029819_pt1 | contig 11265 bp, 12 predicted proteins | sample Palsa_T0_2_FD_201948 | JGI IMG/M metagenome (GOLD analysis project Ga0302325, IMG submission 201948) | Peat permafrost microbial communities from Stordalen Mire near Abisko, Sweden - Palsa_T0_2 | ecosystem: Environmental > Terrestrial > Soil > Palsa > Peat permafrost | place: Sweden: Abisko...
ACCAAATATCTAGTACCTAATGACAGATGACGTCTGATTGTAAATGCATTATCCATTCCATATCTCTCTACTGCCCACGAAAATAAATAATTTCAAGAAGCTTCATTAAGCCTTTCTGTCATTCTGACGGTAATTGACGGTAACTTGTCTTGTTTCGTTTCAAGCACAAGGATCGTTAGCACTAGCCCCCGCTTGTAAGCAAGTAAGGGCAAGGGTCCTAGGACTTTTGGACGAAGGAGCTCAAGAGACCACATCACCGAGCTCCACTCATCAACTCGACAACACAATGCTTCCACGATAACAGCATGGCCAAGGCCAAAACGAACGACGTCCGCAAGGATGGCCAGAATGCAGATGATCCGCCGAATGAGGAAGATCGGGGCCTTCTCTCAAGAAATTCCACAGACGACGAGGAGGACATCGTAGTCCACCCCGGCCACAGCTCACCGCCCGAAACCCCTCGAACACCACGAACTCCCAATCGAGTCCGGTTCGACCTCCCCCCTGCCATCGACACTGAGCCCGAAGACAATGACGTGCCTCCTCCCTACGTCGACTCACCACTTTCAGGGCGTCGCGACCCCCTCCCTCAAGCCTCACTACCCCTCCTCACAGACATCGAAGCACCGTCCATTACCTTAGCAGCGAGTCCTTGGGGCGATGACGATGTACATGAATGGGCAGAAAGGGAGCGTCTACGTCCCAAATCCGGGCTGCGCTCAGCCTTCATGAACATGGCGAATTCCATCATCGGAGCAGGAATCATTGGACAGCCTTACGCATTCCGGCAAGCTGGTCTTCTGACGGGAATTATACTGCTCATCGTGCTCACAATCACTGTGGACTGGACGATACGCTTGATTGTGATCAACAGCAAGCTTAGTGGAAGCAACAGCTTTCAAGGGACGGTGGAGCATTGCTTTGGGAAGCCGGGCTTGATTGCTATTTCTATTGCCCAGTGGGCTTTTGCATTCGGGGGCATGGTCGCGTTTGGGATTATTGTTGGGGATTCCATTCCGCATGTTTTGGCAGCGGTGTTTCCGGGGTTGGGGGATATACCGGTGTTGAGTCTTTTGACTAATAGACGGGCTGTTATTGTGATTTTCATATTGGGGATCAGCTATCCTTTAAGCTTATATCGGGATATTGCCAAGGTAGGGAGACTTTCCATGAGAACATGGGATGAAGCTGACGAGAATAGTTGGCCAAAGCAAGTACACTTGCATTGATCAGCATGATAGTCATTTTGTTGACGGTCGTCACACAAGGCTTCTTCGTCCCCAAGGAATCAAGAGGCACTTTTGATACACCTCTTCTAACCATTAATAATGGAATATTCCAGGCTATAGGCGTTATATCATTCGGTTTGTCGTTCCCAGTCCAATTTTCAGGACTAGACTAACACATGATAGCATTTGTTTGCCACCATAATTCCCTCCTCATCTACGGCTCCCTCAAAACTCCAACCATTGACCGCTTTGCCACAGTCACCCATTACAGCACTAGCATCTCTATGGTAGCCTGCCTTCTCATGGCCCTAGCAGGCTTCCTTACCTTCGGTTCCCTCACCCAAGGAAACGTCCTTAATAATTTCCCATCCGACAACACCATGGTCAATGTAGCCCGTCTCTGTTTCGGCCTCAACATGCTTACCACCCTCCCTCTCGAAGCTTTCGTCTGTCGAGAAGTAATGTTCAATTACTGGTTTCCCGGCGAGCCATTCAACATGAACCTGCATCTCATATTTTCCACCTCCTTGGTCGTTAGTGCGATGACGCTGAGTCTCATCACATGCGATCTTGGAGCGGTATTTGAATTGATTGGCGCGACGAGTGCTTGCGCTTTGGCTTATATTTTGCCACCGTTGTGTTATATAAAGCTTAGTACAAGGAGTTGGAAGACGGCGCCTGCGGTTGCTTGCGTGATGTTTGGGTTTGTGGTCATGGCTATTAGTTTAGTGCAGGCGGTTGCGAAGATGATTAGGAATGAAGGGGGCGTGACGCAGTGTCGTTAGACGCATGATATAAAGTGTTATAAAATGTAGGATATAAAGGCATGATTTTTACAATTTCAGTTCTTTTAGCAGAAGTCGCAGATGCCCCCTCGAGGTGGCAGAAAGGCAGAACTAATTTTCAATGTCCCAGGTCAAGATAGACATTGCAATCTAGAATAATGAGTGCTGCCTTTCTGTCCTCATCGAGCCCCCATAGTGGTTTGGCTGAATTATTGACTCTAAGTGGAACAATCATGAAAGCCGTCTTAGGTTGAGTCACTTTACGCCGTGTAGGACAAAGGCCAGCATAGCTATGAATGGATCATGGCCAAACCCGGCATGTCATATCTAGCAATCCGGCTTTGTCTTCACCGTTTGAAAAGATCAAAGAAGGAACGACTATCCAGTCTTAACATTGCGAACTCCTGGGGTAATCTCCTTGATTAGATCGACCAAGTGGCATACAGCATTCAAGAGATTCTTATTTAGTAAAGAAATAAATATCTTTCAAATTTCGAAATGGCACCTCCTGGAATACCCTTAATAGGCGACCCCGGCCAACTCATCCACCGCAGCCCAGATGGCCGTCTCGAGATCCGCCGCACAATAATGTCTACCTTCCCCGCTGAAGCAATCGTAAACGCAACCGACTACCTCATGACAATAAATACCGCCAACGTTCCCGACGCCAGCTTCCAAATCACCAATGCAGCAGGACCCGACCTGCTTAACCACCTGAAATACAACTACCCCCGAGGTCTCCGTGTCGGAGATGCCCTCGCCAGCCCTAGCTACGAACTAACAAACTGCTACCGCATAATCCACGTCAACGGTCCTAACTACCGAACTCGTATAGGTAGGTTAGTACCATTATTAAAGCAGCAGTTGGCGGATTGCTATAGACGGTGTTTAGAAGAAGCGTTCAAGTTGGGTGTCAAGAGTGTGGCGTTTCCGTGTATTAGCACGGGCTCAATATTGGGGTGGCCGAGGACGGAGGCAGCGAGAATCGGCGTCAGGACTGTGAGGGCTTGGTTGAGGCATCCGATTCATGGGGTGAAGAGGATGGGGGTTATTGGGAGGGTGAGCTTTTTGGCGGATCCGGTGGGGGCGCAGGCGCATCAGGAGCAGGCTTGGTGCGAGGCTTTTAGGTGAGTGACTAAGAATTTGGGATTGGGGTGAAGGAGAATGAAGTGTGTGAGGCTGAGAAGATGATGCTGATTTGGTGTAGGGAGATTTGGCCGCAGGCTTTGACGCCGAGAAGGCCTCCGAGAGCCAGCCCTCAGGAGTGGCATCTAAAGAGACGGAATCTGGTTCGACAAAGAGCAAGTATCGGCCAGGCTGTGGAAACTCGGCGAAGTATCGAGAATCATCCGGTAAATACTGCTTCAGAGATAATTGGTCCTTTAAACTTCGCAACGGATGCTACTGTAATGAAAAGGGAGCTTAGACGGAGTCGACGAGTGCGGAAACCACCTCAGAGGTATGGCCAATGAGAAATGTTAGAAAGTAATAGATTGCGTCGTAAATGAGAACCTGTTTAGTCGTGCGTCTTGCTGAGGTGATGAACTTTGAAAATGAAGTCACGAGCCACAACTTAGTGGCAGACAGAAAAGACGGAGTTAAAGTAATTCTCGTTATCCTATCGAGTTGAACATTGGAATCCGGAATAACGAGGGTCGATTTTGCTGTCCCCGTCGAGACAACGTTCGCTTATCAAAAAGGAGAGGAGCGACGACCAGGATAAGCGGAGTTAGGTACTTCCATTCGGTTTGCAATATGAACGTCCAAAGACTTATCAATATCCATCTCCAAGATGGGCCGACACTCCAAGATTCCTGCGCTTGCCGTGTTCGTGCATGTGCTGTCGAAGAAGCAGAATGCTGTCGAATGGCCTGAACCTGGTCAGTCTTCCCGGGGTTACTCGCAATGGGAGATGAACACGACCTACATCGAATGCCACTCAGACGATATCTTCTTTATCAAGTTTGCCGTCAGACCATCTAAGCTTCCTGGTGGCTTGAAAGGCGAGAATTTGGGATTCTTTACGGAAATCGATGGCAAGAGGGTCTCTTACGGTCCTGTCTGTGGCCCGAATGGATTCAAGCCTAGTGGAGGATGTTGGGAGTACAAATTGGAAGGAGAGTTTGCTACTACTCCATCTGGTACAACTTCTCGGAAGTTCAAATTCTCAGAGATACAAACAGGTAGCATCATCCTCTTATTCTCCTGTACAATCGGCTTCTCGATACTGACAGACTAAAGTGGATCACGCACCACTCGATATGGCCATTCAAGATAGAGAAAGGATCTCGAGACTCGGGGAAATAGTTGTGAAGGTGCATCACATAGTTTACGACGAAATACTTGCAACACCGCCTACTTTGGCGTTGGACGATAATCCAAATCAGATCGCTGAGACAACATTGAAGGGAGCGGATTTGTCCCACACGACCCGGTAAGCTTCACCGCAACCCCAATCTCAGACTGAAATGGTCATCGTCCCGTCAAAATATACCAAAAATAGACAGCGCTCCTTGTTTGGCTGAGAGATCTGGCTGGTGTCACAGCTTTGAGAAAATATAATGAGCTAACTGGAGGATCTGCAGATTGGACAAGCCGAATCGAGTAAAGCAGCCACCCATCCGACAAGCCCGTTTTAAACACGGCGATTCAACCCCAATTGCCGTATTTCGAATCAAATACCGATCAAGAGGTAACTTATGAAGAAGGAGATTGAGGCTAGCAGTCGTTGACAAAACCTCGCAGAAGCACTGCAGCAGATGCTGATTATCCCTCGTTCACCAACTCCAGTTCCAATTCCTAGACAACTCCCAACGCTACTGGATCCAAGTGCACCATTACTCGTCCCGAACCCTCCAGATGATGGTTTGTCCGGTATAGCTCTCTCAGAGCGTAGCCTGCAGCAGAATTCTCAGAGCACTAACGCCTTGAATACCCAGGAGGCTTTCAAAAAAGTGAGGCTATCTTGGAAGCGCCATCCTGTTCAGACAATTATTGGATAGCAAAATTTCCTGCCTTGGGTAGAATGGGAAAGTTCCTTTAGGATGAATAATCGGCTTGGTCAATTCTGCTCTGCATGCAATGGCCACCGGAATTTCCAAAGACTGACTTGATTTCGTAGACACGTCCGAGAATCGGAAAACATTCGAACCCTGCTCTCATGAACGATGAGAACGTCAAGGTTAAGGAGGAGAACATCACTTCCATGAAAGAGCAAGCTCTAATCAAGCAAGAGAACATTTTCTCAGACAAAAAAAGACAGGAGGGTGATGGTAAGGACGACGAGCTTGAAATCATTCTTGAAAGACCTGTTAAGCGACGCAGGAGGTAGGATGGACGAATGAACAATCTCATTGATGTTTTGAGCTCCTTTGGCTGGGTTACTTTCCACTGACAATGAGCTTGAAGCTGAGCATAGGCATAAGAAATTATTCTTAAGAAAGAGAAGCTTTGGGGGATAGACATGTACATAGACTACAGGATTTGCATAATTAGAAGCTCTCAAGAATGTCAAATTAACATTCAAAATTGAAGAATTGATCGTGTTCGAATCGTTAACAGTCTAATCTATTTAAGAGTGAGCGATCTACATTAATTGTAAGCTGTTGGCCTACCTCGTTGTGGACAGAAAAGGAGGCAGTAATTGTCATTGTTCCACACGAAGTGGGACACTGAGATCTGGATAACGAGTCCCGCATTTTCCATCCACTTTTTCTGTCCACCACGAGGCTGCTTATAGCAGTACCTTTGTTGCCACGCTTAATAGCCAAGCAGCGTCTTGCCAGCCGCCAGCCTCGTCGTCTCTTAGAGGAGGCATTACTTCACCTGCAGGTGGATCTGTAGTCCCATCCAGAGTCCGTCGCGATGTCCTCGACGACAACTCCGAATCCTCACCCTTTTCATCCACGATCTCGACTTCAGTATCTTCACCATCTTCATCGACGGCAAATAAACTCCATCCTAGCATCCTCTCAACCCACCCTCCGAGGCCCAAACTGCTTGCCCTAGCCAATTTTCTCACAACGGCTTCATCTTGCTTCAATTCGTCGTCGTCCACTTGTTCCTCCTCTTCCGCATCCACAAAGTCTGGTTCTGGGTTGAATTCGTGTGCAAAGTCCCGTTGATCAAAATAGCCCTCTCTTTCCCCTCCTAGCGGCGTAAACAATTGTGCCCTACTTCCCCTTCTACTATTCCCTCTACTCCCATATCGGCTTATCGAACGACTGCCGCCCGTCGCAGGCCCAAAGCTTAAACTCCGCCTTGTGGTCACCGGTGAGAACTCATCGTCTGCATCGATTGTACCAGTTGCACTACCCCTCCTACTATTCCGCCGACTAGCCTGTTCTCTCTCCCTTGCTAGTTCTCGTTCTAACTCCTCATCTTCATCATCGTTCTGCGCCGTCAGACTTGTTGAACTCGCTCGTGAGACTAGCCAAGCTTGCCCTTTCGATTCCCGTGTCGACGAAGAGATAGCAGCACCAGCTCGCAAGAGCCAGTCAGAATCATTTCTATCCTTCGCAGACACAGAACTGAGACTCAATTCATCTTTTGTAACAGTTTTCCGGAGTTTCTTCCCACTGGGCGTCGTGGGACCGGACCGAGGTTGTCGGGAAGGTAGGAGATGCGTGCTTGATTTGCTTTTCGGTAGGGAGAGATTCTTTTGGTTTCGCACGGAGACCCGAGAGGAGGAGCGGGAGAGGATTGAAGGTGTTGTTGGAGCGGAACGCCCTTCGATGTAGGAGACGTGGTAGGATGGGTCTGGGAGGACGTCATCTGGGTCGTTGAGGGGAAGGCGGGAGGTTAGGGGCGCGAGGGTTAGGTGGTTGATGTTTGTGTTTGAGCGGCTGTGATGCCGTGAGTAGGGAGAGTGTTGATTATATGCTACGTCCATGCTGTCTAAATTGGATTGGGAGATTGAAGAAGTGATGGAGATGGGAGGAAAGTGAGGTGCTTTCCAGGGAACGCAAGAATCTGGGGAAGTGGGTCAAGCGAGACTGTTCAAAAATTTATCTCGTGAAGATGGGATGGGTATGAATTTCATACCAACTCTAGGAAGATGATCCTGAGGAGTTGAAGAGCATATTCCAGATTGGAAAGATGCGCAATCTTAGGAACGTGCTCTACGAGCAGTGGGAGCCTCCTGCTGAATTTCAGGGCAGACCTTTGACGTCTTCAGCTTGGGATCTCGCGAATGACTCCATCCTGTGCACTTTTGGGCCAACCGAGACGGATCCTCTTATAGAACTTGTGAGAATCAAAACAAAGACAAACTCGCAGTATGTTATCACTCGATGCAAAGGTACAAGTTTACTTACCATTTCTAGTGAGCACACAATCATCACCTCTTGGGACGCACCGTGCCCAAATCCCGACCTTTCATGTGACGAGGTTCTGAGTCTCCATTATTTTGGGGACAGCTTGACAGCATGTCTTGTCCTGGCAGGTGGAGATATTGTCGTGATCAGGGAGGAACCTTTGCCAGGAGAGGACCGGATTGAGATTGTAGGGTCAGTAGATGCTGGCCTAACTGCTGCAAAATGGTCACCTGACGAGGAACTGCTGGCTACCACCACCAAAGGAGATACTGTCGTCTTCATGAGTCGAAAATTTGAAGGAATCATGGATGTTTCCATGACGCCAGAGGATCTGAATGCTTCCAATCATGTGTCTGTTGGTTGGGGTAAGAAGGAGACGCAGTTCAAGGGAAAGGGAGCAAAAGCTCTGCGGGATCCAACCATGCCAGAGAAAATTGACGAAGGTGTCCTGAGTCCGAATGATGATTCTAGAGCGACTATCAGTTGGAGAGGAGATGGTGCATATCTTGCGATATCGACTATTGAAGGTGCTGCAAGACGATTAATACGGGTCTACTCAAGAGAAGGCGTTCTCGATAGTGTTAGCGAGCCGGCCGATGGATTAGAGGGGGCTCTAAGTTGGAGACCAGCAGGCAATCTTATTGCTGGCATCCAACGAGTAGAAAGCCGAATCGATGTCGTCTTTTTCGAAAGAAATGGATTAAGGCATGGTCAATTCAGCCTTCGGCTTACCCCCGAGCAGCTACGCACGCCTGAACAACATATCAGACTCTCCTGGAACTCGGACTCGACGGTGTTGGCGGTCATATTGAAGGACTGTGTTCAACTATGGACTATGGGTAATTACCACTGGTATCTTAAGCAAGAGATCAGAACCGGTTCTCTGCTTTCGAGTTGCCCAATAGTGTGGCACCCAGATAAGTCATTACAGTTCATTGCTACTGCGCCAGGTGACGCGTTCAATCCCCCCTAAACTTTAAATGACTAACAGGCACCTCAGCATTCATCAGTGTGGTTGGACACATTTTTACGACAGCTCGTGCATCAATGGCCCCTCCACATGATTATGGTGTCGTTGGTGTCATCGATGGGCAGTCTGTCAAGGTCACGCCTTTTCGGACAGTTAACATTCCACCTCCCATGGCTTTACATGAGTTTGAAGTGAAGTCCAATGCTATTGACATTGCATTTAATGTCGATGCCTCATTGATTGCGGTTCTGCATCAGGAAGGCATCGCAATTTTGCAATGGAAGAGCGTGGCGGCTTCACTTTCCGCTCCGCAACTCACTAGTCAAGCTACATTCGAGAAGGATGGCTCGCCTGAGGGTATATACCATCAGATATCCTTCGTAGGCAAATATGACGTTCTCGTTTTGCAACGACAAAAGTATGGATCTTCACTCAAACGATACGGCTTCAGCGACGATACTGGTAGGATGGAAGAGATACTTTCGGAAGCTCCCTCTACCTCAAACATCGCTGCTTTGTCAAGCTTTTCCCAGGATGAATCAGCGCATCCTTATGTACAGGGGAAGGCGGGTGATTTGCACAGCCTTACCTTCGGAGAGCATTCTCTATCGCATTCCAATTTCCCCCTTTATCTCCCCTGGGCTGAGATAGTACCCTACACTGAGAATCACATTGCCTTTGGCATGTCTGGAAATGGACACTTGTATGCGAATTCACGTCTACTCGTCAAGAACTGCACCTCCTTCTTAGTCACCCCGGTCCACCTGATTTTCACAACTACAGCCCACCTTCTGAAGTTCGTTCACATCACAGCCGTCAATGGTACGTCACTCTTTCGCTGGTTCAGATGACAGTGCTAATTTGGGATAGATCTTGAGGTACCCCCGGATGATCCAGAAAAGGATGAGCGTTGTCGCAGCATTGAACGGGGAGCTCGACTGGTTACTGCTATGCCAACATCTCTGAGCCTCGTCCTACAGATGCCCAGGGGTAATCTTGAGACCATCTTCCCTCGTGCGATGGTTGTTGCTGGTATTCGGAAACTTATCGAAGAGAAGAACTACAAGAAAGCTTTCACTCATTGCAGAACCCAAAGGGTGGATATGAATATTCTCTACGATCATGCACCGGAACAATTCCTGGCCAATGTAGCACTCTTCATTGACCAAGTCAAGAAAATTACCTACATTGATCTTTTTCTCTCCTCTTTAAGGTATGCCATCATTGCTATTGGATCGAGCGGGACTAATAGCATGATCCAGAGAGGAGGATGTCACACAGACAATGTATAAAGAAACAAGGGTTACGCGAGACCTCGAGAATGGCATCTCAGCTGTCAACGATACCAACGGTGTACTGCCCCAAGATCCAATCCTTGCAAAGTCATCGAAGGTCAACCGGATCTGTGATGCCGTCCTGGAAGTCCTGAACACCCGGACTGCCACAAACCTACAGAATATTATCACTGCAAATGTCTGCAAGTCGCCACCGGCTTTAGACGATGGCTTGCTAGTTGTTGCCCAATTGATGAGGGACGACTCAACCATGGCCGATAAAGCTGTGGAGCACATCTGTTTCCTGGCAGATGTCAACAAATTGTATGACAATGCACTAGGACTGTACAATCTCGATCTAGCCCTCCTGGTTGCACAGCAATCGCAAAAGGATCCTCGAGAATACCTCCCTTTTATGCAAAATCTACAACAAATGACCGAACTTCGACGCCGATTTAGTATTGACAATCACTTGGGCCGTCACGCCAAAGCCCTCTCCCACCTCCACGCTCTTGACGCTTTCACCGAACTCCAGACCTATACCCAAGAGCACTCCCTCTACCAAGCCGCCCTCTCGTTATACCGTTACAACCCCACCCAACACGCAACAATCACCTCCCTCTACGCACAACATCTTGAGTCCAAATCCTCCTTTAAAGAAGCCGCACTCGCCTACGAATCCCTTTACAATTACACCAAAGCAACATCCTGCTACCTTGCCTCCGGGGCCTCTTCCTGGCGCGAAACTCTCTTCTGCGCCCTCTCCCAAACAACACCATTATCTGGCCCCGCACTCATCGACCTCGCAACCTCTCTTTACGATGCCCTAATGGAAAGTAAAGACTACTTCGCTGCAGGCATAATCCAACTCGAATACCTGTCCTCAATCCCAAACGCCTGCCGTGCCTATTGCAAAGGGTATTTCTTCGCTGATGCTTTACATCTCGTAGCATTGAAAAATGTCCCAGAGCTCCTAGAAGAAGTCATCGATCCAGGACTTGGAGATGCATTGGCATCAAGTACCGAGCTTCTGGCGGATTGCAAGGCGCAACTTCTTGCTCAAGTTCCGCGGATCAGAGAGCTTAGGGTAAAAGCTCTAGTTGATCCGCTTGCGTTCTACGAGGGTGAGCGAGGAGGGGATGGGGAATTACCAGATGATGTTTCTGTGGCGGCTAGTTCACGCTTGAGTACAAATAGGAGTCTTTTTACCAGATACACGGGTAAAGGAAGTCAAGGACAGAGTCTTGGGACTGCTGGGACCGGCGTTTCTAGAGCGACGAGTAAGAACCGGAGGAGAGAAGAGAGGAAGAGAGCGAGGGGGAAGAAGGGGAGTGTATATGAGGAGGAGTATCTTGTTGCGAGCGTAGGAAGACTCATTGATAGGGTGGAGAGTGTTAGGGGGGAGGTGGGGCGGTTGGTTGTGGGGTTGGTAAGGAGAGGGATGTGGGAACGAGCGAGGACTATAGAGGGGGGCTTGGCGGAAGTGGTGGGTATGTGTGAGGCGTGCGTACCGGAAGTGTTTGGTACTGCTGAGCCATCTACGAGCTCTGCTCAAGCGGCTGGGGAAGATGGCTACAGACTAGTTGGTGGAGACGCGGTCTTGCAAGAGAGTATTGAGGCAGCTGGGAAGCGCAAAGAACCTCCAGTCATCGCGCCGCTTGAGAAATTGTCTTTGCTTGGCACGTAGAAAAT
>Ga0302325_10029820_pt1 | contig 11265 bp, 7 predicted proteins | sample Palsa_T0_2_FD_201948 | JGI IMG/M metagenome (GOLD analysis project Ga0302325, IMG submission 201948) | Peat permafrost microbial communities from Stordalen Mire near Abisko, Sweden - Palsa_T0_2 | ecosystem: Environmental > Terrestrial > Soil > Palsa > Peat permafrost | place: Sweden: Abisko...
TCGTCTCTCTCACGGCGCTTGCGGCCGGACTTAGCTTGGCTGCTCCTCAGAATAGTAAGGGGCCAATTGATAGCGACATACCGAAGAGCTTTGCGATTCCCGTCGATTCCTACGATTACATCCGCCGCGAAATCATGATCCCGATGCGCGACGGTGTGAAGCTGTACACGGTCGCCATTATTCCCAAGGGCGCTCACAATGCACCCATTCTGCTGACGCGTACCCCGTACAATGCTTCGAAGCGGACGGCGCGAAACGACAGTCCTTACATGGCCGCCACTTTGCCGCTGGGGGACGAAGTGTTCGTGCGAGATGGCTATATTCGCGTGTTCCAGGATGTGCGCGGAAAGTATAAGTCGGAAGGCGACTATGTGATGACGCGGCCGGTGCGCGGGAGTCTGAACGCCACTTCCACGGACCATGTTACGGACGCGTACGACACGATCGATTGGCTTGTGAAGAACACGCCGGAATCCAATGGGCGAGTAGGCATGATCGGATCGTCCTATGAGGGGTTCACCGTAGTGATGGCGCTGTTGAACCCGCATCCGGCGCTCAAGGTTGCCGCGCCGGAGAGTCCTATGGTGGACGGGTGGATGGGCGACGACTGGTTCCACTACGGGGCTTTTCGCCAGACCAATTTCGATTACACGCTTGGCCAAACGGCGCAGCGCGGGGCGGGCGATTCGGTGATGCGCGATGCGTACGATGACTACGAGGCTTTTCGCAGAGCGGGTTCCGCCGGAGCTTATGCGCGCTTGCATGGCCTGGATCAGCTGCGCTGGGCGAATAAGATGATTGAGCATCCCGCTTACGATGCGTTCTGGCAGGGTCAGGCGCTCGATCACTTGATCGCGGAGAAGCCGCCGCAGGTGCCCACGATGTGGATTCAGGGATTGTGGGATCAAGAGGACATGTGGGGCGCGATTCACTGCTACCTTGCGCTGAAAGGCAAGGGCCACGCCGGTCACAACTATCTGGTGATGGGTCCGTGGCGACATAGCCAAGTCAACTACGACGCTTACAATTTGGGACCGCTGCGCTGGGACGGTGACACTGCGTTGCAGTTCCGCCGCGATGTGCTGAAGCCATTTTTCGATCAACATCTCAAGACAGGCGCTCCCGCGGTTTCGACGCCGCCAGTGTTCATTTACAATACGGGCGAGAATCACTGGGACAGGTTGAAGAGTTGGCCGCTTGCGTGCGAACAAGGATGCGCCGCACCGATGAAGCCGATTTACCTGCAGGTTGATTTTGGGCTTGGCTTCGATAAGCCGGGAGCCGCGGCAGGTAGTGCGGATACTTATGTTTCCGATCCAACTAAGCCTGTTCCTTACTTACCGCGGCCGGTTCGATTCGCGGATAGCGATGCATGGAAACAGTGGCTGGTCACCGATCAGCGGGCTTCCGCGGATCGAACCGACGTGCTGGCGTATCAGACGGCTAAACTTACGGCTCCGGTACGTATTAGCGGGGCGCCTATAGCGGACCTGTTGGCGGCGACTACGGGTACGGACGCAGATTGGGTTGTGAAGCTGATTGATGTGTTTCCCGACGAAATGCCAAACCAACCTGAGATGGGTGGGTACGAGTTGGCCGTCTCGATGGATATTTTTCGAGGCCGCTATCGCGAGAGCTTCGAACACCCTTCGGCGATTCCAACGGGGCAGGTGCAGCGCTATCGATTTGTGCTTCCGACGACTAATCATGTTTTTGAGCCGGGACATCGGATCATGGTTCAGATTCAATCCAGTTGGTTCCCGCTTTACGACCGAAACCCGCAGACGTTTGTTTCGAATATTTTCTTCGCCAAACCGGAGGATTATGTAAAGGCTACGCAAAGCATATTTCGTTCGGGCGATCATCCCAGCGCGGTTTGGCTGCCGGTGGTTCCCTAGGTTGATATCGAGGTGAAGACGAGCTTCGACCGCTGGGAAATCGTTTTTGTGTGTGCAGTGGTTTTCGCAGGGCTGGCGCTGCGAATTCAACTCGCTCTTATGACTTTCTTCAACCCCGATGAGGCTCTATATGCAGTGTCGACGTTCGGTTCATTCCGGGAAGCGCTACACAATGCCATTCGGTTTCCCCATCCGCCGTTTCTGGCGGTAATTACTTATCTGGTGGCGCGAGTGAGTCGCACCGAATTCGCGTTGCGATTGGTACCGGTGCTGGCAGGCAGCGCGTTTCCGCTTCTCCTGTTTTTTTGGCTGCGACGACTCGCGGGCGGAGTGGCTGCGATGGCTGCTTTGCTCCTTTTGGAACTGAGCCCTAGCCTGATTGCGCTGAGCGCACAGCTTCGAAACTATATGCTTGCGTTTTTCTTCCTATCGGCATCGCTGCTTGCTCTCGAGACGGCGCTCAGGCGGAACAGATGGCAGTGGATGGCAGTATACAGCCTACTTCTGTGGCTTTGCATCGTGTCCGACTTCAGCGTGGCTTGGTGTGTAGTGGCGGCTGGAATTTATGTGTTGCTGAGATTTCTGGGATCAGACCGCGCATGCAGTCTTGCATCGAAGGGCACATGGGCGGCGGGTCAGGCGGTCGCGTTGATGCTTTACGCCTTGCTGTTTGCGTTTCAAATCCAAAGATTCCGCACCGAGAGTGAGAAGCAACATGTCGTGGACGGATGGCTTCGGGAAGCGTACCCGCATCCGGGTCATATGATGGAGTTCCCGATCGCCAATTCATTGAAGCAGTTCAGCTATCTCATGGCTTCGGAACCAATGGGGAGGATCGCGTTCGTCGCGTTCGTGGCCGGAATCATCTTGCTGTGGATACCGCCCTCGCGCGTTCAACGGAAGCTGGCGTGGCCACTCGCTGTGCTTCTGGTGCTGCCCTTCTTGCTGGGTATCGCCGGGGCCTATGCCCATGAATCCCCATACGGCGGGTCGCGACAGTCGTGTGTGTTGGGTGTGTTTGGGGCAATGGGAATCGGAATCTTCGTCTCGGCTTTTCCGCGGCGGATCGTGCTGGCGCTGGTTGGGGGGATGTTGTTGCTGGCCACGTTGTGGCCTTTCACGCCCTATCCGGAAACAATTAGCCAGGACTGGGACCAGAAGCAACAGATTAAAGAGTGCCTGGAGTATATGCGCGCCAATATCCCTCCTGAAGTGCTGGTTTTCACCGAGGATGAGACTTTCAACGTGCTTGCTTATTATGCGGGCAATGAGAAGCTGTGGCCTCCGACCGGCATACGCGGGGCTTTCGAGGAAAAGCCTTTAGGGAGCCGATGGCGCGTGGCGACGCGGGATTATGGCTACGTGACGCGCGAAGCATACGACAGCGCCATGGCGGCGTTCCGGCGGCAATACGGGCTGCGCGCGGATGAGCCGGTTTGGGTGCTGGATGGCGGTTGGGTTCAGGTGACACCGCCCGATGAAAGACTGCGATTCACGCGGGCTGTGAGAGTTTATCAGGCGCGTTAGTTTGCAGACGGATGCTCGGCTTGGGTGATCGTGATCGCTTCCACAGTTACTTTGTGGGGTTTCAGGGCGAGGCCTAAGGTTTCCTGAAGGGCTGTAACTAGAGAGGGTCCCATGGTGTCGGGCTTGGGTTGCGGTTGGCCGCCTTTTGACGGGTTATCGTCGGGGGTCCATTCGAGGTCAAAGTCGTAGACGCCTTCGAGGTTGGTTTTATCTAGTACGGGTTGGCCCAGGACATCTGCCAGGAGAGATGCGAAGCCGGACATTGTCGCGCCGGTTGCTTGTAGGCGCTGGCCGGTAGCGGTACGGCTCATCATCATGCCGGATTGCCCTGGTTCTGCTTTGCGTAGTTTCGGACCCTTCTTTCCGACGATCAGTTCGTCGCCGGAGACTTCTTTCGATCCATGCTCAACGACCAGGGCGAAACGGGAGGCCAGCATCGACTGCATCATGAGGAGGCGGTCGGCATTGGTGGTTGCGGCGGGGAACGTGGCCAGGACTTCGAAGAGTTCGTTGGCTGTCCAAGGTGCGCCGCCTGAGACTTGGTAGTCGTGGAGGTTATATGCGAACTTGACCATGTCACGGAGGGATTGATTCCTGCCGTTGAGTCGCCCGGGGGATAAGTTGTAGCCGCCTCCTCGGGCATTGGGTGGGGCGGGTTTGATGGATACTACTTCGAACGTGGGTTGAGCGGCGAGTAGGGCGAAGATCAGGAGGCTCTTCATGCTGTTCTTCGGACGGATAGAGTGTAGGGCGGTTAGCTCGCGAGCCAGGCCAGAGTGCGTTCGGCGAGGCTGTGGAAGGCGGTGACGGCCATTTCGAGGTGTTCCGGGCGCGTGTCTTCGGCGCGGTTGTGGCTTAGGCCGTTGAGGGACTGGACGAACATCATTACTGTGGGGATGCCGGCGCGGGAGACTTCGGCGGCGTCGTGGAGTGGGCCGGAGGGGAGTAGTGTGGATGATCCGGCGACTGACTGGATGGCATCGGTGCAGAACTGGATGAGTTGCGGTTGGAAGGGGATCGGTTCGATGCTCCAGATGCGGGACCATTCTACGGTGCATCGCTCTTCTTGTGCGAATTGGTCGGCGGCGGCACGGGCTTCCGCCAGCATGCCGGCTAGGACATCGGCGCTGAGGTCGCGCATGTCGAGAGCTGTTTCGCAGCGGCCTACTACTGCGGTTACGATGCCGGGGAAGGTTTTTACTGTGCCGATGGTTGCTACGGCATCGGGGTGTTTCATGGCGATGGGGCGAATTTGGAGCGCTAGTTTGGCGGCTGCGGCTAAGGCGTCGCGGCGGACGGCCATGGGTGTTGAGCCGGAGTGGGCTTCCTGTCCGTGGAAGGTGATGGCGTGGCGTTCTACGCCTTTGGTGCCTTGGACGACGCCTAGCGGGAGGTTGAGTCTTTCGAGGACCGGCCCTTGTTCGATGTGTAGTTCGAGATAAGCGGCTGCGTGTTGGCGATTGATTGCGGCATCGGAGATGCGGTCGATATCGATGCCGCAGTTCTTGAGGGCGGCTTCCATCGTAATGCCGTCGCGGTCGGTGCGTTTGCGGTCGGCTTCGATAGAGTGAGTGCCGGCAAAGGCGGAGGAGCCGAAGAGGCTGCGGCCGAAGCGCGCGCCTTCTTCGTCTGCCCAATCTACCAGGCAGATGGTGAACGGGGGTCGACCGTTGTAGCGGGCTGCGATGGCGCGGAGGACTTCGAGAGATGTCAGGGTGCCGAGGCAGCCATCGAGCCAGCCGCCGTTGGGCACGGAATCTAAGTGGCCGCCGAGAAGGAGAGCGCGTTCGGATTCGCCCTGGAGCGTGGCCCATAGGTTGCCGGCGGCGTCGCGTTGGGTGGTGAGGGGGAGTTCGGTGAGCTTGTTTTCGAACCAGGCGCGGGCCTTTTGCCAAGTGGGAGTCCAGGCTACGCGTTGGGCGCCTTGGTCATCGCCTGTGAGCGCACGGAGTTCTTGTAATTCGGAGATGGTTCGTTGGGGATTCAGTTCATGAGCCATGTGCGGATTTGCTCCTGCGTTAGGTTGCCACCGCATAGTATCGTAACGACTTTGCCGAGGTCTGCGAGTTCGGGGTGTTCGAGGAGGGCGGCCAGGCCTACTGCGCCTGAGGGTTCGATGATGAGGCGCTCGTCTTCGAAGAGTAGCTTCATGGCGGTGAGGATGCTGGCTTCGTGGACTAGCAGGACGTCGTCAACGATGCCTTGCATGTCGGCTATGGCTTCAGGGACCGGGACGCGGACCGCGATGCCATCGGCGATGGTGTTGGCCGTTGGATGTTCGACGACGCGGCCGGCTTTGAAGGAGTCGTGCATGACGGAGGCGTTAGCAGCGCTGACGCCGATTACCTGCGTTTCGGGCGAGTGGGCTTTGATCCAGCGGGCGATGCCGGTCAGGAGAGCGCCGTTGCCTAGCGGGACCAGGATGGCGTCGAAGGATTGGTCCAGGAGTTCGACGGCGATTGAGCCTGCGCCTTCGGCGATCTCCGGGATACGGCCGTCTTCGACGAAGAGGGAACCGGTTTGATCTGCCCATGCGGCGGCTATCGATTTGGCGTCGTCGAAGTCGTGGCCTTGAAGGACTACCTTTGCGCCTAGGCTCTTCATCTGCTGGACTTTGAGCGGGTTCGCGTTGACGGAGGCGAAGATAGTCAGCTGGATGTCGCGGGTGCGGCAGACATAGGCCATGGCTTGGCCGAAGTTGCCGGCGCTTGCGCAGACTAGCGGGGCCGTGCCGGTGTGTCGATGGAGGAAGTAGCTGGCGCCTCGGCCTTTGAAGCAGCCGATTGGGTTGATGGTCTCGATCTTGAGAGTGAGTTCGCAGCTGAGGCCGGCGGAGAGCCGCTCACTGAGGTACTGCGGAGTGTTGCGGAAGACGGGGTCGATGACGCGCGCGGCTTCGGCGATGCGATCGAGAGAGGGCACTATTGTTTGGCATCGGCATCCACGACGGGTTTGCGAGGCACACGCGGAACGGGCTTGGCGCTGGCTAGTTGGGTGTAGGCGGCGAGGAGCTTTTCGGATTGCGTGGGGTCAGGTACGAGGTAGCGGCCGGAGAGCTGAAAGTAGCCTTCCTTGGGCCGTGCGCCGTAGAGGGCAGCAGCCATGGCGCAGGTGGGCGCGTCGTAGGGCATGGCGTGATAGGCACGGTAAGCATCGGCTATGGGATGGTTCGGGGCGTAGGCGAAGTCGGTTTCGATGCTGGAGGCGGGGAAGAGGACTTGGGTACCGATCTCCTTACGCGCGATTGCGATGGGCGTGGGCCATTTCGATAAGAAGCTTGGGTCTACGTCGCCGGCGATGGAGAGGAGCTTTACTTTTTGTTCCACTAGTGCGCGGCCCCCATTGAGATTTAGGATGGCGGCCAGGTTTGTGGGCGGGCCGGACAGGACTACTACAGCCGTTTTGTCGTATTGGGCTGTCAGGACATTGCGTAGGAGGGTGGCGGGTTCGGCGGTGTCGTTGACCGACTTGATGCGCGTGGCGGCCAGGAGATTGGCGTAGGGGACGGGAGCGTCTCCGTTGGCGATGAGGCCGACGGGAGTGCCCACGACGAACTGAGCAAGCGGACCGGTGGTGGCGCTGGCGTAGAACTTTTCGATGACGTCGCAGAGCTGGGCGGCTTTGAGGCCGGGGCGATTGATGCTGATTGAGGCTACGCGGGCTTCGCGCTTGGCTTCGAGACCGTGTAAGAGTGCTAGGGCTAGAACCGTGTCGATTGTGGCGCCGAAATCGGAATCGAACAGGATGCCTTGCGCCGGTTTTCCCTGCCCCGGAAATTGGAACATTTCTATGCCAGGTCTAAGCCTTCGAGGTGGCCGGTTGAATCGCCGAAGTGATCCGTGGGAACGCCCATGCGATCCATCATGGTGAGGAAGAGATTGCACATGGGGGTTTCGCGGCGGTAGACGATGCGGCGGCCGGGCTTGAAGTAACTGCCTCCACGGCCGGCAATGAGAGTGGGGAGATCTTCGTGCGTGTGGCGGTTGCCGTCGGAGAGACCGGCGCCGTAGACGATCATCGAATTATCGAGCAGGGTGGCGTCGCCTTCTTTGATGGACTTGAGCTTCTCGAGCCAGCCTGCGAATTGCTGCATGTGATAGACGTTGATCTGCGCTACCTTCTCCATGAGTTCCGGGAGGTTGCGGTGGTGCGTGAGCGGGTGGTGACCGTCGGGGATGCCGATTTCGCGATAGGAGCGCTGGCTGCCTTCGTGCGTGACCATGAAGGTGATGATGCGGGTTTGATCGGCCTGGAAAGCTACCGTCATCATGTTGGTCATGAGGCGGAAGTGTTCGGCGAAATCGGCGGGCACGCCTGAGGGTTTCTCCATGCCGGGGTTGAGTTGGGCGTTGTCCTTCTCGGTGCGTTCGAGTTGGCGTTCGATTTCGCGGACTGAGTTGAGATATTCGTCGAGCTTGCGCTTATCGCTGGGACCGAGGTCGGTTTCGAGCTTCTTGGTATCGGCGGCGACGAAATCGAGGATGCTGCGGCGGTTGCGGTTTTCGCGGGCGCGGGCTTCGGGCGTGGTGGCGGAAGAGGTGCCGAAGAGTCGTTCGAAGAGAGCGCGGGGATCGAGCGTGGGCGGTAGGGGTTGGGTTTCGCTGCCCCAGGCGAGGTTGTTGGTATAGGCGCAGGAATAGCCGGAATCGCAGTCGCCAGCCTGGCGGGCGTCTTCCATGCCGAGTTCAAGAGACGGGAAGCGGGTTTCCTTACCGATGCGGTTGGCGATGATCTGATCGAAGGAGACGCCGGCCTTGATATCGACCATGGACTTCTTGGGTTGAAGGCCGGTGAGATAGGCGGCGGCGCAACGGCCGTGGTCGCCTGCGCCATCGAGAAGGGCGCGGCCTGCGTTGTGGGTGAGATTGCCGAGGACGGTGATGTCGTCTTTGAAGGGCTTGAGCGGGTTCAGGACGCGCGAGAACTCGGTGAGCTTGCCTTCACAGGGCGGGCTCCAGATGCGCGTATCGATGCCGTTGGGCACATAGACGAACGCCATACGGACGGGCGCTTTGCCGGGCGCTGTGGATGCGAAGGCGGGCACCATGGCGTCGAGGAACGGCAGACCGATGGCGGCGGTGCCTAGGCCGCGTAGAAACGTTCGGCGGGGTAAAGTCTTCATCGGCTGGCGATCTCCTTGGGCTTGGTGGATTTCTCGGTGGTCATTACATCTCCTCGGCGGGACTGGAACGGGAGGCTGCCCACTACTTCGTAGATAAGCGTTTGGAACGGGTAGCCGGAGGCTTGGAGCTTGCGGCTGATTTCGGCGACGGCTGGGCGGTCGTAAGGTTGGAGGCCGCGGCCGATAGAGTAGGTCAGCATTTTTTCGATGACGCAATGGGCAAACTCGGGGAGCTGGCCGATCAGGACAGCGCGCATTTCAGCGGGCGTGTTGAAGGACTTGCCGTTGGGCAATGTGCCGCTGGAATCAACCGGGAATTTGCCGTCCATGGTGCGCCAGCGGCCGATGGCGTCGTAGTTTTCGAGGGCGAAGCCTAAGGGGTCCATCTTGCTGTGGCAGGAGGCGCAGACGGCGTTGTCGCGATGCTTTTCCATTTGCTGGCGGAGCGACATGGATGTCCCTACGGCGGCTTCATCGAGAGCGGGAACGTCAGGCGGAGGAGGGGCGGGCGGTTCGCCTAGGATGTTGCGCAGGATGTACTTGCCGCGGATGACGACGGAGGTGCGGGAAGGATAGCTGGAGACGGTGAGGACGGCGGCCTGGCTGAGGAGTCCGCCGCGTTGACCGCCGGTGAGATCGACCCGGCGGAACTGGTCGCCGGTGACGCCGGGGATGTCGTAGAAGGAGGCCAGCTTCTCGTTGAGGAAGGTGTACTTGGCGTCTAGAAATTCAGAGAGCGGACGGTTCTGGCGCAGGATGTAATCGAAGAACATCTGCGTTTCAGTCTTCATGGCGTCGCGCAGATCGGGTCCCCAGCGGAGGAATTTATCGGGGTCGGGCTTGACGAAATCGAGATTGCGGGTTTCGAGCCACTGGCCGGCGAAATTTTCGGCTAGAGCGGAAGAGCGCGGGTCAGCCATCATGCGCTTGACCTGAGCTTCCATGACGCCAGGTTGGTGGAGCTTGCCGGCTTCGGCAGCGTTGAGAAGTTCGTCATCGGGCATCGAACTCCAAAGGAAATAGCTGAGGCGGGAGGCCAGTTCGATGTCGGTGACTTTGTGGACTCCGGGCGCGGCGTCGTGCTCTACGCGGAAGAGGAAGTTGGGGGAGACGAGGATGGCTTCGAGGGCGAGTTGGATGCCGTGTTCACTATCCTGGCCATCGGCTTTGGCCTGTGTGACGAACTTCATCAGGGACGCTACTTCGGACTTGGTGACGGGCCGTCGATAGGCTTTGCGGGCGATGGTGGAGACGATCTGTTCAACGCAGGCGTCGCCGGTTTTGGGATCGCAAATGAGGAGCTTCTTGCGGCTGGCCTTTTCGACCTTAGAAGGGTACGGGCCGGAGAAGAGCAGCGTATTGGGCCACTTATTTTTCTTGCTGTTGTAGTAATCCTTCTCGGGGAGCGTGGCAGGGAACTCGTCGCCGATGAAGCCTACGCGGAACACGTGCTCGCCTTCGGGGAGGTAGAGATGGAAAGTGGCGTCGGAGTAGGGGGAGAAGGCCACCATGTCGGAGGGCTTGGTTTCGGCTTGCTGCTGCTGGAGGAGTTGGCCATCCATCCAGAAGCCGAGCGTGACGGGCTTGGCGCCTGCGCCGCGCGTGCCGGGAAGGCCGATGACGACGGTGTAATCGCCATCGAAATCGACGCGGTGTTTGGCTTCGACCATGGTGACGCTAACGCGGCGGATGTTCTGCTGATTGGGCCCGTATTGGGCTTGGACGGGCTTGGGAAGGGGGTCGGCGTAGATGGCGCGGGCGGCGATGCGTTCGGCGGCGGTGAGGTACTTCTCCATGAGGAGAGGGGAGACGCTGAGGACTTCGGCGATGTTGTCGAAGCCGTCGCCGGAATCGTCGGTGGGGAAGTCTTTCTCGGCGTGGAAATCGACGGCGAGGAGGTCGCGGATGGTGTTGGAGTATTCGGCGCGGTTGAGGCGGCGGGCGACTACGTGACCAGGGTCGGGTTTGGTGTTGCGGTCGACCTTATCGAACTCGCTTTCGACGTATTGGATGAGGGCGTCGACTTGAGGCTGCGGGGGGCGGGGCGCGCCTTTGGGCGGCATGGTGCCGGAGCGCAGCTTCTTGAGGATGATCTCCCAGCCTTCGCGGTTTTCGGTGAGCGAGGAGGGGACGATGAAGTGCTGGATTTCGAGTCCGCCCGAGGCGACGCTTTCGTTGTGGCAGGCGGCGCAGTTCTTCATGAAGATGGGCTTCACGAGAGAATCGAACTGCGAGGGCGCGGTGGCAGCGAGCGACGCGCCGGCGAGGAGGAAGGGGAGCAGGAGCTTCACTTCGCTGAGCCTTCTTTCTTTACGATGAGGTCGAGCATGCGCTCTCCTGCTTCGATTTTGAATTGGATTTCGTCGCCGAACGAGTGGCCGCGGTAGGTCATTTTGAAGTGGTCGCCATCGCGGTCGATGAAGATGTTGAAGAAGATGTCCTGGCCGTCGACGCTGCCGTTTTCGAGTTTGAACTGGCCGAATTGGTTTTTGAGGGTGCCGGTGGCGGAATCGCCTTTGACGGTGAGGACGAGGGTGCTTGCGCCGTTGCCCTGGCCGTTGCCTTGGTAGGTGCCGGAGAGGTCAGCTTTTTGGGCTAGGAGGGCTGAAAGGGCGATCAGCGGTAGTATCCAGCGCAGTTTGGGCACAGGTCTTCGGGTGCTTGAGATTCTATCATATTGCGGTTCTGGCGGGGTAGAGGGGTGGTTCAAAGGGTGCG
>Ga0302325_10029821_pt1 | contig 11265 bp, 12 predicted proteins | sample Palsa_T0_2_FD_201948 | JGI IMG/M metagenome (GOLD analysis project Ga0302325, IMG submission 201948) | Peat permafrost microbial communities from Stordalen Mire near Abisko, Sweden - Palsa_T0_2 | ecosystem: Environmental > Terrestrial > Soil > Palsa > Peat permafrost | place: Sweden: Abisko...
TGTCGGGGTTATTTCGATCGAACTTCTCGCCGACACACACGTCGAGATCGCGCCACTGCCAGCCAAGTGCTTGCCTGAAGCGCTCCGACGTCGCAGGCTGCGTACTCATGACGTAGCCGGCAGTGAACAGATTGAACTCAGGCCAGGCGTTGATGGCGTTGAGCATCGTGTAATAGCCGCGCCGTGTTACGCGCTCGTCTTGGTTGAGATGGCCTTCAATCAACGTGGCGCTCGCGAGGAAGCCGCGATAACGAGCCTCCTTAGGGTTCATGGCGAGCGCCTCGGCAAAATATCCCTGCGCGAGCAACGCATCATCGCTGATGGAGGCTGGAACGGACGCAAGCCGTGCGCGCTCCGACAGGCGCCAGATGTGAAGCCACGCGACATGGGACGCGGATACCGCGTCGTGGGGATTGGCGAGATACGCAGTGGTTTCCGCTTCGAGCGCCGGCTGGATTTGCTCGTATTTGCCGCCGTGAAAGGTGGCCCAGAACAGCTCATCTGCGCGCAGCGCTTCCGCGGAGCGGGTGGTGGCAGCAGCCTTGCGGGCTACCGTGTGCTCTGCAATGTAGCCGCAACCCGCAAGCGTGAGGCCGGCGACAATCACGGTCATGAGCGATTTCATGCCGATCACTCCGCCGAAAGTGCAGAGTTTTTGCGCAGGATGCAGGATTCGGCGGCCGTAGAAGTAAACATCGGAAGGAAACATTACACCGTTGCTCGTGTGCGGCCATGTTCCTAATGTTTTGGCGGATGGAAGCTTAGATGAAGCCGCTCGCGAGGTCACGGCCGCGCGAGCAATCCCGTGTCGCCGGGTCGTCCGCGCCTCGACTGAAATCCATTGGTCTCGCTTGTGCTTGCGCTAGGCGCCCGCCTCCTGCACGAAGCTGTTTCACTTAATGCCCAATTCGATTCCGTGCTCATGCCGGGAACTTGTCCTGCAGTTGCGTGTTACCTGTTAAGGAATTCTCGCGGACCGGGAACTTTCATGTCGACTAGAACAATACTCATCATTATTCTCGTGCTGCTATTGATCGGGGCACTGCCCGCATGGCCATACAGCGCAGCGTGGGGTTTCTACCCGAGCGGCGGTCTCGGCCTGATCCTGCTCATCGTCCTGGTGCTGCTGCTTTTGGGACGCTTGTAGCGGCCGCTTTCGGCGCGGCCGCCTGACGTTGGCTCGTCCGCGGGAGATTGCGGCGCGCTCGCCAAGCGCGCGTCAGCCGCAGGGTCATCCCCGGATCACTTTCAAACCTGAATTTACAGCGCGCGGGCTAGTCCCTTGCCGCTTCCCTGCATCGGCGCAGGTCGGACGACTTGGAATCGCAAATTTTCAGGCGCGATGCTTGCGTGCCCAACATCAAGGTTTTCCGTCGACTCGAGCACGTTCTTCAAGAGCACCGCTTTAGGGTCGCGAAAATTTCCAGGGGTCGGAACGATATGAGCGAAGAGATCCCGTGCAGTCACATTGAGAGGGGCCTTTCATGCTGCCAGACACACCGCGCAGACGATCAAAAGTAGGGGCCACCGGCTCAGCCACACCCGGCAAACCCAAGGACTCTGGCAGCCGTCAGCAAACCGGCCGTGACCAGAATTCTCAAACGGGGTCCGCTCAGACGGATAAAGAGATGACAGGCCGAGCCGGCGCGCCGACCAAAAACACACGCCCGCAATAGCTGGACAGATCTGGCGTCGGCGTCGCGAGTAAAAAATGGCCAAGCGCAGGGTCCCGGAACAAGCGCCCTGGGCGCAAGCACCGCTGCCGCGGTTTGCAGCTCTTCAGCATGACCTGAAAGTTGACGTCGTTGTCGTGGGCGGCAATAGCGTACGGCACATCTATCGACCGTCATACACTGCTAATTTTATCCGTTGCCCACGCCGCATTGAGCACGAACGTGACGCAACGCTGTGTAGGATTTGGCCTATATCCGCTTGCGCGGCCAATTTATATTTCAGGCACTACATCGGTGGAACAAAAGTTTGCCGCTCGCCGTTCATTGGTATCCGCGACGCGCGTCTTCGCCAAGCGGTCAATTGCTGATCATCAACACGACATTCAAACATTGAGGAGAGGCATCATGAAAGCAATTTATCTCGCGCCATTAGCATCGGCAGCGCTGTTTTTCAGCGCCATCGGTTACGCACAAACTTCAGCTCCACCTCAGGATCAATCGGCTGCATCGTCAACGTCAGCTCAGGGAGATTCGAGCAGTGCGCAGACGGCTCCGCGTACCACCGGCCAGGACACTTCCACCGGCAACGACATGGTGGGCGGAAACCGCAAGCCATCCGGCACATCATCACAGCCCTCGACAGGTCAGAATAAGGGCACCGGCAACGACATGGTCGGCAACAGCACTCGGCCGGACTTTAAGAGTCTGGATACCAGCAACAACGGCTATCTGACCACGAAGGACGTCAAGAGCAACAAGTGGCTGAGCAAGAATTTCGCCCGGTGCGATACAGATCATGATGGCCAGTTGAGCCGGCAGGAATATGCGAATTGTCACTAGCGATGGTGCTGTGCTCAGGCGGTGGACCGACCTGTGGAGGCCTGCTGCACTGGGCTAACCGCCTGACAGGCGGATTATGGGGGCGGCGCCGCGAATGCGGACGCCGCCCTCAGATCATCCCTCCGATCCCATCTGCACCGATAAAGCGGCGGCCCGCGCGGTCGCTCCGGAACATTCGCAAGTTTGGCGCCCCGTCGCGCATTAAGCCAGGCTAGCGGTGGCAGTTTTCATCGTCGTGGTGGCTGTCGCACCAGTGAACATCGCGGTGCCCGTCGCGATCAATCCGGTCGCCGTTCTCGTACCTGTACGGTCCGTGATCGTACGGCCCGTGATCCCGGCCGACGTAGCAGCCGGATACGTTTACGACGGCAGTGATCACAGCCAATACTGCCATGCGATGCAATGTATTCATTCATTCTTCCTCTTTAATGCGCTCAGGCGCAGCTAACATTCGGTTCAAGCTCCGCAGGCAGCATATTTCGTGCCCCTCCGGCGTCCATTCATCGAGCCTCGCGCGGCGTTACTGCGCGCGTCAGGGACGAGAAGGAGCCGGCCCGGATGATTGGAACTGGCGCATCATGATATTTTGAATATTGCCTCTTTCCAGCGTAAGTACATCCTGCAGGTCCGTTTGATACAGCGCTCTTAGGAAAGCCAAGTCGCCGGCCGTGACGCCCATGAGCTTTTCGCTGGCACTGCAGTCGGGCAACATCAAATCCGTGATACTCGGTAGCGTACCGCACTGTTCGGACCTGAATGCCTGAGTGAGGGCCAGCACGGCAAGATAGTCGGCGACTGCTCCGATCGCGCGACCGATTATTTTGTTTGCGTCAGCGACAATTATCACGTTCACGATCGCACTGCTGACGTAGCTCGTCAGTCGGCTCCCCGGCAGTCCCGCGGGATGCTTGCCCTGATCAAGAAGGCCGGTCTCCAGGGGCAGCAGAGGTTCAGCCTCGTCGATTGATTCATCGCCCTTGATCCCGCGGCTCGACGTCACATACCAACCCTGAATGGGTCGGCTGATCGTCTCCAGATCCTTCGTTTGTGCTTGATAGTGAAACCCCAGTAGTCGCGGATCCTGCTTCACCAGCGCATCCAGTGCCTTCGTCGGTTCGGTTGTGAAAACGATGTACACGTTGCGGCGGCTGCATTTTTCACGGGCTTGGACTGGGGCGCCGACACTCGCGGCAACCGCCAGAATGCGCGCTGATATGAAGTCATTGAAACGCGGCGAAAGCCCCACGGTCACCGGAGGACATATTCCGATACGCCAGCGCGATAGTTGCCCCGTGAGCACCGCGGGTTCGGCGTGCACGCGTACAAAGTCAGGGACGGCAGTACCGGCTAATTCTTGCGGCGTGGGCGGCCTTGGGGCGGTGACTGTCACTTCAGGTATTGAGGGCGATGCGACGCTCTGCGCTTCAGCGCTCATAGACGCTATGAATGTCACGAGTGCTGCAAGTAGGCCTCTGAGCGACGTCATCGCACATCCACGCGCAGCGAACAAATTCGGGAGATTTTCCCGAGCCGAACAGAAGCCGCCTCTGGACCCGCGAGCCTGAAACCCCGAAACCGTAGGCGACTGACCATGGAAAAATCCCAGGAATTGGTCGGGGTGACAGGATTTGAACCTGCGACCTATACGTCCCGAACGTAGCGCTCTACCAGGCTGAGCTACACCCCGAAATCGAACGTCGAAGCCGTCCGAGCGAACCGCGTCTAGCCAGCGCGGGGGGCGAGTTTAGCCGCGCCCGCCTCCCCGCGACAACGGTTATTCGCGCTGTCGGGCGGGCATGCTCCGGCCGTGCTCGTTCGATGGCATACAACTTGCTTATTTTTTCAAATCGCGGGCCCCTATTTGCACTAGACAAATAGGGTTGCGCGACACCTGTCGCGTACCATCGAACAAATTAATGAATCATTACACGCGGTACGTCTGCCAGCGCGGCGCGACCCCATTTTTTCGATCGCGCAAGCCTAGATCCCAGCGGGGTTCGTCATTGCACTGCTCTTGTGCGTCGCAGGAGCAGTTGCTCCCGCGCGCGCCGCCGATTGCCCTGAAAACGACGTGCGCAACTTTACAGTAGGCGGGGGTAGGACTTTCCGGTTCTGGTACACGCCGGACAGTGTTGTTGTGCCGGTCACCATGACCTGGCGGTGCGAGCGCTGGGAACTCGGCGCGTTCTACTTCGGTCGCCAGTACCAACGGTTCGACGGCGAACGTCATCTCGTCGTCAGGGGCGACGCCGCGGTTTCCCTGACGCGCCGCTTGATTCTGCACCGGTGGAAGTCGCAAGACGCGTTCTTCGGCCTCGGTGGAAGCTATCGCACGAAGGCCGGATTTGAAGAAGGCGACCCGTTCAACGGCAACTACCTTAATTTTACCGAGCAAGTTGGCGTGCGCTGGATGCGCACCGATCACCGGCAGGGCATCGAGCTGTCGGTCAGACATTTCTCCAATCTTGGGATTGTCAAACCAAACATCGGACAGAATTTTCTCGTCGCGGCGGTCGTGTTCTAAGTGTCAGACATGCGCTCGTGAGAAGTACGCGCGCGGGGCTAGGTGGTGCGATCGACCGCGAATCGGGCGAGGCAGACAAGCCCCTCCTTATAGGCGGATGCGGGCAAGACACGCAGTTCCGCCAGCGCAAGTTCCGACTCTGTCTGCGCGGCTCGCTGCGCATAGAAAAGGCCGCCGGTAGCCTCGATGGCGGCAACGATGGGCGCAAGCTCCGCAAGACCCCCGTCTTTGATGGCACGCCGGATGGCCGTGCGCTGCGCAGCATCGCCATGCTTGAGCGCATGAATGAGCGGCAAAGTGGGTTTGCCCTCGGCCAGGTCGTCGCCCAGGTTTTTGCCGCGATCGGACGGATTTGAGCGGTAGTCGAGCACGTCATCCACGAGCTGATAGGCCGTGCCCAAGTGCCGCCCATATTGGGCGAGTGCGCCTTGCACCTCCGGCGGACTTTGCGACAGAACGGCTGCGACCTCAGCGCCCGCTTCGAACAGGCGTGCGGTCTTACGATGAATGACATCAAGGTAGCGCTGCTCGCTCGTTTCAGGATCGTGGGCGTTCATGAGCTGCAGCACTTCCCCCTCGGCGATTACATTGGTCGCATTCGCCATAATCTCCATGACGCGGTGCGAATTGAGTCCCGCCATCATTTGAAACGCGCGACTGTAGACAAAGTCCCCGACGAGTACGCTTGCCGGGTTCCCGAATACCTCGTTCGCCGTGTCGCGGCCGCGCCGCTTGGAGGAGCTGTCAACCACATCGTCGTGCAGCAGCGTTGCCGTATGGATAAATTCAATGAAAACGGCCGCCTCGATGTGCTCGGCAGAGGTGCCGCCACAGGCGCGCCCGGCAAGCGCGACGAGGAGCGGCCGCAGGCGCTTGCCACCCCCGGAGATAATGTGCTCTGCGACCTGGTCGACCAGGGCGACGCTGCTCTTCAGGCGCGCCCGAACCAGGGAGTTCACGGCGTCAAGGTCGGGCTTCACGAGCCTGCGGATGTCATCGAGGGTCATGGATTCAAGTGTAGCCGGAACTCCGGTGTTCTGGCCGGTGCCGGTTTGACCCTCTCCTGCCCGGTCAGTAGAATGCGCGGCCCTTTGACGGCTCAGCCTCGAGCCCCAGGAACACATGATGTACGCGGTTATTGCCACCGGCGGCAAGCAATATCGAGTCACCCAGGACGGTGTCTTGCGCATCGAGAAGCTCGATGCTGAGCCCGGCTCAGTCGTGGAATTCGGTGAGGTCCTGCTCGTCGGTGAGGGCGCGGACGTGAAGCTGGGCGTTCCGCTGCTGAAGGGCGGAAAGGTGAGCGCAACCGTCCTGCGCCATGGCAAGGGCACCAAGGTTTCGATCGTCAAGTTTCGCCGGCGCAAGCATTATCTGCGCAGAAAGGGTCACCGGCAGATGTTCACCGAAGTGAAGGTGACCCAGATCAGCGCGGGCTGAACCGCGCCCGGCTCCTTTAGGATTTTTCGATATGGCACACAAAAAAGCAGGTGGCAGTACCCGCAACGGCCGCGATTCGCATTCCAAGCGTCTGGGCGTCAAGCGCTTTGGCGGCGAGCAGGTTCTGGCTGGGAATATCCTCATCCGCCAGCGCGGCACACCGGTGCGCGCAGGTTCAAACGTGGGCGTCGGCGTGGATCACACCCTGTTCGCCAAGGTGAGCGGGCGCGTGAAGTTCAAGAGGATCGGCGCCGACCAGCGGCTCTACGTGAGTGTGCTGCCCGAGGCGACCTGAAGAGGCGCCTTGCGCATCTCCCGCAACGACTATTGACCCCGGCCTTGCCGGGGTTTTCGTCTCTTAAGCCATGAAATTCGTCGACGAAGCTCGAATGAAGGTGCAGGCCGGTCACGGCGGCCGTGGCAGCACCAGCTTTCGGCGCGAGAAGTTCGTGCCGCTCGGCGGCCCGGACGGAGGGGATGGCGGCAACGGCGGCAGCGTCTACCTGCGAGCGGCACCCGGGATCAACACGCTCGCCGATTTTCGGATCGCGCGAACCTTCAAGGCCGGCGTCGGCGAGTATGGCTCGGGAAACGGCTGTACCGGGCACGGCGGTGAGGATCTGTATATCCCCATGCCAGTCGGCACGTTGATCCGCGACGCCGATACCCAGGAAATCCTCGGGGATCTGACGACCGAGGGCGCGGCGTTGCTCGTGGCGCGCGGCGGCAAGGGTGGCTGGGGCAACACCCGCTTCAAGTCGAGCACTAATCGCTCGCCGCGCCAGTTCGGGCCCGGGCTTCCGGGCGAGAAGCGCTCACTTGAGCTTGAGCTTAAGCTGATTGCCGATGTCGGCCTGCTGGGCTTCCCGAATGCCGGTAAATCAACCCTCATTCGCGCGGTGTCCGCGGCTCGCCCCAAGGTCGCGGACTACCCGTTCACGACACTGCATCCGAACCTCGGAGTCGTGTCCGTGGGCGAGCACAGAAGCTTCGTCATGGCCGATATTCCGGGCCTGATCGAGGGCGCAGCCGAGGGAGCAGGCCTTGGCATCCGGTTCTTAAGGCATCTGCAGCGCACGCGCCTGTTGCTGCACCTGGTCGATATTGCCCCGCCTGACCCGGACAACGATCCCGTGGTCGACGCGCGCGCGATCGTGAAGGAGCTGAAGAAGTTTGACGCGACGCTGGCCGCAAAGCCTCGCTGGCTGGTGCTCAACAAGCGCGATCTCATGCCCGATGGCGATGCGGTCAAGCGCTCAGCCGACATCGTGCGGCGCTTGAGGTTTCGGGGGCCGCATTTCCTGATCTCCGGCGCCACGGGACGGGGCACACGCGAGCTGTGTGCGAAGGTGATGAGTTTTTTGGAGGAGAAAGAGCGCGAACGGCGCGACGGCGCCTGAGCTAAGCCGGCATCTTGCGGATGCGCGCGGCAAGCCGGCTTTTGTGCCGCGCCGCCTTGTTGCGATGGACGATCTTCTTCGTCACCAGCGTGTCGATCATCGGCACGGCTTCCTGGTAGCTTGCGCGAGCGGTTTCCTTGTTGCCTGCCGCGATCGACGCGGCCACTTTGCGCAGCGCCGAGCGCATGCGCGAACGCAGGGCGATGTTGCGAGCGCGGTGTTTTTCCGCTTGGCGTGCGGCTTTTTCCGCGGATTTCGTGTTGGCCACAGTGGGTCTTCCAGCTTCAGGGCGCGGTAGTCTGGGCAGCGTTCAAGGCCTTGTCAACGCCTCGCAATGCCCTGAGGTAGGAGTCCTGAGCTATAGTTTCGCAGCTTCGGTACAAGGGCGCCCATGGAGCTCATTCGAGGACTCACGAATCTGCGCCCGCGTCACCGGGGCTGTGTCGTCACGATAGGTGGCTTCGATGGGCTGCACGTGGGTCATCAGGCGCTCATTGCGCGCCTGCATGGGGCGGCCCGGCGCCTCGCAAGGCCGACGATGCTCGTCAGTTTCGAGCCGATGCCGCGCGAATATCTGGCGCCCGAGGCGCCTCCGGCCAGGCTTACGACCTGGCGCGAGCGCTGGCGGCTCCTGGGCGGCATGCAGCTTGAGAATGTTTTCCTGCTGCGATTCGGGGAAGATCTGCGGCGCCTGTCGGGGGAGGATTTTGCCAAGCTCCTCGCACGCGACCTGGATCCTGCGGCCGTCGTCGTCGGCCACGACTTCAAGTTTGGCCGCAATGGCGAGGCGACCGCAGAAAGTCTCGCCGCCGACGGCGCACGCCGCGGTTTCGCCGTCGAGGTCGTCTCGCCGGTGATGCTCGGGGGCGAGCGCGTAAGCAGCAGTGGCGTGCGTGAGGCGTTGGCGCGCGCGGATTTCGCGCGCGCGCGCCGCTGGCTCGGCCGGCCGTACTCGATGATCGGCCGCGTGGTGCACGGTAGCCATCTCGGGCGCGAGCTCGGGTTCGCGACCGCGAATGTGCGGCTGCATCGCAAGCGCGCACCGCTGGCGGGAATATTCGCGGTGCGTGTGAAAGGCGCCGGCTTGCAGACGCTGCCCGGGGTCGCGAGCTTGGGCACACGCCCGACGGTGGGCGGCATGGAGCCTCTGCTTGAGGCTCACGTGTTCGACTTTTCGGGCGATCTCTACGGCCGCGAGATCGAAGTGGAATTCGTCGCCAAGCTGCGTGAGGAGGAGTGCTTCTCGAATCTAGCTGCGCTCACGCAGCAGATGCATGTGGATGCCGCGCAGGCGCGGCGCATTTTGGAGTGTTGAGCCGAACGATGGACTACAAGCACACGATCAATCTTCCGCAGACGGATTTTCCGATGAAGGCGGACCTCGCGCGGCGCGAACCTGCCGTGCTGCAGCACTGGGATACGCTCGGAATATACAGCCGTCAGCGTGAAGTCGCCCACGGTCGTCCGCGCTTCGTGCTGAACGACGGACCGCCGTACGCAAATGGCGTGATCCACATTGGCCACGCGGTCAATAAGATCCTGAAGGACATCGTCGTCAAGGCGCGCTTCCTGGATGGCTTCGATACGCCTTACGTACCGGGCTGGGATTGTCACGGGCTGCCGATTGAGCTGCAGATCGAAAAGAAGCACGGCCGCCCCGGCCAGAAGCTTGACGCGAGGGCATTCAGGGCCGCTTGCCGCGCCTTTGCCGAGGAGCAGATTCGCTCGCAGCGCAGCGACTTCAAACGGCTCGGCGTGCTGGGCGATTGGGAGCATCCCTATCTCACCATGGATCCTTACTACGAGGCGCAGCAGCTGCGCGCCTTCGGCCGGATCGTTCACAACGGCCATGTCTATCGCGGCGAGAAGCCGGTGCACTGGTGCCTGGATTGCCGCTCGGCGCTCGCCGAGGCGGAAGTCGAGTACGAGGAGAAAACCTCGGACGCCATCGACGTCGCTTTTCGCGTGGTTGACAACGCGGATCTCGCCCAACGCCTGGGTCTGCCCACCGATGAGCTTGCTCATCGTCCTTGCGACATCGTGATCTGGACGACGACCCCCTGGACACTGCCTGCAAACCAGGCGGTCGCCGTGCGCGATGAGTTCCTGTATGTCCTGGTGCAGATCGCAGGCACGGGGCAGCGATTCATTCTGGCGGCCGAGCTGCTGGAGAGCTGTCTTGCGCGCTTCGGCATGACGGCGGAGGCAATCCTTGCGCGCTTCTCCGGCCAAGCGCTCGAGGGCCTGAAGCTGCAGCATCCGTTTCTCGAGCGCATCGTGCCCGTCATATTGGGCGAACACGTCACGCTCGATGCCGGCACGGGCGCCGTGCATACCGCGCCCGCGCACGGACAGGAAGACTTCGCGGCGGGCCGGCGCTACGGGCTGAAGGTCCTGAACCCGGTGGGCACTGACGGCCGGTTTGTGTCCGATACGCCGCTGGTTGCGGGCCTCACGATCGCCGCGTCCAACGCGGTCATCATTGAGGCCCTGCGCGAACGGGGGCGTCTCGTGCATCACGAGCTTTTCCGGCACAGCTTTCCGCACTGCTGGCGGCACAAGACACCGCTCATCTTTATGGCGACGCCGCAGTGGTTCATCAGCATGGATGCCGGGAAGCTGCGCGAACATGCGCTGCGCGACATCAAGAAAGTCGCCTGGACGCCCGAATGGGGCGCGCCGCGCATCACCGGCATGATCGAGAATCGTCCCGACTGGTGCATCTCCCGTCAGCGTCTGTGGGGTGTGCCCATCCCGCTGTTTGTGAATCGCAAGACCGGCGAGCGCCACCCGCGCACACAGGAGCTCATTGAAGAGGCGGCCCGGCGCGTCGAGAAGGGCGGCGTCGAGGCGTGGTTCGAGCTTGATCCGGCAGAGCTTTTGGGCGCTGAAGCGGGCGACTATGAAAAAGTGTCCGATGTGATGGACGTATGGGCTGACTCGGGGCTCTCCTTTGAGTGCGTGGGAACGCTGAGGCCCGAGCTCAAAGCCCCGGTTGATCTCTATCTTGAAGGCTCCGACCAGCACCGCGGCTGGTTCCACAGCTCGCTACTCATGTCGGAGGCGCTCTACGAACAGGCGCCTTATCGCGGCGTGCTCACTCACGGCTTTGCGGTCGATGAGAAGGGCCGCAAGATGTCCAAGTCGCTCGGCAACGTGATCGCGCCACAAAAAGTGATTCAAAATTTGGGCGCCGACGTGCTGCGGCTGTGGGTCGCGGCTACCGACTATGCGAACGAGATGAGCGTGTCGGACGAGATCCTGAAGCGCATGGCCGATTCCTACCGGCGCATGCGCAACACCGTGCGCTTTCTGTTGGGCAATCTGCATGGTTTTGATCCGGCGCTGCACGCGGTTGCGACGGCTGACATGGTGGCGCTTGATGCTT
>Ga0302325_10029825_pt1 | contig 11264 bp, 9 predicted proteins | sample Palsa_T0_2_FD_201948 | JGI IMG/M metagenome (GOLD analysis project Ga0302325, IMG submission 201948) | Peat permafrost microbial communities from Stordalen Mire near Abisko, Sweden - Palsa_T0_2 | ecosystem: Environmental > Terrestrial > Soil > Palsa > Peat permafrost | place: Sweden: Abisko...
TGTGAGGCAGAGCACAAGGCGGCGTCGGAGGAGACCAAAAGACCGCATTATGCAGAATCGGTGTGGGGTCTCGAGGAAGTGGTCGAGATGAAGAGGGGAACTTTAAGTCGAGGACACAAAGGGTGGCTGTGGACGAGATGGGTCTGGGTCATATGATATGAGACCGTCTTATCAGCTTCACTTGCTGGATAAGTTCCAGCCAGCTGCCATGAAAGTGACCGATATTCGCAAGAGGATTAGCTGTACAAGGGCGGATTATATACTGGCAACTCTGCTCGGTCAGGCAGCAAATCTCTACGCGCTCCCATCCTTGATCCAGACCTCGCGACTCATCACTTGAAATCATCATCAGCGGAAAAGGGGGACTAGACAACAACACTTATTCTATAACCCACAAATACAACACAATGTATCTAAAGTACATTCTATCCATTCATTCCATTCCTGATACAGCTTCGCCGCTCCCCTTCTATCTATCTCCATCTTTGCCTCATCGCAACTCAGAGGGTGTCGAACAATCATTAAGCATTAACGCGCAACGCCATTCCATCCGTCCGTCCGTCCGTCCATCCGTCCATCCATCCATCAATCCGTGAAATAAAGTATGCAGATATCCAGCCACGCTGAACACGCAACAAACCCCAGACAAGAGTGGAGTCCAATCTACCAATTTGCTAAACTCAAGGGTGAACGTGAAGGGAAAAGTAAAGTTGAGTGAGATAAGGTAATCAAGCTTTCGCACCACCACCACCCATAACCCTCGGCAGTGCCTTCCACCCCTCCTTACTCGGCCACTTCGTCCTCCCAAACCCCTCATCCAAATCCAGAATAATCTTCAACGCGTTCCTGCTCCGCAAATAACTAAGCGGTCCCTCCTGGCCTTGCAATCCCTGTCCCATCGCACCGACGCCCTGATGCGCCGTCTGCTCTTTCTTCTCACTGCCTGGCATCGGCAACAAACCTTGGAGAACTTCATAGGCTGCCAATGTGAAGCCGAATTGTGGGGATGAGCGGAGGATACGTGCTGGGCCGCCTTTGAAGAAGGCGCGGAAACCTTCTTCTTTCCAGATCGTTTGGGCGCAGTGTCTTAAAGAGGTGTAGGAGGTGTCGCCTTTGCGGGCTTCGACTTGCAAGCGGGTTTTGATAACGTCACAGGGCGTAGTGAGATAGGCGGCTGGCATGCCTGCAATTGCTCCTGCGGTCAATAGTTGCAGAATGCCTAGTTTTTTGGTCTGAGATTCGCCAAAGTAGTCGCGCTTTAGGTGGTTGTAGGTTGGGAAGTAGATAGCTGAGAATGGGACATCGCGCAGGAGACAGGCTGAGGCGCCTTTGTAGAGGCCGACGAGACCGAGATTACGGACGATCCACATTGCGGAGCGGCGGGGGGCGCCTTCGACGTTCTTGGCTACTTCGCCCTGGACCTGGAGACGGATTTTGACTATTTCAAGGGGGTTGGTGAAGATCTAGAGAGGTTAGCGGGGTTGGGCGTGAAGGGAGAGAGGGGAACCTGCGACTTGACAAGCTCCTGCGGAACCACCAGCTAGAATTTCATGCGGGATCCAAATCTTGCCGTCGGGGCTTGAGAAGTGGCCTCGGACGAGATCATTGACTGTCAATTTGATAGCCTTTTCTGGCGCTACACCAACAAGTTGAGGTAGAACACCTGAATAGAGACCTCTGAAACCTTCGTTTCGAATAACTTTCTTGGCACAGTCCAAAGAGTTCTTGTACAGCATTTCTCCAACTCGAGATGAACGTTGGTTCTGCATACGGGTTTTAACGAGATCAATAGGATATACCATGAAAGCACCGAAAGCTCCCGCCAAAGAACCAAGCGCGAAGTGGTGTACGGATTCGGCGATATTGTGAAGCACATTTTGGGTTGTAGTTTTGACTTTTGTGACGGCAATATCGTTGAATGCATTGTATAGGGGGTTGCGCCACGAGGCATCGAGGACCTTTGCGAAATCCGAGAGGCCGAGACGTCCTGACGGCTCATCAAGACTGGCGAAGTGGAAGAGAATGTCGGCTTCCATCGGGGTGAAGAGGGAGAAACGAGTGATGCGTGCAGCTTCATTGAGGAACTCGGTGCGGGTGATTTTGCCATCTGAGCTTTGCGCCACAGCTTGTCTGATGATCATCTCCACCAAATCCATCTCTCTGATCATGTTCTGGAAAGCGCGGACATTGGCATAGGAGATTTTGCTGCCTGTTGAGATGTTGCAGAGGGTGTGGAGGTTTTCGAGAAGGTGGTCGGAGAGTTTGTGTCTAGCGGTTTCGAGGATAATGCGCTGGAAGTCTTCAGGCTCGATATATCCGTCGCCATCTTTATCAAAGTGTTGGAATGCTTGTCGTATCCTCTCTCCTTGCAGACCCCGCAGCATCTGGGTGAATTGTGGGTATGTCAAATCATGTCTCCGCTTCTTCCCACCGCTGTATAGGGTTGCCCATTCGCAGTTCCAGTCAAAAGGTATGCTATCTGGGCCCTTGTTCAACTCATATAGCTTCTTCAGGTCGTCATATTTAACTGTCCCTGTGCCTTCGACATCAAACAATCGGAACGCGATCTCGTACTCTGCGTCTGGTTTTGCTAACAGGTTTTCGAAGTTACCCCAGTCAAACAGGTTGATCTTTCCAGTATTCCTCCTGTCGGCAACTCTGAAAAGAATGGCATATTGCTCGCGCTTGATTTTGTGCTGTTTTGAGACACCAGCCGTCAGTCAATTGCTCTAGAAATGCCGCAGATCAAGGGCGCGAGGATGTAGCTCACATAATCTTCACTGGCTGGTGCAATGGCATTTATGAACTCCTCCTCGCCCATAAATAGCTCTCCCGACTCCTCATCCTTCCGCGCATTCTTGTCGAAGGTAGCTTTGGACTGCGCCGACACCTGGACATTGGCTTGCTGTTCAGAGCCAAGCAGTGATTCCTTAATCACCCCCTTCACCTTTGTAACGTCCGTCATGGTCACTTGCCTTCAAAACGCGTCAATTTTCCTTCCCAACTGTCTTCTTTACAAAGAAACCCCTCGTGTCCAAGCGGTGAAGAATTCTCTCTGCGGCAATTAAGTCTGTGAGATGGGGGTCTGCGAAAAAAAACGGGGTAACAAGAACGGACGGGGGAGCCCGAAGCGCTCGCGCAAGAGCTGCAGCTTGCAAGGAAAAAGCAAAGTGCGAAAAACTTGGCTTAGCAATTCGCCAATAGATACAGGGGATGCAGTTCTGACTCTACCAGAAAACGAGTAGACGGGAATCAGGGATAGTGGAATTGGAGCTTGGGGAAGAGAAAAGTCTGGGAAGAGTGCTAGGGGCAAGTTTGCGGGAGCGAGTGGTCGTAGCTTGCATGGAAAAGTGGGCTCGAACACCGCAAATTATCTTCGGATTTAGCTTCCTTAGATAAAAATTTGTGTAAGGGGTGCTTCGCTTAAGCGACTTTATTTGGATTAACACCATCGGCAAAAAGTTCTTGCGACCCGATGAGACGCTTGACAAAGATAGTTAGTCCAGCTACAAGTTCTATCCCACCCAATCAGAGATTAAAGGGGATGTGAAGTTCCATTTCAGTATTGGGATGAGACTGGTTTGCTTTATCATTGCCATCACAGTCAGGTTTATACAAATCTGGACAGGGTACTGTTTTTAGAGGTATTCACATATTCTCTACTTCTAGTGTGTAGTAGAGGTAGAGGTACCCTTCATGACCGAGACGCCATGCATTCCAGAGAAACAAAGAAAAGCCACTACATCTGCATGAAAGGAGACTACAAAGCATTACCGAGCAAACTGCCCAAGGATCTATTTTTTACCAGCCGCCCAACTAGGCTCACAAAAATGAGTGAGCGATGGATGCTGAAGGAGGTTCGTGTTCTCGTCTTATCGTGAAGCATCGTTACGCTCGAAAAGCAGATGGTTTTTGGGAGACGAAATGGTCGAGTCGAGTCAGGGTGACATATTCGAGAATGAGGACCATGTGGAATTGTGAATGTATGCGCAGACAGTCAAATGAATTTATGACTCGCTACTTCCGGTGTGGAAAGCTGCGCGATCTAATGAGGTTGTGGTGTTGTAATGGCGGACACTAACATAATAGAGTAGTAGGTACCAAATCGAAGGCGTGCAAGAGTTGCCGTATCTGGTCCAATAATATACAGAGAATCGAAATGTGTGTGTGTTGTGGTGGAGCGTGAGCTTGCTTTTTTCGTGATCTATCCACTGATTTGGACCATGCGCTTGAAGGAGTCTCTGGCCTCAGACTGCAACTGGGCAGCGACACTCTCAAGAGAAGGGAGAGATGGGCGGGAGACATACACCGATGGCAGGGTAAACCCTTTGGCCATCTCGTTCTGAACGAAGAGTGATGCACGCTTGTACCGACGATCTGAGTATTTCTCGAAGACTGCAGAATGGTGCTTGTTAGGATTCTCGCAGCATTCTTTCATCATGGATACGAGAGGCCGGAGTTGAGTCCATGTATATCCAGAGTAGTATACATGGGTAGGGGTCTAAAGACAAGTTAGCAGGAGCTTGATAGCCCATGTTCGAGAAACATACCCAGTCACCCTTCTTCAGCATCATGCGAGCAAAGCAATGAGCGCCGGCAGCAACATAGCTTGGTGGACTTCCTACGAATCGCTCATCCATGATAGTAACCTCAAGGAAGTACTTGGCTAAGGTTCTGGTTTCCAGATCATAGTCGTCGGCCTTGCTGATGCGTCGGAGAAAGCTCATGGGTCCAGGCCAACCAAGCTCGAATTGCAACATAGTTAGCATGAAGCGTTCGGCCTTCAGAATCTCATCGACGGTGTAGCCACCATCGACCATGTAGACGATCTCATTGACCGAAGGGCAATTGATTTCCTCATATTTCGCAGCGACAAATATCGCAGTGGCGCCGACCAACTGAAGCTTGCCTAGGGAGACAACCTTGCAAGACAAAAATCTATCAATGTAGTTGACACAGAGGAACAATGTTTCGGGCAATAAGGAGAAGCGGTGGTGAACTTGGATGAGCCAATCCATCAAAACCGAACGCATTGACCACTGAATCTCAGCTTGAAGATCCATGTAGTGTGCATTAGGCAGCATCTTGTTCTGTTTGACTGGTCAGAGGCTTTCTTGAAGATGTAAACATGACAAGGGCATAAGGTAAACAAAGGCCGCATGAGTGGTCGCAGCATGGTCGCAGAACGGCCGAGGTGCAGGAACGCGTTCATGATGACATGGGTACTCGGGGGAAGAGGAAGTGCCTAGTCAAGACTTACCTCGAGTTCGCGCATGTACGCAAAGATCTCGTCGCCATACTCGGCTACCATGCTAGTATCCCAAAGCTCATCCTCAATCTCCTCAATTGTACGCGAGCTCTCGACAAACGCCTTGGCAGCAGCAATCTCATTCTTAATCTTGTTCGTGACCTTTGGATAGAGGACAGTGGTAGCACCTCCAGTTGTATTGTCGCCTCGAGATCGGTATGAGTGTGCGGTCGTGTATCCTTGCTCGTCGTAGATCTCTTCCTCATCCTCCCAATACTCCTCGGGTTCGGAAACAAGCGGAGGTGCTGGTAATTGTCGAAGCTGTCTCTCAAGGGCACCCTTGGCAGCCTGCTCAGCCTTCTCCTTTTCAGCTCTCTCCTGATCCATCATTCTTAGGTAGGAATCGTAGGCCTCGTCTGAGGTGGTGATTTGTACTTCTGGTGCATCTTCGTAGACCGGATCACTTGGGATTGGGTTTTGAGATGGCTCGGGGAAGTTGTTGGTAATTAGCTTGCTCTGAGCGCGTCGGAGTGAAGGTTGTTCTTGCTTGGGGATAGGGTCGAATTGAGGCTGGCTCTTGTGTTGTCGAGGACCTAGAGTTTGGTGAACGGGAGCAACAGGTGCCGAGCCGGGACGCGTGGATTGGTTTGCATCAATCTGGGAGGGTTGCACGTTCTCTGAATCAACGTCCTTGTAGATCGACGTATTCTTCTTTGAAAGTGTGCGCTTGACGGCAGGTTCCTGCTGTCTAGGTTCTGCAAGTGCGCGAGGAAGGGCGGAGATCGGGTCAGAAGAGGAAGAATTGATGTTTGAAGGACCCCTTGCACCACTGTTCAATGGTCTCTGCGCCGGTCGCAAGAAAGCTGAAGATTTTTCTTGTGGTGCAACGGGCTTCACAATCTCTTGGTAGAGGTGTTTTCCGGTGATTACCGAGTCATCGTGCACATTCGACAAAGTCTTCGCAGTATTGCTGACATCCCCAAAGGCAGTTCTCTTGGCAGCTGCCTTGAGACCTCCTACTGCTAACATATTTGCGAGTGTGCCGGTAGACTTGTGTCTCTGGTGAAGGATTTGTTTGGATTGAGGAGGAGCGGTGTTCTCATCAGGTTGAACACGAATGGCTCGCACGGGGCGTTGTGGCTGTTGGAACATTAAATGTTAGTACAATGTCTGGATGCAGTACACTTAGAGAGGAAATGGGGTTGTCGAGGTGATGTGGAAGAATGTAGAAGAGATGCAGTCGCGAATCGGCAAGCGTGAATACCACCGAGGACAATAACAAACTTACTCGCGCGTCCATTGTGGTAGCTATGCTAGGAAATTACAATAGCCAATGCCAAAAAGCCAGTGCGGATCTGTCCGACTATTATTGCAATGATCCTCGAGGATGGTTGTATTGTGCAAAATCGCGTCCCAAAAAGCATAGGGGGTCGGGATGGCGTCTAGGTCTTTTTGTGCAAAGAAAATAATTCAGTGTTGCCTGATCCTGCGGAGTACTTTTGGCAAGTACGGCAAGACGAGATCACGGCAGGCCCATGTGATGAAGAGTGGAGGAGGTATTTGGGGAAGATGATGTTGCTGGATGTGGTGGTGTTGTGTTTGGTTGAGCAATTCAAGAGTCGGCCAAAACAACTTTCGTGACTGGCCGCAGAGGTTGCCTATGTCAACACAGGCCCCCCTGGTCGCGCTATAGATAAATCCAGCTTAGCGCATATTGTCTCGGCTCTATCCGCAGCAGGCGCGTCTCCCGGAAGCGCGACCTCGACGCCTCGAAAATTTGCAAACACACAGAAAATATTCCCACAGTCTAATTTCACGTCCAAAAATTGTTTCAATGTTATTTTCAATGTAAGGGATCCGTTTAGACTTTCATTTGTGTGAATTAAATCGTTTTCGTTGGGGTGGCGCAAATCCGTCTGCTTCACTCATATCTGAGAAGGGATCTCGCGTGAATGATGCGGCATCACGTGTGTGACTTTAAACATGTATTTTCGTCCCAACTTCTGCAGTTCCATCTTCCATCTTCAACGTTCATCAATGGCATTTTTCATTTCGGTCATTGAGATGTCCTGGAGTACTCGTAACGCTCTTTCAGCTTCATTCGTGATCACAGGATTTGGAAGTCCTAGCCGCTCGGAACACGGCCTGCCTAGAGCCCTTCAGCGCCGACGAGCAGTGCCACGAAGCCCAGTGAAGCCCGATCTTATCCCTCCAAGATCTCCACTCTGGAACGCTCAAAATATTGCGGGCTGGGGGAGGGCTTATCCTCAGTCGATTGGTGCTGATTATTCACGGCAACCTTCGTTCCTGGATGGCACGATTAGCAGGTTCTGATTTGCCAAAGTTTAAGAATCTCCAACCGACCTTTGCGCTTATGGCGCAGACCACATGCCTTGCCTCCCTATCAGCGTGCACTCGATATTGGCCCGCGAAGGAGCGGCGTGACGGTCCCTTCTTTTGTTTACGGGTTGCATGAAATCAAGTAGTTAAAGTAGCCTTTCTAGGTCGAGGTCGCGGTCGCTGGTCAGTCGGCCGAGGACCTGTTGGGGATTGCGAATTCTGCAGCTGGTCATTGGATTGTCGTCATCAAACACTCAAACCTCCACACGGATGAACAGGAATCTCAGGAACCAGGACCACCGAACGAACCCGGCCGCGAATCGACCACAACAAAACTGTCAAGCTCACTGCTCATCCACTCAGATCCTCCCAATCAGGGTTTTCATTTGCCAGCTCAATTCGCTGTGATCGCAACACTCTGATCCCAGCCTTTAGATGCTTGGGCCTCGCACACCACGACAAAGGAAACTTCGCATCCCTCCAGCCGACTCAACCTGCAGCGCTGCAGATCCGTCCAGTCATCGAAGCACAAGTGACTGCGGAATCCACCGCAAATCGCCAACATCCTGGCTTTTGATTGCCCTGCCGGCGCCATCAATCGCAAGAATGGGTTGAATCTGCCGTAGGGCCTAGGAGCTGCGGTACAAGCATAAATATTATTACTTGAAACTCTCCGCCAGCGCATACCCAGATCCTGGGGCGCAATTGACATGTCCATCGCGTACTTGCACAGCAACCTTTTACTCACCGACAAGTCAGGAGTCCCTCGGCGGCTGACTGACGGTCGACTGCTCGTCGAATACAATTTGAGACTCTCGAGTTCCAGGATTCCGTTCATTTCCAAAGAGAGTCAAGACGTCAAACGACTGAATTCAACCTTGCACCCATGATCATCCTCACCACATCCTTGCCTCAGACGTTGGCGCATGCCATCATTGGCTAGGGCTGCCTTTAAATCAAGCACTTGGCCACTGCTTCTTGACTGTCTCGACCACACCTAGACAGCAGTGGCCGTTTGCGCTCGATGCGCTTGGGGATCCCTAGTAGCCTGCGCTGCTATTAAAACATGTGCAGACATTCTGATATCGTGTAGATGTTTCTAGATAGGCAGAAAGGCCCTCCGAACACGGGTTGAGCGGAAAGACTCGACGAACGAGGCTTTTTCACCGGGAAATGTCTCAATCGATAGGCATTGGCAGTTCACACCTACATAGACCTCCAGCACCGGATTGCTATGAGATCTGTGCATCCTCACAGTTTGTGAATGTTCTTGATATTCGGGTGCGTTGGACGGAGTAGGCGACGATAAAAGAGCCCAGGTTGAGAAATTAGTATCCGGGAATGAAGAGTGGTTTGAAAGATGATAGTTTTGTGGAAGTGATTTTATAATTAGATTACTGGTTGAGACAATTGAAATAACAGTTTCTTGGGAAATATGTAGTTGTTCAAAATTGTGTTGAAGTGCTTGCATAAAATCGTGAATTCTGAGTAACCACATAGGACTCCGCTTGCCGACTTCTCTCCTCCTTCTCCTCACACACACCGAAGGCTTCTTGAGGAGGAACGCACAACTAACAAACCAACAGGTAAGTTATCAAATACTTGTTCCATCTGGTAAAAGATCAATCTAGGCCATCTCTGACTCCGATTTCCCTGGAAATTCCATGCTAATGTCGTTTCTCCATCGCAGGCCTTCGAGACGCCAATTCGAACGGACGACGACTTCAAATGCGTCGATAGGCTTGCCAACGGCATCCTTTTTGATCAACTGTAAGTTTGTATTCTCGATTGATCTCATGCGATCAAGCACCGTGTCTGTTTTGCTTCCCATCAACGTTCTACCTTTCGCTGCTCTGCTCCTCGAGCAGAGTCAGCCCGAAGCGCCCAGACAGCGCAGCGCACTTCGCATTTCCATCATTTCTACCATCTCTTCATCAAACTACTTCCCAATATCATCCCCAAGCCTACAATCATCAATACTGACAACTATTCTTATCCAGGCCGAAAATCCTCACGACGCTCGTTCCGTTCTTGTCCGTCCGCTCGCTTTGCGACAGCGATATCACCGCCGACACCGAACCTGCTCATCTGCCATCAACAACCATCGTTTGATAACGAGCAGCATCAATCGACCGAGAAATATTCTGCCCTTAGGGGAATGGAACTATCCAATCTTCTATCTGGCCCAGAATCCACAAACGCACAAATTCAGTTTCACGACGCTGCTGCTCCTCACACACTCTCTTACCCGACCCGGAACACCATAGCGGGAATGAACGTGCGAACTGCAGACCACAGAATGGCCACACCACCAGCAGCGTATGCTGGGGGTCAATCCAACTCCACGACCCCACACAATACAGACATGTCTCCGTTCGGGAGCCCTACCCCCAAGAGTGTCGCATTTGAGCTCCTCTTCCCCGAATCACCCCAATATCGAGCGCGCCTCCCTATGCGGGTACAGATCTTCCCTCACGATACAACTGACTCGATCGTAACCACTGTCAAGAACTTCTACGGTCTCTACGCTGGTCCTGGCGGAGCCAAAGGTGTCTCGTTCGAGGACGAGCAAGGAAATACCCTCATCGCCCGATATGAGAATCTTCGCAACAACATGGTCGTGTATGTGCGGGTTATCGAAGAACCTTCACAGGCACCCGGAACATATGGTCCATCATCATATCACTCTGGGTCGCCCGTTCTGCCCCACGCGTACTACCCTGGTGACGGCCACCACATGCCACCACCACAGCCGGCACAAGCACTCAACTATGGTCAGCCCCTATCCCGACCAACTTCGAGAACCTCTCGTAAGCGAAGCATGTCTCCAAATCAAGGCCGTGGCCGCCGGAGCGCATCTGCGAGCACAAATCCCCCTCCTACGAAGAAGAGCCGGTCGCGATCAGGCTTCAAGAGTCGTGGATCTAGCGCACATGGGAGCTTCGCAGACAACCACAGCGATGGCATGAATGGATACAGCAGCGGAGACGGAGCACCAGGCTCTGTGTCTAGCAAGACCAAGAGTGAGCACATTGGTAACACGGAAATCAGCTTGGACAATATTGTCGAAGGTGGAAGACGCAAGAGGGCCAAGTTCGAGAGCTCTGTAAGTGCACTTCATATAACTAGTATCATTTCCTGGATTCATTACTAATATTTGATCCGCAGGAGCTGCCACTCTTTGCTCCTCCGCAGATGCCTGCTGCCACTTCCAACTCTTCCGTTTCACCCGCTCGTCGCATTGAGCACCAGCGAATACCCTTCACTTTCGCACAACCCTCACAACATCCATTCTCGAACCCTCAGCCTCTACAATCACCCCAGAGCTATAGCAACGGTTTTGGTCAACCTGGGCTTTATACTACACCTGCTGCGCATGGTCGGCGTACACGGGGAGGATCATCATATCCGCCAAATCGCCAATCCATTGGTACCACACCAAATGGGAACAGCTCTGGCATACTCCCTACACCTGACCCAACTGTTGGAAGTTGTATGTCAGAGGAAGATAAGGATGTGGCTCTACAACTCATGAGATTGGGTGAAATGTCAAATATCTCTCATGGTCGCACATCTGCTTCTACATTGGATGACACATTCAGTGGAAGGGCAGATGCAGCCTCTTCTACTGGTGCTACGAGTGACGGAGAGAGCGAGAGTGAAGATGACCTTCCAC
>Ga0302325_10029828_pt1 | contig 11264 bp, 11 predicted proteins | sample Palsa_T0_2_FD_201948 | JGI IMG/M metagenome (GOLD analysis project Ga0302325, IMG submission 201948) | Peat permafrost microbial communities from Stordalen Mire near Abisko, Sweden - Palsa_T0_2 | ecosystem: Environmental > Terrestrial > Soil > Palsa > Peat permafrost | place: Sweden: Abisko...
TTTGTCTGACTCTGTCATAGGTGATAAGGTTGTGGGGTTTTCTTTCGTGGGGATGTAGCCAAGGGGATAGGATCTCAGCTATCGATTTGTTAGCATGAATACGTTCGACGACGAATTGCCAACTTACCAAAAGGCTTTCTTCAAACTCTCCTCCAGCGCGTACGCTGACCTGCCCTCTGGTTCTACATGTTGTTGTTTTGATCCAGTATTCTGCGAAGTCAATTATGGTGTCGACTATTTCTAATGGTAGTGCGCCCCTTTCAATCAAAATTTGCTTGACTTCGAGGATATCCTGAAAGGATGGTGTATATCGGTCTGATGCCCCGACCATGTTTCCAAATAATGCTGTTGAGAACGTGCTGAAAAGATTCCAAACGGACATGGAGTTAAGGGTTGGTGTTCCTTATTTCGCAGATCTTTCTCAAGCATTTGATCACAAATTTCTGCTCTCTCAAGTTGGTCGAACGTGATTGTACTTATGGTGGAATGATGCCTGGCCGTGGATAAGGTTGATGTGGCAAATGACGTTGCTATGACGAGGCTGGGCCGAGGCTAGCTAATGCAAGGCTGACGAAGGCTCCGAAGCCGTTGATTCGTTCCTTCGATTCACACATCTTTTTACCACTCACAACTCCACCATTATCATAATATCATAGCATAACATTCTTGGTATCATTGTTGCAGCTAAGGAGCACCAAAAAAAAAATTCTGTTTGTCCAAAAGTGTTAAAGTTACAAATGTGGTCACAAGCAAAAAAAAGAATCTGGTGTCTGAGCAATGCTCAGGGACATGAATTCATAGATATTACTCTCTGACGGGGAGTCGAACCCCGATCTCCCGCGCTTTGTCGAAGAATGACAAGCGGAAATCATGACCGTTAGACCATCAAAGATGTTGGTTTCTTATTGGTGTCTTTCCTCCAAACCAACGTTATGTACAAAATTTTAGCAGTCCCATTTCCTTTTCCCTGCTAGCTCGGTCCCAATAACCTTATCTCGGCAACGCTCCGGCTTCCGTACTCCTCACGCCCTCATTGACAAATACACTTGCAAACCACCTTCAATACACTGCACCACCGTGAGCATGATAGTCACTATCGTCAAGACCAGAACCCAAAGCGCAACCCAGAAGGTGTACCACTGAGGTCCATTCCGCCTATCGTACCAGAATTGAGACAACGTGTTCGGCCGAGTTTCGTCATAAACCTCCTTCAAAATCACAAGTCGATCATGCCAATAATTGAAGTTTTCGCTTTGACGCTCCTCAGCATTCAGGTTCCCGATTCCGATCAACCGTTTATCGAGTCCGCAGGCGGATTTTGAAACTTCTTTCTGGTACCATTTCTTGATTCGGGGGTTGTATCTTGGGAACAAAAGCATCAGAGTCCGGAGAGTCTCCTCGATGAAACAAGGAGGGAACATCGAGCTGTTGTCACCTCTCAGTAAAATGGTCAGAAGCTTGTGGGATAAACTCACTTGTGTAACTGATGTTCTAGGAACGAAGCGTGGTGGAAGATAAAGACAGCCTTGTCGTCGTCCATCATCCGCAGGTGGTCAGCAAGGTTGTCCGTCCACCAGATCTTGATTCCACCAATTCTCTGTACGTTTAAAGCATTGAATGACTTTTCAAGTTTGATACGGTCACGATCTCGAGTGGGAGGAACAGCGAAATAGTTGTGCACGAATTCGCGGAGATTACCCTCTTCCCATTCAAGATATCTTCCTTTACTGTATTCGTGTGGCACCCCGCCGATTCTGATCATAAGCATGAGGCGGGCGACAAGATTGTTGGAGTTGTCATGTTGAGTTATGTTTGCGGATTTCAAAACGCCTGTCATGTGCTTCCGAACTTCTGCTCGAGTGAGTGGCTGCTGGAGAAGCTGTGCTATGGTCATAATATCTCTGTGCGTTTCAACCGATGAGTACTCTCCATTTTCGTGGCGTCCGATGAGATCGCATTGTTGCGCATAATATTTGAAATACGAATCAAAGTATGCATCTAGATTGGGTTTGTCTTCATGAAAGACGAAGTGTGAAGACTGTTGGCCCCAAAGATGGACCACGGCAAGTGGCTTGATTTCGAGGGGAACTTCGTCAAACAAACTGCTGTCAAGCGACGACATGAGGAATATAGCCTGAATTGCTCTCCTTCTTTACAAGTACCTCTAAGGCCAGGTGAAGCAGAAAGCGGTCTAGAGGACACTGCATAATAACGACTCTCCATCACTTAGGCAAACTACTCCTGCTCTATGCGAACATTGCGAACATTGCGAACATTGCGAACATTGCGAACATTGCGAACAAGTCTGCCTCGTTGCCATCGGCGCTCCTTTCGGACGGAACTTTCCGGAGTGATTGAGGGCCAATAACAAACGTTGCCTTGAAGCCTCCAAGCCCTTCCGCAAGCCACTTCGCGAGAGCATTTGTCGCCGTCTGAAACCCATGTCAAGTGGCTTGCAGTTTGGCTGAACGAAACTCCTACGCGAACGACTAATATTTCGGAGAGAAGACTGACAAATACCCAGAACTTGCACATGATTCGTTCTTCTCTCAAGTGTATTTTAGGATGCACTATTGTTGGATTAAGCCCGTCCAGAGATGCTATTTGCTGGACCGCACTTCGCTGACAGCCTGATCTCGGTGAAGACAATTGGACTTCACGGCCCTTCCTAGCAGCCTCTACGTGAGAATTGACAACATTGAAACGGCGACTCCGTCTGACTTCGATCGGTGGCAAGCGCCCATCCCGGCTTTGAGTCATGCCACGTACTTTTCAGGATTAAGCTTGCCACTCAGCGTTGTCGCAGCGCTGTGGATGAATTGAATCATTGGAAAATCGCGGCCGCCAGCCTTTCTTCTTTTCTGTCCAGTTTTCTGGCCGAGTATGCTCTTTGCGCAATTGATCTTGCTGCCCCTCCCGTGCTAGTAACCCTACTCGATGCACAACTTCAGCCATGGAAAGATTGATAAACAAAATTCTCAAACGCGATAGAGAAAGAGGGCCATGGCCCAATCCCAAGGCTTCGATTGGCAGTCCGGTCGGAAAGTTGCCCGATGGAAAGTCTACCTACTGGGTAGCCAAAGGACCTGCACGCGAAGTCTGGAAACACCTCGGGTGCGAAATCAGGAATTGTATTCAAAATGGAGCCTGCGAGTATGGCTCGGCCATTCTTTCTGTAGAACTTTACATGTTTGGAGTTACTGAAGAAACAGCCGCTCCCCAGATCTTGGTATGCTCGGTGGACAAAAAGGCGCGAGATCAGGTTCTGAGAGCAATCGAGAAAAGCGACATAATGAAGTCACACCCTACTATTGGGCTCGGTCAGATTTCTAGTCTTGGTGAACTTAAACGGTTATCTGAGGATGAGGTCGAATACATTTTGTCATGCAACCCGAATACCGGCAATGAGATTGTGGTACTCACTGCCGCATTGGACAAACCATTTGGAAGGCGTCTTTTCATTCCGAAACATGATGGTAGCTCCCTTCGACCTGCCACCGCAGGTCCGATATTGTACATCAACGGCAAAACATATCAATTGACGGTGGGCCATGCCTTTCTGGAATCTGGGGATTTTCCACTGTCCCAAGCTGGACCAGGGGATTCGGAACACCAAGATGTCGACAATCAGAATGAGATGGGAGATGGCATCGCTAGCACTCAGGTCGAGTTGATGGATGAGAGCGGCTCTACAATCAGACGTGCTTCAACTAGCAGTGCTGCTGGCAATAGAATTCAAAAACCTTCATCTTCAGTTGCTCGTAGTTCAGCAATGGGTGGGACGATTCGGCAAGCTTCCCTTGACTCGGGAGTGGGTCTCACACGATATAACTCGCCCGCTACCAATGATGGTACAATGCCTCGAAAACTTGAAGCCCTCGGAAAATTAGCTTTGCTTTCGGATACAAGCACTCCGAACTCGCCTGATTACGCTCTGATTGAGCTGGATGAAACATATTCTCAAGGTAGTAACCAAGTTCCTTGTGGACCGAATGGCAGTCAGAGATTTCTGCAGGTCAGACAAGAGTCACAAGATGGTCCCCGGGACGTCAGTGTCATCACCATGACTGCCTCCTCCGGATTTATGACAGGAAAACTGTGTGCTACCCCCTCATATGTGCGCTTCCCAAACCAGAGGAATTTTCAAGAACTTTACCCTATCCTTCTGGAAGGGAAACTTGCTGATGGTGATTGTGGGGCGGGAGTAGTCGATCAAGCTAACGGCCACATGTATGGTCATATTGTGGCGGGAACGGCTGGTACTGGCCACGCATACATTGTACCAGTGGGAGATCTTCTCCAGGATATCGAGGAAAAATTGGGAGGAAAGGCGACCTTCAGCCCTCCCGGACAGGCTCGTGAACCTTTACCTGAAGCGAATTTAGAGGTCTCCAAAAAACTGAAAGGGAGAGGGAAAAGGGCAAACTACTCCGAGCAGGTTCACAGAGGGCTACTCCAGTCCGGATTTGATGTGCTTGTTCTCGAGTTCGCGTCGAAGGAGTACTTCAAGCAACTGAAGCAGCCTACCGATAAAGTTGAGGAAGATGTCGAGGCAAAATTGAAATCTGATTCACGCCATCTACCAGTGCTACCAGAGACTTCTGAGCTCGCTGGTACATCACGAGAGCAAAGCATCAATCGTGTTCAGCCTCTTACTCAGAGGGAAACAAGGAAGAAAGGATTGGACACAACCCGACCAATGCCTGTGTCGCTACCACCGGTCTCAGCCTTGAAGTCGAGATTTTCGACAATCAATCGCGACACCAAGGGCAAAGGAAAAGCATCCGGGGTTCTGAGAAAATCAAACTCAAAGACCCTGCCTTTTGAGGAGCATTTTTTTGGGCTACCAAGCGACCTTCGAGTCCATGTCATTGCCTATCTTGGTGTTCCTGATATCTTAAACCTAAGAAAAGTCTCCAAGGACTGGCTTGAATTTATTACGGTCAACGAAACACCCATTTTACGAGCATTCTTGGAAAACAATCCTGTTCCTCGATTCGCAATTGACCTGTATCCTCTCCCAGCTCCCTTGGAGCTCGACTTCCGTTACATCAGGGAGCTTTGGCACCGACTATCCCTGACATCGAAACTGACCACACTCTTGGCAGACTGGATCACGACAGATATATTTCTCCAGAAGAACGACATAGAGCAGCTAGAATTCTTGCCCCAGAAAGCACGGATACATCGTCGTTTAATTCCCATGATGTTCACACTTTCACACTTCTTCGAAACATACCGTCAGCTACATTTAAAGCATGTTCTGGAAAATGACCACCCACTTCTTCCCGAAAACTTCACGTTCAACCCCGTCGAAAGACACATCATGAACTTTTACGACAATGAGACACTCCTCCAAACTCACCAAGTTTTTCCTGTTCTTGTCTCATGTCTCAGTCGAAGGTTGAGACCTCCATCATATTATGGACGGCTGGAGAGATCGCTTCATGGCTATGTCAGGAGCCCGCTTCCGCATTCTGTTCATGTTGGGATACTTTGCATCGGGGGCCTGGAGGAAGTGGCCAGGATTTTGAGACACGAGAGCTTGGATGATAGAAGGTCGGCAGTTGACAACTGGTATTCATCTGTATTTCAACAGCCTATCAACTATACGCCTGAAACACGTCGCTGGCCATTGGCATTTGGTCAGAAGACGAAACCACCTTCTTCCAGTTCTGGTGTGGATGAGGCTAGGCATCCAACTTCAGCATCTACCAGCAGCCGACCTCGCACAGCTCACGGTAATTGTCAGGAGAAGCCCAGAGATATCAAAGGCAAAGGAAAACAAAAGGCCAATTCTAACTCCGTATCTCCAGCCGTTAGGGAACGGTTGCCTCCAGAACACGCAAGGTCACTGTTACAAGATCTACCAGCTCTAGAACAGATCTGGATCCCGACAGCAGAAGCCTTGCTCCTTGCGAGACATGCGGTCGAGAGATGGCAGGATATTAAGAGGAATGGACAGGCGATGCATGAGTTGATCCTTGATGAGTTCACGGCTGCGGATGGGCTGTTTTATGGGTGTAATGAACGGGACTTCAATCAGGATAAGGCCAGGCTTGGGTGGGGAGATTTACTCGATGATTTTCATCCGATGGGAAATTGAGTTGAGATCTGGGAGCAGTGGGACTCGCAACTGGGAGAGATCTCGGAGTAGCTTGTACGAATTGTAACAATGTTGCTAGAGTACGGGATGGCTATAGTCCAAAATCAAGATGCTAGAGTGAAGAATATTTATCCTCACGGAAGGGTTTGAGATACACTTGGAATCTGTGTTTTCGGTCGAGCTTCACCCATGTTCTTTACTTTTAGAGATTTGGGTTTAAGGGCCGGTAATGTTGACACAAAGAAGACCAATGTTCCAGCTGTTTGAATGGCATATGGTTTATCATAGATACGGCGTCGCAGCGTCAAAAAATATGCACACTTTGAGATTCTGTACGAGTTTCTTTATCATATACATGCCTTGGTGCCACGTCTGAAATGCTTCTATAAACACAGTTTACCAAACACCGAAGCAGAGATGAGAAAATATAAACAACACACAAATTTGGAAGAGACATATACCTACCCATCTAAACAACAAGACGAAACGGGTTCCTCCTCCTTAACGGTAGCTGATCATTCCTCGTCAACGTCTCCGAGGGCGCCACAGTAGGACTCGTATCATCCAGTTCATAGATGCCGCTCGGATGGGTCCCCATATCGACTGAGTTGCGCCTTCTCGACCACTGACTGACATCTTCTGGACTAGTGGGGAAACCAATCTCAGGCTGCGCTCCTGCTTGATTGAGATTCGACTGCGATTTGACTCGTCTGAGTGAGGAATGATGGCTAGAAGAGCTTCCGGTCGAAGATGAAGTTTTGGGAATTTGGCGACGCCGACGGTTGGGCCGTCCTTTTAGGGAACCGCTGTTTCGGTGGATGGCTGTGCTGGGTAGTGGTTCTTTTCCCGTCTGTTAGTAGAAAGTATGGGTTTGGAGGGAGGCAGGACTTACTTTGTGTTAATTCCTCCGTCATAAGGGTTCTCGGAAACCCACTTAGCGGGAGATTCGAATCGCCGGAGTGGGGATACGACCCTTCCTGCAAGCAGAGGTAAATGGTAGTTTTAGATAGCTGCTTCGACACGGTGATATGGATTGGCTCCATGATAAATCTTCCTCTGATGTACATGTCTTTCAGGACGTCCTCTGAGATTGGCACTTTTTGAGCGTTTTCATATTTTCGATCCTCTTGGACGGTGAAATATGGCTCGAAGCTGCCTTTCATGCAATCGAGGATATATCGGCCAAGAGCCTTCATCTCCTCAGTTCCGGTGTGGAAGCGACAGCAGATAAACCCTGGTCAGTTAGCTCCGAACTCAAAGGCTGTTATGCAAAACATACCGTCGCACTCATACTTCCCATCAAGCTCCTTTGTCGATGCTTCTGTCTTCTCAAAGAAAAAGGTACTCGCGATTAGTCGATGGGCTACCTCCTTAATTCGTGAGCTAGAAGCAGGACTCTTCAATTGATCGCGAGCGGCTTGCTGAATATCACGGAGCCGATCCACCTCGTCCAATTTCGGGATTTTGAACCCCAAATCCGGGCTCAACCGAATATACCGTCGTCGATCGCTGGTATATGGTCCACCCAAAACATCTACGCGGAAGTCGTTCCATATCTTGGTGCAATTGAGGATATTGTCGAATCTGCTACTCACCGTGTTCCAGAGCTGTCCGGTAAAGGTGGAGAATGTTCTGAGGTTCCCGAGAGGGACATTTGGGGCTGGAGGGAGCACCTCTTTGCGAGTGGTATTGAACCCAAGGAAGGAGGTTGAAACTATTGTGTCTTCATCGGGTTGGCCGTGATGCCCTGTTCCAATTGAGAGGAATATATCTGGCTGCTGCACTCCAACATCCTTCCAGATAAGCATTCTCTCATGATGTGCAACTCCAACCGGATTATTGTGATACAAAGCGCCGTCGATGTAAGCTGTCTTCGTTTCGTGCTTTGTGAAATTCTTAAAGTACGGCGGAGCTGCTGAAGTTGCGCGGGCGCTAAAAGAGTCAGTGATAAATCGCCAGGGTCCAGGTATCTCTTACGCTTCCCAAGTCTTTAACTCCATCGCCGGTTTGTCCTGCCGCTCGAAAGTGTAGCTTTCTGAAGAGGTGTAAACATGGTTTCAATCTAGAAAAACAAAATAACTTACTGTATCCTTGGAGGTCTGGTCGGTTGTAATTTGCCAGCACAACAGGCTGCTGATCCATCAGAGTTGTCGAAGTCACCGCAACCTTGATCATGTGACCTTCCTGACTGTTCAGCCCACCAAAGAGGGGTCGATCCTCGAAAGATTCCTGCAAGGCTTTCTCAAACGGTTTAGTCTTATACATACTTCGGTGATTGACAGTGGAGAGCTTCCCAAGCAACGGGACTTTGAGAAACTCTCGGGGAGTAAATGCATCGCCGCACAAACTGGTAAACTTGCGAATACAATGTTCCACAGTCCAGTTCTCCACACCAAGTCCCAAAGCAATGATACCGCCGGTGCTAAAGTATATCAGCGGCTGTCCATCACAAAGAGCAAGTTCCAGTACCTTGTTCCAACAATCAGGTCAAAGAAAGCTTGAATTGGTAAGTTACCTCCCAAGGCCTTCTCAATTGCCCTCAGAACTTCAAGTTCAACAATGCCACGAACACCGCCGCTGGACATTAATTAGCAAAGGTACGTTTCAAGGATATTTGAGGGCTTGATTACCCATCCAAGCTTAGAATTCTTATTCCAGCGTATTGCGGTTTGACCTTGATTTTCCAGGGAAATTCGTTGACAAATTCGGTGTCCACCACATGCAATGGGCATGAATCCAACTTCATCACAGTCTTCTCCGCCTGGCGGCCATATGACTGAACACAAGGAGTGCATAAAACATGCCCGCAGGGCAGTGGATGCTCTGGCAGTTCTCTCAGACATGAAAAACACGTTGAGTGGCTGACAAATTGAAACACGTCTCCCACGTTCCTGTAAAACTCGTTCATCACACGGCGGTGGATTTTTGCCGCGGCATCAGGCTCGGTCAAAGATTGATGGCGGAACATTATTTCATGGACCTGTTGTTGGATCTTCTCTAACTCCAGGCGAATGTTGTTGATCCACTCATCTGCGTAATCATCGAAGTGAAAATCAGATTTGTATTCGCCGGCTCCAAGTATCCTTCCCGTGCTGTTTTGGTGTCCTTTGGGGTTGTGGCCCGACTTCATGTTGCAGCACTGTCCATATTGATTTCTAAAGCTGCAAGGCCAGTACATGTTGCAAAAGTTGTCGAGGGCTTCATCACACATGTCGGCATAGATGTCATCTAGCAATTGCACAGTCGAGCCTGATCGTTGTCATTATCATACACAAAATAGCCATCGGTTCTGCGTACCTAGTAAGCTCTGTCTTGCAGAGTTGAGCATTAGACATGAGGCAACCATATGACTGAGCTCCGCAAAGATCTTCGGTCCATCATAGTGATTCACAAATTTGTTATTGTCCTTGACCGCAATAGCCAGCTTCAAGATATTCCCTCCAAAATCGCGCGGAATTGGATTGTTCTTGACCGCTTCCTTCACAAAATCGAACGGTATGTCCAAATTTTGTGAGAAATGGTCAAACGCAGACTGAAGATAGACCTGAAGCTTTTCGTCATTCGACAGCATCCGAACCCGTTTCTTGGTCCAGTAGGAAGCTTCACAGGATTGTCGAATCTCACTGTGAAGCTTTCCGATTTGCTCATTTATTAACATGTAGCGTCCGTGGGTGGGAATCCTCACTACCGTCACCGATGAGTAGTAACACTCTAGAAGATCTTTCGTTGTTCGGATTGATCGGCCAGCGTTCCGCCACATCAAAGCATACTCTCCAAAGCGCGGCACTCGAGAAATAGCACCTTCAATGTCTGACATCAGAATTCTGGTAGCTTCTTTGATGTCCCACTGCTTCTCGTCAATCTTGAGATCTGTAGCATTAAGGGCGATTATGACGTGAGGCAGAGCTGGTTGGTTGAGCGACTTTTCGATTGAAGCGGAAGCCCAATCAAGTAGCTTTTCCAGAACAATTGATTCAAACACTCTAAATGCCGTCAACATCTACATAATGTCATGGGTCTAAGTAGAATTCCTTACTTTGGATTGCGTAGTACGAAGACAACAACATCCGAAAAGGTATAGAGCAAACGAGGATAAAGCTGTGTAACGGCATACTCTCGTTTACGAGTTTCCGGCGTGGTGGCCCATGTGATATCTCGTTGAGAACTGTGAGCAACCTTTCTAATCTTTTTGCGGAATGACGGGTCGTTACGCGCACTCGTAGACCGGGCAGTCGGCGGAGGTGCATCGTCTTTAAGCTTATATCTGGCTCCACGTGGGACATTTTCACCCCCATCAAGTCCTTCACAGTCTGCATAGAGCATTGGCGTAGCGCTGTAGTATGTGGCAGGATCCGAGTAGAGATGGACGTCTCCTGATGTTGGAATGTTGTCGTTGATTGAGCCTGTGACTGGAGATGGGAACTTTCTGCCGATTCCAAGAGAGTTCTCTTGATGGTCAATTAACATCTTGACTAGCGTACTCTTGCCGGCACCTGAAAGGTATACATGTCAGCACTCATACCCAGAGGGGTGATTTTTAAAACTAACCAGTCTGTCCAATGAATGAAACGAGTTGTGGATATCGGACGTTGACTTCGCTTGTCCGGCTCTGCGCCATGATTGAAGCATATCGCTCATAGTCCTGAAATATTGGGAGATTCGCAGAGTCCCGTGCGATGCCGAACCAGGTAGTGTCTTCATCGCCTCGGTGTAATTCTTGTTGCTGCTCGGGTGATCGTTCGGGCTCAAGAATCTCTCGTAGGCGCTTGACTACCCTACGATCGGTCTTCTCATGCGGCTTTCCATCGAAGCCCACGGCCCCATGGCGGTGCGCGCGTTCTTTACCCCAGCATTCGTCACAGAACGAGTCATTGTTACATTGGATGCAAGTCCACGTGGTAAGATTTGTCTTCTCACAAACATCACAGGGCTCTATTCCCGAGTCGCTTCGCGATGGCGGTGGAAACGGTGCAGGAGTCGACTGAATAGATCTGCTTGAAACTGTTGAAGGTCTTCGATTGCGATTTGATGCCTGAGAAACTTCTGGTGTAAGGCTGTGGCTGGTATAGGGTTGATGTGAAGGGTTGGGAAAGTGCTTTGGTGCAGGTCGACTCGGCGGAGGCATGTCTAGATATTGCGAAATCCTGGAAGCCATTGT
>Ga0302325_10029832_pt1 | contig 11263 bp, 9 predicted proteins | sample Palsa_T0_2_FD_201948 | JGI IMG/M metagenome (GOLD analysis project Ga0302325, IMG submission 201948) | Peat permafrost microbial communities from Stordalen Mire near Abisko, Sweden - Palsa_T0_2 | ecosystem: Environmental > Terrestrial > Soil > Palsa > Peat permafrost | place: Sweden: Abisko...
GCGGCGGATGAGTTGGGGGAGGACGCTGCCGTGCCAGATGAAGAGCATCTTGAACCAGTGTTCTTTTTTCCTGATTATCATGGGTACTAAGTTCGGGGATTTTTGGGAGAATTGGGGGGCAGGGGGTGATGGTGATGGTTCGTGGGATTTTTGGGGGAATCGGGAGATGGGGGTGGGGGCTAATGTTACGTCTTCATTAAGTGTGCGCAAGAGCGGGCGGGCGTCTAAGGTTTTTCACTAGGTTTAGTCCCTACTAAAATCTCCGCAGCTTATGCATGTCCTGTTCAACCTGATCACTTTACCTTTCATTGGCGAGGTGAACCTTAGCTCCGGCCTGTTGGCCCTATTCTTTCTTTGCTTGTTGTCCGTGGTCGGATTCGAGTTTGTGAACGGTTTCCACGATACGGCGAATGCTGTGGCGACGGTCATTTACACCAAGGCATTGAAGCCGATGGTAGCGGTTCCCTGGTCGGGAACCTTTAATTTCCTGGGGGTTTTTTTAGGCGGAGTATCCGTGGCCATGGGCGTGTTGAAATTGGTTCCGCTGAATGAGATGATGGCTTTACCGACCGCGGTGGGGGCGTCGATGGTGTTGGCGGTGTTGGTGTCCTCGGTGGTCTGGAATCTTGGTACCTGGTACATGGGTATTCCCTGTAGCAGCAGCCATACGCTTTACGGTTCGCTGATCGGGGCGGGGATCGGGTTTACGATGTTTTATAAAGGAAGTGTGAACTGGGATAAAGCAGGGGAGATCGGGCTTTCGCTGGTGTTGTCACCGTTATTCGGTTTTGGGGTCGCGGCATTGTTGATGTTGTTCCTGCGGCATGTGGTAAAGGCGCCGATCCTTTTTCATGCGCCGACGGGTGAGAATGACCGGCCGCCGATACTGATCCGCCTGCTGCTGATCACCACCTGTACGCTGGTGAGTTTTTTTCATGGCAGCAATGACGGTCAGAAAGGGGTGGGGCTGCTGATGCTGATCATGATCGCTTTCCTACCGGCCAAATTTGCGGTGGATCAGCGGGTTAGCGACGATAAAATATTGGTATCTTTAACCAGTGTCGAGCAAAGTCTTCCAAGGATCAGTGCGAGTGACGACAAGGGCAAGGAGGTGTTGACCGATCTGAGCGGGGCTGTCACGGCTGCCAAGGCTACGATTGCCAGCGGTCTTTCGCGGGATGACAAGCATGTGTTTGGCTATCGCAAGCAGTTGCAGGCCGTTGTAAAGGACGTGAAAGCGGTCATGGCGTATCCCGGCGTGAGCATTCCTGACGCGGACAAGCGGACCTTGTCTGCCGTTCCCGGTAATCTCAACAAGACCGTCGAATTTGCTCCGGTATGGGTGATCGCGACGATCTCACTGTCGCTGGGTATCGGTACGATGATAGGTTGGAAACGGATCGTGATGACGATCGGGGAAAAGATCGGGAAGGAGCACCTGAATTATGCGCAGGGGGCCAGTGCCGAGCTGGTAGCCGCCAGCACGATCGGGATCAGTTCCTCGCTTGGGTTGCCGGTGAGCACGACGCATGTGTTGTCGAGCGGGATCGCGGGTGCGATGGTTGCCAGTAATGGAACGAAGAACCTGAATCCGACCACGCTCAAGGCCATCGGGATGGCCTGGCTGCTGACCTTGCCGGTATCTATGATTTTGGGTCTTGGTTTGTTTTTGCTTTTCCATCTCTTCATCTAGTGTTAACCCCATAACTACGAAACAATGAAAAAGATATTAGTTGCTACTGACTTTTCCGCCTGTGCCACCAATGCTATGGAATATGCCATGGATCTGGCCCGGGTGTTGAAGGTCGAGGTTGTCGCATTGCATGCCATCGGGTCTTTCGAGGGCATTTTCAACAATACGTATAACGCGCTTTATATTGAGGAATATTACAACAGCAAGCGGGAAGCGCTGAAGAACTGGGCGAATACTTTTTCGGCCAAGGAGGTCTATAGCGGCATTTCGGTCTCAACCGTTTGTGAGGTCGGATCGGTGAGTGGGGTGATCGCGAAGTATATCCAGGCCAATCCGGTCGAGTTGCTGGTGATGGGAACGATGGGGTCATCGGGGATCACCGGGCTTTTTGGCAGCAATGCGAGCACGATGGTAGAGAAGACCAAGACGCCCACGCTGATCATTCCATTGGAGAGTAAATTTTCCGTAAAGCCGATCATTACGCTGGCTACGGACTTTGCCACGACCTTATCGGGGGATGATATCAATGCGTTGAATGAACTGGTAAAGGCTTTTGGGTCGGAGAAACTGAATGTCGTGAATATCGTGGAGGATGCGGCGTGGAAGACCAATGAGGCGGGAGAGGAGGCATTGAAGAAACTGATACCGGGTACGCACCTGGAATTCCAGTATATTAAAGAAGACAGTCCGACCCAGGGCATCGGAAATTTTATTGTCAGCAGTTTGACGGATATCCTCTGCGTCGTGAAGCGGCATCACAATATCGTGTATCGGGTGTTCAATTCAAGCACAGTGAATAAGGTGCTGAATAAGAGCATCAAGGCGGTGCTGGTCATGCATGAATAGATTGGTTTTTATAGTTGAATCAATTTGAAGTTAGTTTGAACCCCGCCTGACGGCGGGGTTTCTGATTTTTGGGGAAAAATATGACAAAGGTAATTTTGTTTGGGTTGTTGTTTTGGGTAGCTGCGGCTTCGGCGCAGGTGGTGCCGTTGAAGGCGGAGGACTGGATCTTCAAGCCGGGGGCGGTGGAATTTGGGGATAGTGCGGGGGTGGCGAGGATGACGATATTGAGCAGTCAGGGGAATGTGGTGTTCAGGCATGGTGATTTTAGTGATGGGACGATCGAATTTGATGTCGTTCCGAAGGACCCTGGTTTTAGCCAGTTTGATTTCCGATGGCAGGACAGTACGGAGACGGAGTGTTTTTATTTTCGGACGGCGCGTGGGGCGGGGCATCCTTATGTGATGGAGGCGGTGCAATATGCGCCCATTGTGAAGGGTACGATGTGGTGGGACATCATGGCGCATTATCAGGGGAATGCGAATTTTGGGCAGGGGGCGCCGAATCATGTGAAGCTGGTGATCTCGGGGAGGAGGATGTTGGTATATGTGAATGGGGCTGCCGCGGGTTCGGGCCGGCCGACGCTGGACATTGGGGAATTGGAAGGGAATACGACCCATGGGAGTATTGGTTTTTCTGGGCAGGCGATCATCAGCAATTTGGTGTTGAAGCCGGGGAAGGTGGAGGGGTTATCGCCGGTGGCGGCCACCGATCCTATGGCCAATGATCCGAGGTATCTGCGGCATTGGCAGATGACGACGCCGGACAGTCTTGCGCCGGGGGTCGATTTTTCTTATGGGTTGATGCCTGGGAAGGCGGCTGTTTGGCAGCCGATCGATGCCGAGCGGCGGGGTCTGATCAATCTGACGCGGAAATGGGCAGTGAACCGTACTCACCAGGTCATCTGGCTCAAGACTGTGGTCCACGCGGATGTGGCGGGGCGATATAACATGCGGCTGGGATTCGTGGATGAAGTGTGGATGTTCATCAATGGGCGACTTTTTTATACGGATAAGAATTTTTACGGGCAGCCGATCGCCAAGACGCCACGCGGGCGGTTATCGCTGGAGAACGCGATGGTGGAGTTGCCTTTACAGCAGGGGGACAATGAATTGATGGTTGCTGTGGGCAGCAATTTTTATGGCTGGGGCATTATGGCGCGGTTCGACGATCTGGATGGGTTGACTATTGAGCGGACAGCCGACGGCCGGTGAGGACGGACCAGGAGATGCGGAAGGCCAGCATATTGGGAGAGGGGTCGCCGGAGACGAAGATATGTTCGTAGCGCAGGCCGAAATTGATGGGGTATCTGGGATTGGGGATGATATAGCCGAAACCCAGGCCGACGATGGGGCCGCCGGTTTTTTCGTCTTCTGCGACGCCTTCCGAGTTATAAATGGTATTACCATTGGCGTCGGTCTTTACGATATCGGTGCCGCCGACGGCATAGCCGGCAACGGGCTCTGCGTACCAGCCTGCGCCTGATCCATCGAACGTATGGCGATAGCCGACCAGGAAGGGTGCGAAAACGATGTGGTGTGTGTTTGGTGAGAAGTAGTCGAAGCCTATTTCGCCGCTGATCTCGTCGCCTTTGGAGACGGGGAATCCGACGTGCAGGAAAGCACCTACACCGGTGATTGAATTCCCTTTCATAAAGAGTTGGGTAGCTTCGAGCTGGGCGTGGAGTGAGGCGGTCATAAGCAGGGCAGATGCCGACAGGAATAACTTCTTGAAGGAGGTCATAGCATTGGTATTGGATGTTCCGGATGTTGAACGGGATATGGATCAACTTATTTTCCCGAAATAGGAATTTGGGGGATTTTAACAAGCGGACAACAGCTGTATCGTCAGCGTACAGCCTGGGGTGGGCCCAGGGGGTAGGAGTTTGTGGATGAGCGGGTTATAGATTGGCCGGAGAATTGAGGGCTTCCGCTATTATGCTTAAAAATTACTTTAAAACGGCCTGGCGCAGCCTTGCGCGGGGGAAGGGATTTAGCATTGTCAACATTTCGGGTCTTGTCGTGGGCATGGCGGGCGCCACGCTGATCCTATTGTGGCTGGCCAATGAGGTCAGCTTTGACCGGTTCCATGTCAACAAGGACCGGTTGTACCAGGTCTATTCCATGACCGAAATTCCGGGTGAGAAGCATGCGACGATCGGCGTCGTGTCGCAGCCTTTGGGGCCAGCTTTGAAGCAGGAGTTCCCGGACGTGGAAGACGTTAGCCGGGCGCAGTATGTGGATCATTTTCTTTTCACGGCCAATGGTAAAAGCTTTACCAAGCTCGGGGGGTTGATCGTGGACCCGGGTTTTCTGAAATTGTTCAGTTTTCCATTATTGGGCGGCGGCAAGGAAGTTCAATTGGCCGATCTGCACTCCATCACTATTACGGAGGAGCTGGCGAAGAAATTATTTGGCAACACGGATGTGCTCGGGAAGACGATCCGGATCGACAGCGCCGATAATTTTACGGTGACAGGTGTCTTGAAAGACCCACCGGCGAACAGCCGGTTCAGCTTTGAGTATCTATTGCCTTTTTCGTACCTGAAGAAGATCGGACGAAACAATGACAATTGGGTCAGCAATAATATTTACACATATGTGCTGTTGAGGCCGCATACAGATGTTACGGCTTTTAATGCCAAGATCAGGGATCTGAGCCGGATCAAGGCGGGGATGCCGAATATCTGGGTACATTTTGTTTATCCGCTTGAGAAGTGGCATTTGTATTCGGAGTTTGACGATGGTAAGCCGGTGGGCGGGCGGATCGAAACGGTAAGGACCTTTGGGATCATTGCGGCTTTTATCCTGTTGATAGCCTGCATCAACTTTATGAACCTGAGCACCGCGCGGAGTGAGAAGCGCGCGAAGGAGGTCGGGATACGGAAGGTGGCCGGCGCGGGCAGGGGGTTATTGATCGGTCAATTCATTGCGGAGGCGTTTTTGACTTCCTGTATAGCGGGCGGGCTTGGGCTATTGGTGGTCGCGCTAGTCCTGCCTACGTTTTCCACGCTGGTCGGGCAGCAACTGGTGCTGCCTTTTGAGAGTGGGTTTTTCTGGCTTTGTGTGATTGTGTTTATTGTGGTTACCAGTCTGCTGGCGGGGAGTTATCCTGCGTTTTATCTTTCGTCATTCAAGCCGGTGAGTATTTTCAGGAAGCAGTTTAAGAAGAGCCAGGCGGTTTTTTCGCCGCGGAGGGTGTTGGTCGTTGTTCAATTCACGTTCGCGATCATCCTGATCGTTTCTACTTTGATCGTTCGGCAACAGGTGCAATACGCGGAGGACAGGGATACCGGGTATGACAAGAATAACCTGATCTATGTGGATTTTGTGGGCGAGATCGAAAAGCACTATGACCTGATCAAACAGGAACTACTGTCCTCCGGGGTCGCGGCTTCGGTGACCAGGAATTCGACGGGGATGTCGCAGGGCGGGGGGCACACCTGGGTCTTCCGCTGGGCAGGTGAAGCTCCAAAGGACACGGTGAATACCTTTACCTTTTATACTACGGATGCCGGTCTTGTGAAGACGACGGGGATGAAATTATTGGCGGGGCGCGACATCGATGTCTATACGTATCCGGCAGATAGTTTTGCGGTGCTGCTCAATGAAACGGCGGTGCGGATGATGGGGTTTACCCATCCTGTCGGCAGTATCATCAACCAACCGTATAATAATATGCGCTGGCATGTGGTGGGGGTCGTAAAGGATTATGTGGAGAGCTCCCCGTATGAGCAGGTACCCCCAGTCGTTATCGAGGGACCGGCGGCTGAGTGGTTTAATACAATGCATATCAAATTCAACCCGGCTCGTTCGACAGCCGCTGGTTTGGCCGGGGCGGAGGCGATCTTTAAGAAATACAATGCTGCTTATCCTTTCGATTATCAGTTCGTCGACCAGGAATATGCGAGCAATTTTGACAATGAGCGGCGGACGAAGACGATGGCCGGCTTGTTTGCCGCGCTGGCGGTCTTTATTTCCTGTCTGGGTTTGTTTGGGCTGTCAGCCTACGTGGCGGAAAGCAGGGTCAAGGAGATCGGTGTGCGCAAGGTATTGGGGGCTTCGGTCCCGAATATCGCAGGGTTGTTGTCGTTTGATTTTGCGCGGCTGGTGGTGATTGCTATCCTGATCGGCTCGCCGCTGGCCTGGTATGGGATGAACCGCTGGCTTAGCGACTATACGTACCGGATCACCATTGGGTGGGGTATTTTCGTGGTGGGTGGATTGCTGGCGATCGTCATTGCGATGGTGACGGTGAGTTTTCAGGCGATACGGGCGGCGCGGGCGAATCCGGTCAGGAGTTTGAGGAGTGAATAGCGCTCACCTGACCGTTGGCGTCAAAAATAGTTGTCTCGAAGTTGAGAGGTGAACCACTGCAAGTGAAGATCTCCATGGTTTTGTTGTCCCGGAGGAACTGAGAGGGGGAGATGCCGAACATGGTCACCAGTGTCTTGTGGAAATGGCTGTTGTCGGTGAAGCCGGCCTCCCAGGCGGCGGTGTTGATAGTGCTCCCTGTCATGATCCGGTTGATGACGAACCGGATGCGGCTCCAAAGGATATATTTATAGATCGGTACGCCGGTCTGCTGTCTGAAGAGAGAGCGGAGGCGGCTTTCGGAGAGGTGTACCTGTGTAGCGAGGGCGCCGGTGTTTAGTTGGTCGGGCCGGCCGTTGTCGATGGCTTGTTCGATGATACGGATGCGGGGGTCGTCTTTGGTGACGACGGTGGTTTCTCCGGCGAGATGTTGCAGGATGCGGCTGACGATGTTGTGTAATGTCCGGGGGTCGGGTTTCAGGAGGACTTGTTGGAGGTCGTCGGGACGGATGATGTTGAAGAGGTTGAACTCAGGTTCGGCGGCGAGGTTTTTTTGCAGATAGCGGGCAGTGATCGATTTCGCGGCGGTGGTGGCGGTATCGAGATAGATGATGAGTTGGACGCTGTCGTTGGTGTCGAGTTGGTGTGGGGTATCCTGTTTGATGATGAGGTTTTTACAGGTAAGCCAGGGGGCTTCGCCAACCCGGCAGCGAAACCGGTCGTGGATATCGGTAATGATCTGGAGGGTGTTGTGGCTATGGGTGTTGGTGATGCAATTGGAGAAGAAGATGGCCGAGACGCCATTCCACAGGTAGAAGTTGGACCGGAAGGGGCTCGTCGTTGTTTTCATTCAACTGGCAATTTCAGTCATAATATACAACTTTTTTGGGGTCGTTGTGGGTACCTTTGTGGAAACCATTTTTATGCTTGGAAAATATGATCTTATGGCATTCGTGTCGACGGCGGAGCCGGTGAAGGCGCGGGCTTTTTATGAGGAGAAGTTGGGGCTGGACGTTTTGGCTTCGGATGATTATGGTGTCATGTATGATGTCAATGGCAGGAGGCTGCGGATGTCTTATGTGCAGGAGTTGAAGCCGGCGCCTTATTCGATCTTGTGTTGGGTGGTGCCGGATATCCGGGCGGCTATTGCGGCGCTTGTTTTGAAGGAGGTGGTATTTGAGCAGTATGAGGGGTTCGGTCAGGACAAGGCGGGGGTATGGGCTGCGCCGGATGGGACGTTGGTGGCGTGGTTTAAGGATCCCGGGGGGAATGTGTTATCGTTGGCGCAGTTTAGTTAGATGGGGAGAGGGTGAGGAGTTGGGTGTTGAGGTTTTTTTCGAGGGCTTTTGCTTTGGGGATGAGCACTTCCTCTTCGATGTGGGCGTGGACGGAGAGATCTTGTTCGAAGGTTTGGAGCTGCGAGAGGAGGATGCGGTAGAGGGATTCGTTGGTGGCCGGAGGTTCGTAGAGGCGGATGGTCTGGCGGATGTCTTTGAGCTCGTCTTCGGTATCGTGGTGTTCGGTGAGGAAGCGGTCGACGGAGTATTCGCCGCGGGCGAGCACGAAGCGGGAGAAGCCGTTGGCGGTTTCGGCGGCGTCCTGGAGGAGGCCGATATAGGGTAGCAGGTTGGTCTCTTCTGCGCGGATATGTTCGGAGAGGTCCTGGACGTAGTGCAGGAAGAAGTTCTGCAGGGCGAGGAGGATGGGGTGTTGGGATTCGTAATGCCCGGTGAGCAGGACGATGCTTTGTTCTATTTCGGGCAACTTTTTTTCGAGGTAATAGATATGGGTTCGCTGGATATAGTCCACGATGAGGGGGACGGCGAAGCCATCGAACTCCCTTGCATTGAAGGCCTTTTCCTCAAAGACTCTGAGGAGGGCCGCAATAAATTCTTTATTTGCACCAGTTTGCAGCGAGCTGGTAGCATATCGCTGCATGACCTGGGGATAGAAATCGCTATTTTCAGGCATGTTCTCCTGCTTTTAGTATGTCAAGGCAAATGTAGCATAAATCCTGAAATTGTATACATGGTTCTAAGGTGGTACTCTTAATGTGGAAACCTTTGCGGGGAGTGGGTAGGCGGGGAATGGGTCAACTGATACCTTTAGCGTCAACAAAACCTAATTCTATCATGAGAAGACATCCTATCCTTGTGTGGGCCGCTATTCCGGTCCTTATGTTCTTTGCATTCTCCTGTCGTAAGAATGTCGGCGCCGATGCCACGGGTAAAACGGCGCCCAGGGCTACGACTTCGACTTTCAAGGTCATCGGTTACCTGCCCAGCTGGTCGGGTTCCGTGAGTGCCATTCAATTTAGCAAACTGACACACATCAACTATGCGTTTCTGCTCCCCAATTCGGATGGGAGTCTGCAGGCTATCGACAATTCGTCGAAGTTGCAAAGCATGGTGACGGCGGCGCATGCCGCGGGGGTAAAGGCGTTGATCAGTGTTGGCGGTGGTGGTGGCGGGGGCGGCTTTGCGGGTATTGTCGCGAGCTCCCCGAACATCACCAATTTTGTGAACAACATGATCAGTTTTTGCAATCAGTATGGGCTGGACGGCGTGGATATCGACTGGGAATATCCCAGCACGGGCACGCAAGCCAGCAATTTCCTGACCATGATGACACAACTGTCGACTGCGATGCACAACAGCGGAAGGGTCCTGAGCATTGCGGTGATCGGGGAGGACGGCGACTATGTATTGAGCGGTATGTTCAATGTCGTGGACATCGTGATGATCATGGCATATGACGACAACAATTTCCAGCATTCCACCTATGAGTTGGGAACGCAATGCATGGCTTATTGGCTGGGCAGGGGATGTCCGACCTCGGAGGCCATATTAGGAGTGCCTTTTTACGGGCACGACAGTACGCAGGATCCCAACAGTGATGCTGCTGAAGTCGAGTACAACACCATCATCGGGGAAGGGGGCAATCCGCAGCTGGATGTCTTTGGCTCGATCGGGTACAATGGCATCCTGACCATGGAGAGCAAGACCAGTTATGCCATGGCTACCGGTGGTGGCGTAGGTATTTGGGAGCTTTCGGGGGATGGGACGGGCAGTGCCTCGCTGTTGTCGGCTATCAACAATGTGGTTGTGGCCGGTGGTGTAGTCGCCACCAATGCGCCGGTGGGACAGATCGTCACGTTCAAAGGCAATAACGGGCTTTATGTCACCAGCAACGATGCGGACAGTGCCATGGCCTGTGACCGGCCGGTGGCTCAGGCCTGGGAGCAGTTTACGGTGGTCAATGCGGGTTATGGGAAAGTGGCGTTGCAAGCCATGGGGCATTACGTCTCCTCGGAGGACGGGTTGAACCCCATCACCTGTAACCGGACGGCTTATAGTACCTGGGAGGAGTTTGACTGGATACCGGTGAGTGGTGGTGTCACGCTTCGGGGTACGAATGGATTGTTTATTTCGAGTGAGAATGGCGCCAAGTTTATGACTTGTAACCGGCCGGTCGCCCAGGGATGGGAGACTTTTGGGGTCAATCAGTAAAATATGGAAGAGAAACCGCCCCTACGGGGCGGTTTTATACAACTGATTAAATAATAATTTAAAGGTGCCATGGGTTTGGGCGCGGAAGGTGATCTCGGGCCCGAAGGCATAGAGTTTGCCCTGGCCGACGGTGGCCGAGAAAGCGGCGACGCCGTCCAGGAGATAGGCCTGGCCCCAGGCCCAACCGCTGCGCAGGGGTTTATCGGTAGCAAACCAGGCGATGGGGTGGACGCTGCCGTTGGCGAAGGCTTCGGGGTTGATGCGGAATACCGGACTTTCGTCGAAATAGACGTCGGCAACGGAATCCATGCCCCAGGCGGGTTGGCTGGTGGTGTCGAGATTGACCCGGAGGACGCTGCCGGGGATATAGAATTTTTCGTTTGGCAGTTTTCGCTCTTTACCCGCGGCCATTTCGACCAGTGCGTCATGGACTGGGAGGCCCAGGTGATAAGCGAGTGCGGTGCTGCTGCCGATGGTGACGATATGACCGCCGGCCTCGAGGAATTTTTTCAGTTGGGGGATCGAGGTTTTTGCCGTGATGCGGCCGATCTGCGGGCGGTATTGGGCCGGCAGGCTGTCGGCATTCGGTTCGCGGCCGAAGCGGTTGGCATCGCGGTTCTCGGTAAGACCGGGGATGGCGCCGGAGACGAAGATGATGACATCATATTTGGTGCGAAGGTTGCCGGAGTCGATGGCGGGGCTGTAGATGACGTCGTATGGGTAATGGTATTGTTCCAGGATGAAGCGGATCCAGCCGGAGGCGATCGAGCCGCCGTAGCTGTCCCAGAGCGCGATGCGGGCGGGATGGATCGGTTGTGCGCCGGCGGGTTTGTGACCGGCGTAGAAGTTGCCGTTTGCGGAACGGTAGACCGTCTTGCCAGATTTTAGCAGGTCGTTGACCGCCT
>Ga0302325_10029834_pt1 | contig 11263 bp, 9 predicted proteins | sample Palsa_T0_2_FD_201948 | JGI IMG/M metagenome (GOLD analysis project Ga0302325, IMG submission 201948) | Peat permafrost microbial communities from Stordalen Mire near Abisko, Sweden - Palsa_T0_2 | ecosystem: Environmental > Terrestrial > Soil > Palsa > Peat permafrost | place: Sweden: Abisko...
GCTCCGAAGCGATTCGCCACCGGTTTTTGCTCGAGGCGCGGTCGCTTGCGCGGCTCAACCACCGAGGAATCGTGGCGATTTACGACGCGGGCGAGTCGTCCGGCATCCCGTATATCGTGATGGAACTGGCGACGGGTCCGACGCTTGCGGAACTGGTGGCGGCCGGCACCACGGTCGGTTTCGCGGTCCGTGCGACGATCGAACTTCTCGACGCCCTCCAGTACGCACACGAACGCGACGTCCTGCACCGCGACATCAAGCCGTCCAACATCATCGTACGGTCCGACGGCAGCGTGAAGATCATGGACTTCGGGCTCTCGCGCAGGATTTCGGACCTGTCGGCGGGGACGCAGGCGGGCGAGATCGCCGGAACGATTTCCTATCTCCCTCCCGAACGGTTCCTCGGGAAACCGTCTGACGAACGCGGCGATCTGTACTCGCTCGGTATCGTCCTATATGAAATCCTGACCGGAGCGTTGCCGTTCCGCAACGAACGCGAAGACCTCGTGGCCGAAGTCTTTGCCCACGTGAACGAGCGCGCGCTCCCGCCCTCACACTACAATCCCAGCGTTACCGCGGACTTGGAACGAATCGTTCTGAAATTGATCGAGAAAGATCCGGACTTGCGTTACCAAACCGCCCGCGAACTGCAGGACGAGCTGCGCGCATACGCGAGCGCTCGCCCGCAAGACGACGCCATTCGGATCGAACCGCCCCGCAGTGTCAGCTAGCGCCGCACTCGCGGCCGAAGAGCCGTCGCTTCGTCGCGCCGTCACGCCTTGGGGGTCGTTCTCGTGGGGCTACTCCGACGTCGGGGCCGATATCTTCGTCGGCTTGGGCCTCGTGCTCGGCGCCGCGGCCGGCGCCTCGAATATCGCGTTTTTGTTCGCGGGTCTCGTCTACGTGTGCATCGGTCTCGCGTACACCGAACTCGCGGCGGCCTATCCGGTCGCCGGCGGCGGACAGTATTTCGTCTTTCGCGGGCTCGGCGACATCTTCGGATTCATCGCCGGCTGGGCCGTACTGCTCGACTTTACGATCGACATCGTACTGTTCGCATGGAGCTGCATCGACTACCTGAGCAAGCTGATTCCCATCCTCAGCTTCACGGCGCATCCGTGGGTGCACTTCATCGTCGTGCTGACCGTCATTACGGGCCTCGCGGTGCTCAACATCATCGGCGTCCGCGAAAGCTCGGCGTTCAACGAGCTGGTCAGCGGCATGGATATCGTCAGCGAAACCTCGATTCTATTTTTCGGCTTCCTCTTCGCATTTCAGCCGCAATTGCTCGTGCACACGATGCAGACGGCCTGGCCGACGCCCTTCAATCTCATGAACGGCGTGTCGCTCGCGATCATTTCGTTCGTCGGTCTCGAGTCGATCTCGCAGGCTGCGCAAGAAACGCAGCGGCCGGCCTCCGTGATTCCGCGGACGTCGATCAGCTTGATCCTCACGATTTTGATCTTCGCGCTCGCGTACTCCAACTTGGCGCTGGGCATGCAGCCCTGGCATCCGCTTCCGGTCGACGCGCACGGACACGCGCAGCAGCTGTGGCACTATCTCGGCAACGAAGAGAACAACGGCGCCGCCGTCGCCGTACTGGCGTCGTACGTACCGTACTTCGGCGCACTTGCGGCGCTCTACGTCCCGGTGCTCGGGGCAATCTTGCTCTTGATCTCGAGCAACTCGGGCGTTTTCGGCAGCTCGCGCATCGCGTACGCGATGAGTGGAACGCAGCTGCTGCCGAGCGCCTTTCAGCGCGTTCACAAAAAGTATCGTACGCCGGCCGTTTCGATCTCGGTGTTCTGCGGCGTGGCCATCGTCGAACTCGTCTTCGCCGCGCTTCCGAGTTTGTCGCCGGAGGTTCACGGTACGTACGCGCGGCTGTTCCGCGGCGAAGACGGCATCACGTTCCTCGGCGATCTCTACGCTTTCGGGGCGGCAGCGAGCTACTCGTTCGTGTTCATCGCGCTCATTTCGCTGCGCTTCAACGATTCGGCGAGTCCGCGCCGCTTCAAGATGCCCTTCAACGTTCCACTGACGTACAAAGGCAACCGCGTCGAGTTCCCGATCGTGGCCGTGATCGGATTCCTCGGCATCATGTCGATTTTGGTCTTCACCATGATCACGCACGAAATCGGGCGCATCGCGGGGCCCTCGTGGATCATTCTCGGTACGATCGGCTACTTGCTGTACCGGCGACGCAAGCGTCTGCCGGTATTCCGCTCGCAACCGCACGACTGGCGCAAAGCGCAGGTCAACATTTTGCAGTCCGCCGGCGAACTCGAGATGATGGACGAGTACTTGGCGAATATTCGTGCGATGGACGAACGCCGGGCGGTCCACCCGATCGGGCCGCTGTGAAGAATTTCCTGCGCAGCGAAGGCTACGCGCGCGCGCGGCTCGTGAGCGGAGCGCTGTTCGTCCTGCTCGGAATCGTCGTCATCGTGCGCACGCTCGCCACCACGGGAGCGGCGGTAGCGGCGATCCCCGCCTGCGCGCTGGGCGGCGCGATGGTGGCGCTTGGCGTTCTACGCTACCGCGACTACTTCGCGAATCGGACCGGGTGATGCACTACCACCCGAACATCGTCGGCGCGCTGATCGCGCTCTCCGTATTGGCTTCGATCTCCGCGACGATCTATTGGATGCTGCACCCGCCGACGACGGCGTCCGAGCGGATGGCGACCGCGACCGAGCGCGACGTCAGCGAAATCATCGGCAGCGTCATCATCGTCTTCTCCCAGGAAATTCACTCGGAGCACATGCTCTCGCTCGCCGTGCGACTCGCACGCCGCGAACGCGCCGCGCTGTTGGCCGCCTACATCATCGAAGTGCCGCACACGCTGCCGCTCGACGCGGAGATGGAGGCCGAACGCCGCGAGGCGCTCGGCGTGTTGCAAGTCGCCGAGTCGATCGGGCGCAAGAACAACGTCGAGATCAACACCGAGATTTCGCTCGCCCGCAACGTAGCCCAAGGCGTCCTCGAAATCGCAAAGCGTAAGGACGCGCACTTGATCGTGGTCGGCGCCTATCGTGAGGGCAAGTACGCGGGCGCACCGATGGCGCGTGCGATCGAAGTTATCGCCGCCCAAGCCAACTGCGACGTCCTCATCGGCATCCAGGGGAACAAGGGCAAAATCCTTACCCCTCCGGTCGTCGCGAAGCGAGCCAAGGCGGCGCTCGAGCAGCCCTCCGCTTAAGCAACGACACGCCGTCCTCAGGAGGTTCTAAGAGTCGGCGGATACCATCACACAACCATGAAACGTGCCGCTCTGTCATTGGTTGTAGCTCTGTGTTCGCTCTCGATCGTCGCTTGTAGCCACCACGACGAGCACCCGAAAGTGAATCCGACGCCAACGCCGACCGCTACGTCAACCGGCGCGTTCGACGCAGCTGCCTTCACGTGTCCCTCGAGCGATACGACCTCGACCGTCGCGCGCAGCGGATCGAACGTCTTCGGCGAGGCCGTGCATCGTGCGCCGGCTCGCACCAAATCGACCGCGCCCACGAGCAGCTTACTTGCGGTGACCTACGCCGCCAGCTACGCGAGCGGCAGCGCCCACGCACAAATCGCGGCGCGCGAACAGAGTACCGGCGCTACGTTCGTACGCGAGTTCTCATTCGCGCACACGGGTCAACTGCTGCGCGTCGTGCGCACGACGCCCGCGTCGATCGAAACCGTGGCCGCAGCACTGCGGGCGCTGCCCGGCGTCAAGAGCGTCGCGCAAACCGGCTTCCGGCGCTCGAAGCTGTCGGTCAACGCACCGTTGCTCACGAACGATCCATACTTCGAAGGTTTCGGCCCGGGTGCGCCGCTGTACGAAAGCGCCTCGGAGCCCGGTCAGTGGGACAAGCACGCCGTGCGGCTCGAGGACGCGTTCGCGTATAGCCAAAGCGGCAATGGCAGCAACAAGCTCAATCCGAACGCGCTCGGCTCGTCGACCATCAAGATCGCGATCATCGATTCAGGCGAAGATCCCACCCATCCCGAACTCAAATCGAAGATCGCGTACCAGAAGTGCTTCATCACGAATCCCGACAACACGCAATCGAGTTCGGATTTCGAGACCGATGAAGACGGGCACGGCACGGACGTCTCCGGCATCGCCGCTGCCGCAACCAACAACGACCTCGGATTCGCGGGCTCTGGCGGAGCCGCGTCGATCTACGCCTATCAAGTGTTCCCCGAGCCGGACGACAACTGCACGAACGACTCGTCGACCGATCCGCAGTGCTCCTCCGATACGGCCGATATCCAGTCGGCTATCGAAGATGCGATAACGCAGAACGTCAACGTCATCAACCTGAGTCTCGGTGGCGACACCTGCTCGAGCGGGGGCACCGACCCCGATCCGATCGAAGGCGGCGCGATCGCCGATGCGATTGCCGCGAACATCGTCGTCGTGGCCGCTGCCGGCAATGACGGAACGGAGGGCGTAAGCGCCCCCGGCTGCGACTCGGGGGTTATCGCCGCCGGCGCAACCGGCCTCGCCGACGGTTCGCAAAACGGTACCGGTAAGACGACGGGCTCCTCAACTTCGCCGACCGAATACCTCGCGTCATATTCGAACTACGGAAGCCCGGGCAACGCCGTGAACAGCGCGAGCGCCTGGGGCATCGTGGCGCCGGGCGGCGATCCAAGCGGCGACATGGATGAAGACGACCTGCACTGGATAGAAAACATCTGGACCTCCACACCCTACATGGCGAACTCGAGCGACACGTCGTTCGAGGGTTCGTGCACGCCGGACCTCGACGCGACGAGCACGACCGACGACTGCCGTACGCTGATCGCCGGAACGTCGATGTCGACGCCCGCGGTCGCGGGCGCTGCTGCGCTCATTCTGGCAGTCAATTCGAGCTACCAGTCCTCATCGAAAATGAAGGCGCTGCTGTGCCAAACCGCCGACGACATCGGCGACACGCATGAGGGTTGCGGCCGTCTGGATGTCTATCGCGCCATGGCTATCGCGATCGGGGATACGTCGCCACCTAGCTCACAGTCTTCGCCTTAAGCAGGTTCTCCCGCGCGCCGGAGACCATCATCGCGGTATATGAAACGCTCCGCTCTCTTTGCGATTGCCTTGCTCTTCGTCGTTGCCTGCAGCGGCGGCGGGAGCAGCCCGGGCGGAGGGGGCGGTCATAGCAGCCCAACGGCGACACCGACCGCAAGCCAAACGAACAGCCCGACGGCAACTCCGACATCGACGCCGGTCGGCGGATCGACAGCAAATCCGACCGCGTTCACCTGCCCCTCGTCCGATTCGTCCGCGAACTCGGTCTCGCGCGGCGGGGTCGCCGAGTCCGGCGACGCGGTGCGCCGCACCCCGGCTCGCGGTGGAGCGATCGCCCCGGCAAGCGACCTGCTCGCGGTCAGCTACGATGCCGGATTCGCACGCACGGGCATGGCGCAGATCGCATCGCGCGAGCAACGCAACGGCGCGACGATGGTTCGCCAATTTACCTTTTCGCACATCGGAATCCTCACGCGGATCGTCCGCGTGCAGCCGGGACAGCTATCCGCCGTCGAAGCCGCGCTGCGCGCGCAAGCAGGCGTGCGAAACGTCGGACGTACGGGCTATCGTCGCTCGAAGTTTTCGGTCAACGCGCCGTACTTCACGAACGACCCGTATTTCGTCGGCTACGGGCCTGGCGCGCCGCTCTACGAGAGCGACTCGGATCCCGGTCAGTGGGACAAGCATGCCGTGCGGCTCGAGGACGCGTTTGCGTACAGCCAGGCGAACAACGGCAGCGGCAAACAAAGCGCAAACGCGCTCGGTTCCTCGAACATCAAGATCGCGATCATCGATACGGGCGAAGATCCGACGCACCCCGAGCTTGCCTCGAAGATCGCCTACCAGAAGTGCTTCATCACGGATGAGAGCAACGTGCAGTCGACTTCGAGCTTCGAAACCGACCCCGACGGCCACGGCACCGACGTTTCGGGTATTGCCGCGGCGGCAACCAACAACGACCTCGGGTTCGCCGGATCGGGCGGCAACGCGGTGATCTACGCCTATCGGGTGTTCCCGACGCCCGACGACAATTGCACGAGCGACACTTCAACCGACGCGCAATGCTCCGCAGATACGGCCGACATCGCGGCGTCGATTCAAGACGCCGAAGCGCAGGGCGTCAACGTCATCAGCATGAGCCTCGGCGGCGATAACTGCACGGGCGGCACGGACCCCGATCCAACCGAAGGCAACGCGGTTGCCGATGCGGTCGCCGCGAACATCGTCGTAGTCGCCGCAGCCGGCAACAGCGGCACGGAAGGCGTGTCGGCACCGGGCTGCGATACCGGGGTGATCGCCGCCGGCGCGACCGGCCTCGCGGACGGTTCGACCAACGGCACGGGCAACGCTACCGGTTCGTCGAGCGCGCCGAACGAGTACGTCGCATCCTATTCGAATTACGGAAGTCCCGGCAGCTCGGTGAACAACGCGAGCGCCTGGGGTATCGTCGCACCCGGCGGAGATCCGAACGGAGACATGGATGCGGACGACCTCCACTGGATCGAAAACATCTGGACCTCCACCCCATACATGGCGAACTCCAGTGACACGTCGTTCCAGGGTTCGTGCGATCCGGATCACGATTCAACGAGCAGCACGATCGACTGTCGCACGCTGATCGCCGGAACCTCGATGTCGACCCCCGCCGTGGCGGGTGCGGCGGCGTTGATCCTGGCAGTCAACAGCGCGTACCAGTCGCCGACGGCCATGAAGACGCTGCTCTGCCAGACGGCGGACGACATCAGCGACTCGCACGAGGGGTGTGGGCGGCTCGACGTCTATCGTGCGATGGCGACCGCTATCGGCGACACGTCGCCGCCGGGCACTCGTACCACACCTTGACCCTACCTTAAGGCGGCTTAATCGACAGGTCGGGTCGACCGTGAGAAAATACGGCCGCAGTCCGTGCGCGGTGCGTCTCCCCTTGCTCGCCGAGCGCCTTATCGACTTTGCGGATCGTTTTCAACTAGGAGTTCACCGTGCTAAGTAGCTTGCGCCTGAGGCTCGCTTGGGTCGTCGTTGCCGTCGCGCTGACCGCGTGCGGCGGGGGTACGACGCTCGGCGGTTCGCCGACCGGCGGCGGATCCGGTGTCGCGCCGACCGCCGCACCGACGGCGAAGGCTACGACGGCACCAGGCGGTCAGCCGACAGCCTCCGCGACCGCGACAGCGACACCCGCCGGCACTGCGACCGTCACTCCTACGACCGCTCCCACCGCGACCCCAACGGGCAGCGCATCCGCGTTCTCGCTCTCGAAGATCAAGCACGTGTTCATCGTCATGCTCGAAAACGAGAGCTACAGCACGACCTTCGCATCGACGCCGCCCGCTCCGTACCTCGCGCAAACGTTGCCCGCGCAGGGCGCTCTGCTCGAAGACTACTACGGCGTCGGCCACGCGAGCCTCGACAACTACATCGCGCTGATCAGCGGTCAAGCGCCTTCGTATTTCACCCAAACCGATTGCCAAGACTACCTGAATTTTATCGAGACGACCACGATCATCGACGGGCAGGCGCAAGGTGCGGGCTGCGTGTTCCCGACGACGGTCCCAAATATCACGGACAACCTCGATACCAAGGGCGTCACTTGGCGTTCGTACGATGAAGACATGGGCAACGATCCCACGCGCGAGAGCGCGACGTGCGGACATCCGACGCTCAACGATCAAGACATGACGCAGGACGCGACCGCAAGCGACCAGTACGCGACGCGCCACAATCCGTTCATGTACTTCCACTCGATCATCGACAACCCGATCTGCAACACGAACGTTCTCAACTTCCATCACGTCGCACCGGACCTGTCGTCGACCGCGACCACCGCCAACTACAGCTTCTTCACCCCGAACCTGTGCGACGACGGCCACGACTCACCGTGCGCCACGGGTCAGGCGGGCGGACTACCGCAGATCAACACGTTCTTGCTCAGCTTCATCCCGCAAATTCTCGCATCGCCCGCATACAAGCAAGACGGTCTGCTGATCATCACCTTCGATGAAGCCGCCGAAAGCGACGGATCATCGTGCTGCGGCGAACTGCCCGGCCCAAACTCCGCAAACCCCGGTCTCGTCGGACTCGGCGGCGGCGTCATCGGAGCCGTGTTGCTCTCGCGCTACATCAAGCCCGGCACCGTCTCGATGCTGCCCTACAACCACTACGCGACCTTGCGCACGATCGAAGACATCTTCGGTGTCCCCTACCTCGGCTATTCGCAAGCCTCAGGCCTCACCGACTACAGCACCGACATCTTCACCAACCCCGGCGGCTAGCGCGCACCACCCCCCGTCACCCTGAGCTTGTCGAAGGGCGGACGAGTCATCGATAACGCCTCACTGGAGGAATCGGGTGCGCAAATTGGCCACGGAGGCATCGGCGCTGCATCACTCAGGTCACATTGGTGAGCCCAAGTCCCAAGACGTGTTGTCCTGAAATTCTACCCGTTCTACTTCACAACCGGTTTGCAGCGCATTGCTATCTTTGAAATCGTAGCGATACCTACCAGCAGTGTGGCCGGAGATTTGCGTTGTCCCGCGGGGAGCGACGTTCATTGAAACTTCATATAGGAAATTTCCCGCTGACGTGGTCCGAAGTAGCACCTGGCCGCTGATAATTGGTTGTGAAGAGTAATTAGAGAGCGTAACCCTAGGAGATTTTAGGTCTTGCGATATGGCCTGCAAGTGGCAGCCGGCGGGCGCGGACGAAACGCATCCTACAAACACGCTCAGAGCGAAAGCGACGCTGAGGATCCGCAGCCCGACGACCGCAGCATGTGCCGGCATTTAACCAAGAAACGTCGGCGCGCAAGGCGTCATCGTTGAAGGTCCGCATCGTTCGCTCCCATGACGTCAGATTGTGCTCGCCTCCCGTCGCGGGCCATCGCGGCTAGATTGCGCGCGCCACGCCGCTCCTAGAAGCCGGTGAGGCGCCCGATTGAGGCGACGCGTCCGTTGACGATGTTGAACCATGTGTAGACGCCGAAGGGACTGAACGTCGGCGGCGTGCGCGGACCGGACACCGGCACAAAGCGCTGGTATGAAAGTCGGTAGCGCGAATCGCCGAAGTGCACGATGGACGCCGGGCCATAGACGCGCTTCACATCGGCATCCGTCGAGCCGAGCCGAATGCCTCGTGCGGTCTCGAAAGTAGCGAGATCGCCGCGTGCCACCGGGAACTGCGGCGGCGGGACGTCTTCTTCCAAGAAAAAGCCCGCCGCAGTATCGAAGACTTGGCTGAGCGCGAGAAGCTGGTGGCGCGAATCGTAAATGACTCGCGCACCTCCTCCGCCACCGACATGGCCGACGAAGTTGTCACTCGGGGAGAAGTCTACGCGAATCGGGTCCCGCGTGTCGGTCGGCGTCATCGGAAGGCTCCAGCGCATCCAAACGTGGTGGTCGAGCCATGCGCCGAAGTCTTCGTCGGACGTCGCCGAGACCCTAAAGTGTCTGCTGTAGCCGCACATCACTTGACTCGGGGTCGTGCCACGACATCTTCGCGCTGCGCCGCGTTCGGCAGCGCGAAGATGGTCAGATTCAACGAGAGCGCAATCGCGAACGTAATGTGCGCTCTCATTTGCGCCCAGTGGTCGATAAAACGACGCTCTTCCCCTCGACAGACGCGAGCCTGCGGATATCGGCGTCATCCCCAGTTAGGATGATCGATCCCCGTGACGAATCTGCGGTCGCAACGATGACGGCGTCAATCGTATCGCTAGTTGGCCGGCGGGCCCGGTATCGTAAGGACCCCGCGGCTCTCGCCAGTGGTTCGTCGAGAGGAATTACGACGGCCGAAAGTGCCCGCAGCACGAGGTTCGTTGTTGCATCGCGCGCTGATGCGGTCGTTGATTCGGCAATTACGACGCTCGGGACGACGATTTGACTTTCGTCTTCGACCGCTTTCCGGACGGTGGAGAGGGCTGTACCGTCGCCTGCGGCGAGCGCCGAGAGCGCACCTGAATCGAGGACGATACGGCTTCCCGCCACAATCTTTCTCCCTCTGCCTTTTCATCTGGCGTAGGTGGATGCAATGCTTCCAATTCGTCTAGGACTTTAGTAAGTTGCGCCCGCGCCAATTGTTGCCGCAATGCGTCGTCGACCAGAAATGACACGGTTAGATGCGGAACGAGACGCCGGAGCTCGTCGAGCGTCTGCTCGTCGACGGATACCGAGAGCTTTTTCACTTTGCCCATCGACTAATCCTACCACGGTAGGATGCGATTTGCAAGTCGCGATTTGGATCGACGCCGTAGTGCTTAGGGTCACAGGATCCGAAGCCCGACCGCAACTTTTGCCGGCATCTAACCGAAACGTCGGCGCGCAAGGTGTCATCGCCGACGTTCGGGATTCGAAAAACGAATATATTCATAGCTCCGCGACCGAGCAAGCCGCCAAACGAAGCAAGTAAAGCGACCCGGTAGGCTGGCCAAGCGGCGTTCCGGATTTTACTCATGAGACGTCGCGTGGTCCATCGCACCACCTCTCATGGGGTTTGACCACCATCAGCGCGGAGAGGGCCCCTGGGTCCAAAACGATTGCACCTGCTCCCAAAGAGCATCTCCTTTGCGGCGTCCCTTTTCCGACATCGGCGAACGAGCGTCCATCTCGTCGAGGAGTTCGCTGAGGGACTCGCGCTTCACATGTTGCTCCAGCGCCCCGTTGATCAGAAACGAAACTGTAGCATCCGGTCTCTGACGTTTTATCTCGTCAAGGAGCGAGGCGTTTACGGTTACCGAGATCTTTTTCGTCTTTCCCACGATACGTTATCCTACCATGGTAGGATCATACTCTGCAACGAGGCGCCGCGGCGGCGTACGACCTACCGAGGCGATCCTACGTACGCAAATAGCGTTTGCGGAGTTCGTCGGTGATTACGGCGAGGAGGATGACGGCGCCGAGGACGATGTCTTGGGTGTAGGATTCGATGCCGAGCAGGTTCATGACGTTGTTGAGCAGACCGATGAGCAGAGCGCCGAAGAACGTGGCGACGATGCTGCCGCGGCCGCCGGCGAGGCTCGTGCCGCCGACGACGACGGCGGCGATCGATTGCAGTTCGCTGCCGATGCCCGTGTTGGGGGAACCGGAGTGGAAACGCGCCATTAGCAGCATGCCCGCGATCGCGGCGCAGCCGCCGGAGATCACGTACACGAGCGTCTTGACGCGACCGACGGCGATGCCGGCGAGACGTGCGGCTTCTTCGTTGCCGCCGATCGCGAACACGTAGCGTCCAAAGCGCGTACGCGTCAACAAGACC
>Ga0302325_10029835_pt1 | contig 11263 bp, 7 predicted proteins | sample Palsa_T0_2_FD_201948 | JGI IMG/M metagenome (GOLD analysis project Ga0302325, IMG submission 201948) | Peat permafrost microbial communities from Stordalen Mire near Abisko, Sweden - Palsa_T0_2 | ecosystem: Environmental > Terrestrial > Soil > Palsa > Peat permafrost | place: Sweden: Abisko...
ACCGCCTGTTCTACCTGCAAAAGCCATGCGATTTTATATACCACTACAAATGCGACCATTTCTATGCCGAACGACTACTTTCATCCTTGCTATCGAGCTTATTTCACCGAACAGTACCCGATTACCTTATCTTTTTAGCTATTTACTTGGCCTATCCGGTACTACAACAAGGACACAGTTTACTGCCGATTCCACGAAGGAGACACCTAAAAGTACGATTTGACACTTCACCCTATGCGGAGGCTCTTCAGCCGTACAATATGCTAGTCTATACCACTTTTTCTATCAAGACAAGGCTCTCTTATCCACGAATTCTACCCCTATTAGCCTGCTTTCAGTTGGATCCAATAGCATATGCAAAATCGGGAGCTCTATACAAAGCTATACACAAGTCACCAGTCCTTCCTTCCACAAAAATCGATAGTCGGCATGTTTGTACAAATTAGTCGGTTCCAAAACACAGCTAGAGATGAGTCATTTGTTAGTAGCATTTCAGTCAAAGGAGAGGTGGAACATATGGGCTAGGGCAGGTGCTTGCTACGGTTCGCAGACGTAGTAGGCTCCTGTCTATACAAAACCACAAGGCATACATGGTGATATCAAGGAGTAGAAGAGGAATAGGCTATTGCATAGGTTGTTTTCTTTTGTACTCGGGACGAGTACCAGTATAGGAGGGACGCATGTGGCGGGGCTAGCCGCTACAGGTCGATTTCTATGCATTTTAGAGGGTTTCAGCTAGTATAGCACGTGACTGCAAAAGTGGTATATATGCTAGGTCTTCTATACTTCTAGACACAATATCACTAACATAACCTTTACCTTTATTCATACTAATATATCACCTTAGATCACTTTCTTTCATACGGTCTTTTGCACTTGTTCTTCTAATTTATGTCTTGCATGCTTTAGTTCTCTGCTTTTGTTCTGCTTTATAGTTTATTGCATTCGGTCTACAGCTCTGCTTTTGTCTTGCTTCTTGGCTCCCATGAGTATACGTTCTATAGGGTCTTTTTCCTTTGGCTCGAGTCGCCCCCCTACATTAATTAAGTCGTTTATCGGGACACTAAAAAGATATAACAAAGGAGTTTTGCAATTGTATAAAATCTAGTCTTCTTAAATAAGCTTAGTAAGAAGAGAGATAACATTAGCGTTTTCGTCAAAGTTCCAAGATTTAGCATTACCGAAGAAGTTATTAGTCACTTCCGATAAAGTTATTTATAAAGAGTTAGAACCCTCTTTAGTTTAAGGAACTTCGAGAATGCTATTTGATAAAGATGAGAGTAGTATATTAATATTATAGCAATTGTCATGCTAATCTTAGACGCTATTGTCTAAGGTGCTATTGCATAATAAGGAATAACTAGCCACTTCTTTTATCTTAATAACGTCTACTAAGCTCGGATCGAAGTTTATTATCGACATATTTATAAACACGTCTTTAAAGCGACCCTTGGGGGCTAATTTCCGGCCAAATAGTGCTTTAAAGTCCCTATCTTCCAACTTTCTTTAAAGCTAAGGCCGCTTCGTTTTAGCACCGCTTTACATTTTAGCTTATTTATCCTCCTCTTATTAATGCTTGCGCTTCTTCTTTACATTAGGCTTTAAAGTGCTATAAATGTCTTCGAGGTAGTGCTATAAGTCTGGTTCCGAATAAAGCGCGACACGGCATAACAAATGCGAGCACGGAATAGAACCCTTACTAGGTAGCTTAGTAATATAATCCGGGATGTATTTAAAGATATATTCTTGCTAGCTAAGTCGTTTTAAGTATTAATGCAATTGCTTAGCCGCTAATAGCCATCTTTTCGCTAAATATCCGATATAATATCCGGTGCAAGTAATAGCGTTATAGAAAGTAACTAGCTTATACCGGAAAGGTAAGTCGAGATTATCGATATAGCCTTAGTAATAAGCTTCTTAATCTCTCTTATTAAGTATTTACTAGCTATACTAGAAATAAAACTCTATAAAGCTAAACTGCTTTTTATAATAGTTTTTAAAGCACTAATACACGTGCTTCTATTTGCTTTTAATATATTTAATGCTAATGTAGTTTATTAGCTAAAAGTAGCATTAATAATTAAAGGATATCCTTACTCTTTAATTACCTTACTGCAATTTGGTACTAGATAATAACCTTTAATAGGCCGTAACACTTCCTAATACGCAACACGAGAATTGTTTTTAAGGAGAGCAATAAGGTCTCGGAGAGCGGAGATACCTTTTAAGCTTTATAGCAAGACGGCGAGGAGTAAAGTATAAGTAAGGCAGTCACGTTTAAGGACTATATAGCGGATAATACGCTTAAAGTAACTATAGTGCTACTTGCTTTAGTTATTTACCTTATATTAAATAATATATACTTGCTATTAAGTTTTATAATAGTTTATTAACTCTTTATTAATAAGCTTTTGCTGTTGCTTATAGAGATAATGTCGCCGAGCTATAAGCTCTTTGCATGCCTCCTTTATAATAGCAGCTATAACTTGACTAGAGAGATCTTCGATTTGCTCCGAAAGATTAATATAGTCTTAATGCTACTTTAATTCTTCTTAGTTCTTTGTTAAAAGTAAGTGCTAGAAGTTCGGGTCTCTCTTTATAAAAGTAAAGCGAAAATCTTTTGTGAGATCTTGCTGCAGCTCGAGGTTAAAGAAAGCTATTATATTATTTACATTACTTATATCGTCTAAGTAATAGCTAATAAGAGTCTTTAAGTTTTTATACCCGGCAAACTTTATAACTTGCCTTAGCAAATAGCCGCCGTCTTTGCCGAATTAGCTTGCTATGCTATTAACCTTATTTGGAGTAAAGACCCTTTACTATTTACCTTAATAAGTTCTTTATAGCGGGGGGTATAAAGCCCCATCTTATCGACAAAACTAGCCCTTTTTGCCCAGTCTAAACACTAGTAGCCCTATACGCCCTCGTTTTTAGGCTACTTAGTCGGTTTATTTGCAAACATCTCCGGAAAGACTAAAGTATTTACTATATTATTTGCCTAATTTATGATTAAGAACTTTCTCTTTAGTCGCAGTTTAGCTGCAAGGACATCCTCGATAATATAATAATATTTAAACTTGCCGGCCGAAATAATAATAGCAAGTAAAAACAAAAGGCTATTAGCAAAAAGAGGAGGTGTGGGCTTTAACCTCTCGTATAGTGGATGTTTTAGCCTATTTGTAAGCTATTAGCAATTTAACTAAGCCTTAAAACGACAAGACTCTTTTAACTTACTTCTTTAAAGTGTTTTGCATCCCTTTAGCAAAATCTCTCTTAAAACTTATTTTAATCTTTAGCTTTTCGTCTTTTTATATAATTATATAAACGAGGTCTTATCAAAGATAATTAGCACCGAGATCTTATTCTCCCCCTTAAGCTTAGTATCTAACTTTATACTTTGCCTTGCATATTTCTTATAACCTTATAGCAATATTATAATATATCTTTAACAAGGCACTTAAAAACACATAGCACCCTTTATAAATGTAATTATAATAGTTATATAGCTAAAGTTGTTCTTTTATATCGATGTAATTCTCTATTATTAAGAATATAAGTGCCTTTTCTTTTATTAATAAAGGGATTATAACCTTAAGCTCGTTTTAAATATACTTTTTCTTCTAGTTAGCAAATATATTACTAATACTTTAGCGTAATTTAACCTATAAGCGCACTTATAAGAGCTATTAAGTTATAGACATTTTAAGGAATAAGGAGATTAGTCTTTTGCAACTATATTAATAAGAGCTTTCGTATCTTGCCTTATACTAATTTAACTATTGCCCTTTTACTTAGCTTGCTACGAGTTAAACGAGCAATAGCTTTAGCGATATGCTTTATGTCTTCTATCTTGCGTAAGTCTAAGTTCGGAAACTTCTTCTTATACTTAAGACGTGTTAGCTTGCTTTTAAGACTTAATTCTATAATGTTATTAATATACGCTATCTAAAAATCCCACATTTTATTATACTATTTTATATTAACTTCTTTAAGTCCTTTATAAATAAGGTCGCTATTAATCCTAGACTTGTCTATAAAGAGCTTATCTCTTAAGGCTACCTTTATCTGCTTATTTGTAGTAAGCATAATATATAAAGTCTTATATATTAAAGAGATAAGAGAAAAGATAAGAGAGAAGATAAGAGAGAAGATGAGAGAAAAGATAAGAGAGAAGATAAGAGAGAAAATGGGAGAGGAAGGGTACAAAAACGAGAGGAGACGGCCATTTTTAGAATCTAGTAAGTGAAATTCACAAGGGGACGAAAACAACCCCCTAAATCGCTATCTCCGCGTCTATTAGTAATATATTTGGGATCCCTGACCAGAGTACGAGGGCCATTTCGGGCCCCTCGTTAAAAGTTGATAATTTCTGGTGAGGTAAGTCTTTATTGCGCCGTGTCGCGTAAATAGGGTAAGCAGACCTGAGCAGACCTAAGCTGACTAAGCTAGGCTTGAGCCGAGCCTGAGTAAAGGCGGCGCTGATCACGTGAGACAGAGAGTCTGCAAGAGCAAACATTGCCGTCAGGAAACAGCAAGATCAGATCTGGTTACGGCACGAGAGGATCGTCGAAGCTACAAAAATTTCAGTATCTATGTCACTGAGCTCCCTCCGACCCCGACTCTCTGGGTTCCCCGGAATTCACCGCCAAGTAATCTTACATATCAGAAAGGCGAGGGGAGTTCCCCACGCTTGTCCCAAACGTGCGAGAGACCTGATGCGAGAACACCCTTTACGAAGTCCACACCACGCAAGAACAGCCAGGGTGACTCCTATTATACCCCGCCACCGACATATCAGAACCAGGCTCGCATTAATGCGTCACTACCGGTCATAGTCAGAGCTGCGTACCACAACCAGGCTCGCATTAACGCTTCACTTCCAGTCATAGCCAGAGCTGCGCACCACAACCAGACTCGTGTTAATGCCTTACCTCCAGCCATGCCCAGAGCTGCGTACCTCGACCAAATTCGCATAACACTCATTGTCGAGAATGATGTAATAACTGCCTCTCGACCCGATAGAGGCCCGATTATTCGGTATGCCAAGTCGAGACCTGTAGTCTGATTCTTTCAGTGCCCCAACTGCTGCTCCTCTTCACCTATGTCTCGAGATCTTGAGACTTTAAGCTACGCTCCGCCTATATGCCTCTGAGAGATAATTTTTTTGGAATGTTTTACGTGTAGCAAGCAAAGAGAACATATACAAGTAATTGTGCGGAGGTCCGATCGAAGTTTTTCATACCCTTAGGTGTGTAACTGGTTGGGGTAACGCACTTCAAGAATCGTGATAGGAGACGGGCGGAGCGGTATTCGGGTGCTCGCGAAGAATATTATATTGTTTTGTGGGCCTTACAGAATGACTTTGCAATCTTTGAAGCACGTGTAACTGTCTCTTTAATGAAGGGTACTCCGTCGATGAGGCCTTTAAAGGAGTTGAATTCCGTGGGAATCGCAGGGGATCATAAAGACGTGTCTGAGCTTTAATTCAGACTCCAGGTTAGTCTATAGCTTTCTTATTATAACGCAAGTATCAGTTGCAACTCCAGAGACTCTAGCACAGTTATTCCCTACGAAGTCGCCCACCAATTTAATGAACCAATTGACGAAGAAGACGGCACTGAGAGTGGCGCTAAAAGCATTCGTATTATCGATGAAGAAGGAGCCTAATCGAGGGATATTAATAGAATCTGCTGAGGGATGACCATTATGGCTCGAGGTTCAAGTATGGGAGAGAGGAAGTGGTGAAGGCAGAGGTGAAAAAGCCAGACGTTGCCGAACAACTCCACGAAGTGCAAGATCAGAAGGTTCCGACATACACTTCTCAGCCGATAGCAACCTAAATAATTCAATGGAACTACTTCAATTTGATAAGTGGGCAGAAGGTGGATGTGAAACTCCAAATTGTGAACCGTTTAACGGTAAAGGAATACACCTGGAAATACAACAAAACAGTTCGATACCTCCAAGTACATCAGCAACGCTTTGCTCAGAATGTCTCGTTAAGTGAGGCACATTTAGAAACCCCCCTCTTTGAATGTCTCTCGAGTTTCGGCATATTTAAAAGCCTTCCGCTAAATGAATGTGCTGCAAAGCCCGGCACATTCAGACGCCCTCCCCTGTAAATGTCTGTCAAATTATGGCACAGTTAGAGCCCACCCCCTTTGAATATCGAGAATTTGGCGAGGCAATCACGTCCCAATGCCTCGCGAGTCGTGGCACATTCAAGTCCACCTCGCTCTGACTGTCCGACTATTCACGACATTCAAATCACCACATTCTCCAGCCTCGCTTTCTTCCTCAAAACATCCCACCCGTCCTTTTCCGGCTGAAACGAATACTGCATCGCCGGCCTCAATCCATTTCCGTCTCCCTCATCAAACTTAAACACATTATCTTCATCCGAGTACAAAAAGATGAGAGTCAGTCATGAGAGTCTTTCAATTAAAAGGGGAAATTTATCTGTCAAGGAGAGTATCAAGGGACTTACCTTCAGTCATTTCCTCAAAATCATCCATCTTAAATACAGCTTTTCCGACATTACAGGAAATCGGCCCTATTACCAGGCCAATATTCTTGTAAACGACGATGCTGCCGCGACGGCTGTGCCATACGATCTTTTTCCAGACTTGGTCATTGTGGGACAGAGATTTGACGTTCAGTTTAGGGTTGACGGGGTTGTCGAAGACGCGGGCTGGGATGCTCATTTTTATGAGGGACGCGGGAGAGTGGCCGTAGGAGCGAAGCTCTAAGTATCGAGCGTGTTTTTCGGCGAGAAGGCGGGAGGAGTACATGATGATGGACTCTCTGTCCCAATCGCAGAAGTCAGTCGACTCTTTGCATCTCTTCATTTTGTCAATGAACCCTTGCCCAGACCATGGAAAGATCTGGTCTACTGTCCCCACATCTGTGCCTTTCCAGAGAACGGTCATTCCATCCAGAGTTTCTGCTGGCTTTGGCTTGATGTTCCTTATAATCTGAAGGTAAGAGGTCTGTTTGGGTGTTGGATAGTGTCCAGGGAGGTCTGGGGTCATGAGTGTCATCGCGCGTATGCTGCTTTTTCGTGAGATGCTTTTCAGTGTAAGGTATCTCAAGAGGACTGTGTTGCCAGCCCAATAGCTGGCGGTTTCGGTTAGGCGAATGTCTCTGAACCTGGGATCTAATATGGTATCTTGGAACTCTCTTCGAATACCATAGTAATTCATAACCGCCCGCCAATCATTAGAGTCGTCCAGGGCATCGATATGGTCGAAATATTCGTGGAGACGTTTCACGGCGTGCCGCGAAAATTCTGGCCTATCACGGAGAGGAGTTTGCGTATACTCGTCCCAGATCTCGGCCGCTTTCTCATCTGTAAATCCAAGGTATTTAAGGGCCTCCAGACTTCTTCGATGAACAGGTATGCCTGGGAGATCTCGAAATTAGTACTGACTAGAATAGTTAAATGTGTCACAAATCCCGAGATATTCAGAGGGAGGGAGGCCTGCGAAATTTGCCAGACTTCAGGGATATAGGGAGGGGAAGGCGTTTGAAGGTACCACAACACGAGAGACATTCAGAAAGGGGGAGAGCAAACATGAAAGTGTGCTTACAGGCGAACTTCTCTTGCCTCTTCTTTACTATAAAGTCTGCTAATGATCGCGTATCCTTCGATGTCCGAGCTGCAGAACATTAGCAGCGACTGTGAGTAGCTTCATAGTCAGAGAACAACATACCTAAGCTCATAAGATTCACGTCGAGACAATGTTGCATGACGACTAATTTGATCTCTTTTGCAAGTTCATTCCAGCCAGGAAAGAAGGATCCAAAAGACTCGTTCCTCCCCGCATTATATGTGGTAGCATGCATAATATCGAAAGATACCTTCCACCAGCCGTCCTCAATACGCTTGAGGAGACCGAGTCGTTCGAGATGTTTTGCATCCTTTTCGGTGAGTGTGGGCCGCTCTCTGTGATTATCCTCGCTAGCGTTGATATCCCGATTATCTCTTTCTGTAATGTCTGTTCCCTCGTCTGACATGTTCAGGTGCTAGCGTTTCTGCAGTGCGGATGCTGTTACACGAAGAGGGTCTTGAGGAAGCTGATTAGTTATCGTCCCAAAGCCATTTGTGCTTCAGGCGGGTAAAGATGGCTTGACGCACATTGTATGGGTAGGGTGGAAAGTAAGGTGTAATATCGATATTGTTTGTGGAGTCGACAATATGCAGATGAAAAGATCAATTTATATGAGAAATTAGTTTGAAGATAAAAGCAGACCAAGTCGAGAAACAAATTCCGCATCCCAAAAATTAAAAGTTGAAATTAAATTAATGTAGTATTTAGTATTGTATAGATTTTCCTACAAAAAATAGCGATTTAAAACAATGATGGCCTATAGGGCCAACATTGTTTCCGTTCCTTCCTCTGGTTCACTTGCGAGAACGTTTAAGGACCATGGAAACATCAATAGCGTACGACAATGGAAAAGGATTCTAAAGCAATAGCGCCTAGGAACAGTCCAGATCAAAATATTCCGCCAGGTCGAGGGGTATAAAGCTTTTGAAATGGACCAGTTCCAGCGTGAAAATTGGGCACACTAAAGGAAGAAACAAGCGAATCAAAATCAAACGCTGTAGCAAAGGTAGGACCCAAGAACTTTGGAAGGTCTACGAATGGTTGGATATTCATATCTTTCTTTCAATTTCTGCGATAGAAAGAGAAGGATGTGATGTTTCAAAGCACGTGATTGTGAGTCACATGACTCTAGAAATATCTCCATTCTTCGTTGAATGACTTGAATAGTACAGGGGAGCTCCTCAAAATTGCGGGTGATGACTTTTAAGATGGCGACTGCCAATTGAGTCCGAATTTCTGGAAGAATATCCTCATGGCAGTCGCTCGAGCATCGGTACAATGATGTCATCATCCCAGCATGCGTTTGATAACCTGAGGTGGAAGAAAAGACTGGACGAAAGAGACACAAAGATGCCGCAATGATGTATATTCCAGGGCATAAATAGGTAGATCTCTGGTTGGCTTTGTGTGTCAAACATGAGATAGATTTTCGATTTTTGGAATTCGTGTTGGTTTGACAACAAGACGCTCGCTCATGGTCTTGAATCTGAGAAGAAGCCTTAGCATACTGGGCTGCAGCAGCGAGGGTCAGAGGCAAGATAAGGCTTTGCGAAGAGTACCCGTTATCCACCAGTATTTGATGCTGCCGAATGGGGGCCTTTCGACGTCGACGGAAGAGACGAGAAAAATGTCTGAAGGCGAAACATGCATGAGGAAGGAGGCGCGTACGCAAGGTGATGTGTGTGGGTGGGGTGGGTGGGTGAGTGGGTGAGTGATGTGATGAGGTGAGGCTTTGACGTGAGAGGACTGGGTTTCCTGTTGCGTGCGAGGTAGCATGGTGTTTCTCTGATCCTGCTGCTGAATACTGCATGCAGTGGGAAGAGAAGTACCCTGCAGTACCAGTAGTTGTCTCCCAGCAGCGCCAAAGGGGGGGCAGAATTACCTAGTAAGACTTGACTAACTCTTCAACCATTATCAAAACACAGTACAGTAGTACTGTAGTAACTGCACCGCGTACACAAATTGCCCGATGTCTCGTCATACTCATCGCAGTGCATTATCGTCAGTCGTTCTTTGCCTCAATGCCTCCAGTGATACGAGAGTGACTTCAGAATCCCGATTTTTGTTTTCCACACCACTCTCTGGTCTCAAAATAGCGGCCAGTCACTGCAGACGCCTTCTCGATCCTGCAACACTTCTCTTTCCAGTGGCAACGCACCGTTCCTGCAAGGCAACGCCGCTGACTTTTCTCATTCGACGCCCCTCGCTGGTGTCCCGGTGTTCGACCCCTCAGCCGGCTGCACCGCGTTCATGAAAGTCGCCTAGCGCTCGGCACGCTAACCTACGCTTGGCCTAGGGAAGGAAAGTCTGGACAGGAGATAACAAAAGTTGGCCAGACAGTCAAGGGAAGGGATAGGAGTACGCAAGCCCCCCCCCCCCCATCTACAGTATTTCCAACTCTCCACAGCTACTCCACACACTCGTTCAACGTCTGCAGATATCCAGCCATCAATTGACCACATCCGCAAATTCTCCGAATCAGTCTCTGACATCCCACATTCGTTTTAATTCGTCAACAGCCATTGGAAATCCCATCAATGCCTTCGCAATTTCCCGCGCCACACCATTTCTAACCTTTTTTCGTCAAGAAGGCTCGCTCTCCTGAGAAGCTTGAAGCCTCACCACAACCTCATCATCTGTCTACACTCATGGGTAAATGTATGTCGCGATCTTCGAACTGACTACTTTTTACAGCTGCTGATTCAATTTTCTCAGGGCGATGGGGCGTGATCCTGGACGCGGGTTCGTCAGGGACTCGAGTCCACGTCTACAAATGGCTCAATCCAGCCAAAGCTCGGGAAGATGCCGATTCCGAACATTTACACAGTCTGCCGAAGCTGGAAACAAGGCCGAGATATACAAAAAAGATCAGGCCGGGCGTGTCGACGTTCGGTGACAGGCCAGCAGATGTCGGGCCAGAACATCTTCAGGAGTTGCTCGACCATGCCTTGGACATTGTACCTGCAAACCAGGTCAAAGATACGCCGATATTCCTGATGGCAACCGCAGGTGTTCGATTACTAGAACCGTTACAACAAAAGGCTCTCCTGGACGAGATCTGTTCCTATGCTCAGCAGCACACCGAATTCTCTTTGCCCGATTGCGCGCTGCATATTCAAGTCATCCCTGGAGACACTGAAGGGTTATATGGATGGATAGCTGCGAATTATCTATTAGGGGGATTCGATTCGCCTCAAAACCACCAACACGGAAAGGGGCACCATACATACGGTTTTCTGGACATGGGAGGCGCTTCAGCACAGATTGCCTTCGCGCCGAACAGTACCGAAGCCGAGAAGCACGCGAATGATCTCAAGCTACTTCGCATGCGAACTTTAAATGGAGATGCCGCCGAATATAAGGTCTTCACGACAACTTGGTTAGGATTTGGAGTCAACCAGGCAAGGGAGCGTTACGTGGAAGCATTACTGGACGAATCATACATCAAAAATCCTCATGAACTGCCTGATCCGTGCTTACCAACAGGACTGAGGACAACCTTAACTGGGGAAGTTCTCGAAGGAGACAGCCCGGACACTGTCTTGATGGGCACTGGACAATTTGACACCTGCTTGGCCAGGGCATATCCATTACTCGACAAAGATGCTCCTTGCGAAGACAACCCATGCTTGCTTCATGGACAACATGTTCCA
>Ga0302325_10029836_pt1 | contig 11262 bp, 8 predicted proteins | sample Palsa_T0_2_FD_201948 | JGI IMG/M metagenome (GOLD analysis project Ga0302325, IMG submission 201948) | Peat permafrost microbial communities from Stordalen Mire near Abisko, Sweden - Palsa_T0_2 | ecosystem: Environmental > Terrestrial > Soil > Palsa > Peat permafrost | place: Sweden: Abisko...
TCGCGCACCCAAGGACGGCGAGCGCTATTTTTCGCTGGTTAAAGTCGACAAGATCAATTTCGAGTCCCCCGACGCGGTCAAACATCGCATCAATTTCGACAATCTGACGCCGCTTTACCCGACTTCGCGCCTGAAAATGGAAGTCGAAGTGCCGGAGCCGACGGTCAAAGGCCTGCCCAAGGACAATACTTCGCGCGTGATCGACCTGATCGCGCCGATCGGCAAGGGCCAGCGCGCGCTCATCGTCGCCCCGCCGCGCACCGGCAAAACCGTGATGCTGCAAAACATCGCCTCGGCGATTTCCGCGAACCACCCGGAAGTGTTCCTGATCGTGCTGCTGATCGATGAGCGCCCGGAGGAAGTGACCGATATGTCGCGCTCGGTGAAGGGCGAAGTGGTTGCTTCCACGTTCGATGAGCCGGCGATCCGCCATGTCCAGGTAACCGAAATGGTGCTGGAAAAGGCGAAACGCCTGGTCGAACATAAGCGCGACGTGGTGATTTTGCTCGATTCCGTGACCCGTCTCGCCCGCGCGTACAACACCGTCGTGCCGTCCTCCGGCAAGGTGCTGACCGGCGGTGTGGATGCCAACGCGTTGCAGCGGCCGAAACGCTTTTTCGGCGCGGCGCGCAACATCGAGGAAGGCGGTTCGCTCACCATCATCGCCACCGCGCTGATCGATACCGGCAGCCGCATGGACGAGGTGATTTTCGAAGAGTTCAAGGGCACCGGCAACTCGGAACTGATTCTCGACCGCAAGGTCGCGGACAAGCGCACCTTTCCGGCCATCGACATCACGCGATCCGGCACCCGCAAGGAAGAGTTGCTCACGCCGCCCGACGTGCTCAAGAAGATGTATGTGCTCCGCCGCATCCTCAATCCGATGGGCACCATGGACGCCATCGACTTCCTGCTCGACAAGCTGCGCAACACCAAGAGCAACTCTGAGTTCTTCGAGTCGATGAATACGTAGGGCGCAGCAGCGTCTCTCGTTTAGGTTGACACACACTGCGCTGTCATCGTCCGGCTTGACCGGGCGATCCAGTAAACACAGACCGGGCTTACTGGGTTGCCCGGTCAAGCCGGGCAATGACATCATCAGGTTCGGCGTCATCAGAAAATTGCTGAGGGAGGAAATTCATGCGCAAACTCGTTGTGTGTTCGGCCTTGCTGCTGTGCTTCGGCGTCGGGTCGGCGTTTGCCTTGTCGGACAAGCCCTATCTCAACGCGAACGACGCCGACTTCGGGAACCTGCTGCCGCCGCCGCCGGCCGACGGGTCGGCGATGGACAAGCGCGACATGCAGACCGTGCTCGATCTTCAGAAGGCCGTCACGCCGGAACGGCTGGCGCTGATCCAGGCGGATACCGAGCAGTCCGTCTATCGCTTTGCCGGCGAGGTGTTCGGCCCGAATTTCACCAAAGAGCGGTTTCCTTTGGCGGGAGCCTTCTTCGACAAGGTCAGGAACGACTCGGCCGTAGGCGTTCGTCCGATCAAGCTGGCGTACAAGCGGCTGCGTCCGTTCCAGGCCAATCCCGAGGTCAAGCCGCCTGCCAATATCGCGGCGGCATCGCAGAGCCCGACCTATCCGAGTGGGCACAACACTTTCGGCGCCGAGGCGGCGTTTCTCCTCTCCATGATGGTGCCGGAGAAAAAGTCCGAGCTGTTCGCCCGTGGTTGGGCCTATGGGGAGCAGCGCGTCGCGAGCGGCGTCGCCTATCCCTCCGACGGGGAAGGCGGCCATATCGGCGCCGCGGTCATGGTCACGCTGATGCTGCAGAAGCCGGAGTTCAAGGGCGACTTCGATGCGGTGAAGACCGAGCTTCGCAAAGGCCTCGGTCTCGCGCCATAGAGCATTTGCCGATTACACTGATCCTATTGGGGTCATTGCCCGGCTTGACCGGGCAATCCAGTACTCACGGTCGGTGTTTACTGGATCGCCCGGTCAAGCCGGGCGATGACAGCAAAGTGCCTATCAACCCGGCGCGGGCTGCGCCCGTGCGGCGATGACCGCTTCCGCGAGCTTGCCGGCATCGATCACCGGCAGGGAGCAGCGTTCGCCGGCGCACACGAGCGCTGCGGTTTCCTCCGGTGCGAGGGAGACCGCGCGTGCCGGATGGTTCGGCGGCAACTCTTCGGTACTGGCGGCGCGCGCCACGATGCGGTCGAGGAACGGCATTGCAAGCGCCACATCAGCGAACTGAGCGGCTTGCGGTCCCACCGTCACGATCTCGACGGCACGCAGCCGCAGATCGAGGGCGTTGAGCAGGCTCGCGTGCATGTACATGCTATCCGCCGCTAACGGCAGCAGGCCGTCGAACAGGATATCGGCACGCTCCCGCCATATGTCGTCGCCAGACAGGATGGCGAGGCGCGTGAGATTCTGGGCCGCCAGTCCGACCGGGTTCGGGATGGCCTCGTCCACCGTGGAGTCCGGACGCACCACCAGTCCTTCGGCGTCGTTGGCGGTGAGGTAGTAGCCGCCATTGTCGTTGTGGGCATAGTGACGGTCGAGCGCCGCCTGCCAGGCCAGCGCCGCGAAGAGATATTCGCGCGCGCCGGTCGCTTCGTGAAGCGCCAGCGCCGCGCGGATCATGGCGGCATAATCGGATGCGAGCCCGGGCAGCAGCAATTTGCCGGCCCGCCATGAATGCCCGAGCCGGTCGCCGCGGGTCATGTGCTGCGCGATGAAGGCGAAGGCGCGCTTGGCGAGGTCGACCCATTGCGGCCGCTGCAGCATGACGCCGGCGTTGACCAGCGCCGCGATCATCAGCCCGTTCCAGTCCGCGAGGACTTTGTCGTCGAGGCCGGGGCGGACTCTGCGCGCACGGGCGGCGAGCAATTGCTGCCGCAGCCCGGCAAGCCGGGTCACGGTGTCGGCGCGGCGTTTTTGCGCGAGCAGATAATCGGCGTCGGGCGGTGCCTGCTCTCCCGCAAAGCCATTGGTGGGCGGCCCGGCCTCCTTGCCGATGCGAGGTTCGCCGGCGTCTTTGGTTTTGTCCTTTACTTCGTCCAGTGAGGCGAGACGATTGAGGATGTTGTGGCCTTCGAAGTTGCCGCCGGGCGTCACGTCGTAAGTGAGCGCAAAAAAGTCGGCGTCGCGCGGGCCGAGAACGTCTTCGATCTCGGCGCGCGACCACACATAGAACTTGCCCTCTTCGCCTTCCGAATCCGCATCGAGGGAAGCGCTGAACGCGCCCTCCGGCGTCGTCATCTCGCGGGCGAGCCACTCGACGGTTTCCTCGGCGCGTTGCCGAAACAGGTCGTTGCCGCTGCGGACATCGGCGAGCGCGAGAAGCTCGAGAAGCTGCGCATTGTCGTACAGCATCTTTTCGAAATGCGGCACCAGCCAGCGCTCATCGACGGAGTAGCGCGAGAAGCCGCCGCCGAGATGATCATAGATGCCGCCCTCGCACATATGCGTGAGCGTGTGCTCGACGAGCTCGAAGAAACGCGCGTCGCCGCGCCGCATGCCGGCGCGCCACAGCACCTCGAGCATCGAGCATTGCGGAAATTTGGGCGCGCGGCCGAGCCCGCCATTGACGGGATCGAATGCCCGGGCGATGGCGTTCGCGGTGGCGTCGAGCTCGCGGGCGCCGATCACGACCTGGCCGGCGGGCCGCGATTTGTTCGCCAGCGCCGTCATCAGGGCATTGCGATTGTGCTCGATGCGCTGCGGCTCCTCGCGGAACAGGCGGGCGACCTCGTGCATTACGTCGACGAAGCCGGGGCGGCCATAGCGCGACACCTTGGGAAAATAAGTGCCGCCCCACACCGGCTCGCCGTCGGGGGTGAGGAACATGGTGAGCGGCCAGCCGCCCTGCTCGCCAAGGTGATGCAGCGCGGCCATGTAGATCTGGTCGATGTCGGGCCGCTCCTCGCGGTCGACCTTTATGTTGATGAAGAGATCGTTCATGACCGCCGCCGTCGGCGCGTCCTCGAAGCTTTCATGGGCCATGACATGGCACCAGTGGCAGGCCGCATAGCCGATCGAAAGCAGGATCGGCTTGTTGCTCTGCTTCGCCGCTTCGAGAGCAGCAGGTCCCCATGCCCACCAATCCACCGGATTATGCCGGTGCTGCAGCAGATAGGGGCTGGTCTCGAGGGCGAGGCGATTTTCGCTCGCCGGGGAAGTTGATGTCGGTGCTGAGGTCATGCGCCGTTCGGGGTTGGGCCTGCCGGATAATTCATCGGAGCAGAATTTGTGCCCACGATCCAGGAAGCCGGGAGTAAGACACTGCCGTCGTGACGATCATTTATGCTCTGGGTGCAAGAAATTCATGGAGCCGTCCACCATCTTTGCGCTGTCGTCGGGCCGGCTTCCCGCGGCGATCGCGGTGGTGCGTGTAAGCGGGCCGCGGGCCGGCGCCGCGTTGGCTGGGCTGGCGCGGCGAATGCCGGCGCCGCGTGAGGCGATGCTGGCACGGTTGCGCGATCCCGCGACCGGCGAGCCGATCGACGACGCGCTGGTGCTGTGGTTTCCCGGGCCGCGCAGCGAGACCGGCGAGGACACCGTGGAATTTCATCTCCATGGCGGCCGCGCGGTGGTCGCGGCCGTGCTGAGCGTTCTCGGCGGTATCGAGGGGCTTCGGCCCGCGGAGCCCGGGGAATTCACGAAGCGCGCCTTCGAGAACGGCAAGCTCGATCTTACCGGGGTCGAAGGCCTCGCCGACCTGATCGGGGCGGAGACCGAAGCCCAGCGGCGCCAGGCGTTCCGGCAGCTTGCGGGCCTCCTGGGCGAGCGCGCCGAGGAGTGGCGGACGCGGCTGATCGCGGCGCTGGCCCTGGTGGAAGCGATCATCGATTTCCCCGATGAGGGGGACGTGCCGCACGACCTGGCGGCGCCCGCGCTGGCGATCGCCGGTGAACTGCGCGACGAGATCGGCGCCCTGCTCGCTGACCAGCGCCGCGGCGAGCGGCTGCGGGAGGGACCGGTGGTCGCCATTGCCGGGCCGGTGAATGTCGGAAAGTCAAGCATCCTCAATCGTTTGGCAGGACGCTCGGCGGCGATCGTGTCGCCTCATGCCGGCACTACGCGGGACGTCATCGAGGTCAGCCTCGACCTCGGCGGCTATCCCGTCACCGTGCTCGACACCGCGGGCATCCGCGATTCCGAGGACCCGGTCGAACAGGAAGGCATGCGGCGGGCGCGAGAACGCGCCTCGCAGGCAGACCTCGTCCTGTGGGTGGTCGACGCGACGGAGCCTGGTTCGGCACCACTACCGATTGATTCGCGGGAGCATTCGCCCGAAACCTGGGGTGTCGTCAATAAATGCGATATTATTCAGATGGATAGCGGTAGTTACCCTGCGTGGCTTCGTCATCACAAATGCGTGATGATATCGGCGAAGACTGGGGAGTCGTTCGATAAACTATTGCAAATGCTTGAGGAATTCTTGGTTGCCAATTTCTCGCCCAATGAGTCCGTTCTCATCACCAGGGAACGTCATCGGCGCTTGCTGTCGATCTGCCATAAAGCGCTTGAGCGCGCTCTGGGCGAAACAGCCGGCCGCGAAGAGATCATTGCCGAAGAGCTTCGCCTCGCCGCGCGCGACCTCGGCCGGCTCACCGGGCGCGTCGATGTGGAAGACGTGCTGGACGTGATCTTCCGCGATTTCTGCATCGGCAAGTGAACAGGATAGTTCTTGAATTCATTGCTCGGTGTTTCACGTGAAACATCTTTGACGCGCCGGCAGCACTCCACTAGATCATCTTCCGTCTACGATTGGCCCCTGACGATGTCATTGCCCGGCTTGACCGGGCAATCCAGGTTCGCCCGGTCGGTGTTTACTGGATCGCCCGGTCAAGCCGGGCGATGACAGCAAAGTGTGTGTCAACGAAACGGAAAGCGCTCTAAGAGCTCCGCTATTCGGGGATCCTAAGTCGATGGACACCCATTACGATGTCGTCGTGATAGGCGGCGGTCATGCCGGCTGTGAGGCGGCGGCCGCGGCTGCGCGCATGGGCGCCAAGACCGCCCTGGTCACGCATCGGTTCGGCACCATCGGCGCCATGTCCTGCAATCCCGCCATTGGCGGGCTGGGCAAGGGCCATCTGGTCCGTGAGATCGACGCGCTCGATGGCCTGATGGGCCGGGTCGCCGACCAGGGCGGCATCCAGTTTCGCGTCCTCAACCGGCGCAAGGGTCCGGCGGTCCGCGGTCCGCGGGCGCAGGCCGACCGGCGCCTCTACGCCGCGGCGATGCAGCGCGCCATCCGCGAATGTGCGAACCTGACGGTGATCGAGGCGGAGGCTGACGATATCCTGGTCGATGCGGGTTCCGCAGCCGGCATCAGGCTCGGCGATGGCCGGACGCTGGCGGCGGCCGCGGTGGTCCTGACCACCGGCACGTTCCTGCGTGGGCTCATCCATATCGGCGAGCAGCGCACCCCGGCTGGGCGGGTCGGTGAGGCACCGGCGATGGGCCTGTCGCTGACCTTGGAGCGGCTCGGGTTTGTCCTCGGTCGGCTCAAGACCGGCACACCGCCGCGGCTCGATGGCCGCACCATCGACTGGTCGCGCCTGGAGATGCAGCCCGGGGACGAGCCGCCGGAGCCTTTCTCCGCGCTCACCGATCGCATCGAGAATCCGCAGATCGAGTGCGGGATCACCCGCACCACCGTGACGACCCACGCCATCATCAAGGCGAACGTGCACCGCTCGCCCATGTATTCCGGCCAGATCCAAAGCAGGGGGCCGCGTTATTGCCCCTCGGTGGAAGACAAGATCGTCCGCTTCGGCGAACGCGACGGACACCAGATCTTCCTCGAGCCGGAGGGCCTGGACGACCCCACCGTCTACCCCAACGGCATTTCCACATCGCTTCCCGAGGAGGTACAGCGCGCCTTCGTCGCCACCATTCCCGGGTTGGAAAACGCCGTGATCACCCGACCGGGTTATGCCATCGAATACGACCATGTCGATCCCCGCGAGCTGCACCCGACGCTGGAAGCGAAACGGCTCAGGGGGCTGTTCCTTGCCGGGCAGATCAACGGCACGACCGGCTACGAGGAGGCCGCCGGCCAAGGCCTGGTCGCCGGCCTCAATGCAGCTGCCCGGGCCGGTGGCTCCGCGGACATCAAGTTCGATCGCTCGGAGTCCTATCTCGGGGTCATGATCGACGACCTCGTCAGCCGCGGCGTCACCGAGCCTTACCGCATGTTCACCTCGCGGGCGGAATTCCGGCTGACCTTGCGGGCAGACAATGCGGACCAGCGGCTGACCGCCCGAGGGATCGGGATCGGCTGCGTGGGCACCGCGCGGCGTTGCCATTTCGAGGAAAAGATCGCGCTCCTGGACGCCGCGCGGGGGCGCGCCCGTGCCCTTACCGTGACGCCGTCGGAGGCTGGGCGCTGCGGTTTTTCCATCAACAAAGACGGCCAGCGGCGCAGCGCTTTCGAACTGTTGTCCTATCCGGAGACCGGGATCGCGGACATCGCCCGCATCTGGCCGGAGTTTCTGGAACTGCCGGCGGCGATCGCCGCCCAGCTCGAAACGGACGCGAAGTATGCGGTCTACCTGGAACGTCAGGCGGCCGATGTCGCCGCGTTCCGGCGCGATGAAGGCTTCGAGCTGCCGGAGCATCTGGACTACGCCGCTGTTCCCGGGCTTTCCAACGAGTCCCGCCAGAAGCTCGCCGCAGCCCGGCCCCGAACCATCGGCCATGCCGGCCGACTCGATGGCATGACCCCGGCCGCGCTGACGCTGGTCGCCGCCTATGTACGCCGCGGGCGGCTCAGGGGCATCAAGTCGGCACAGTGATTCCTCGGGGCCCGGGCGGCGAGGCCTGACGCAATGGCGCCCGATGCGATAAGGTCCGATGCAATGGATCTTGCCCGACCGGATGTGACGGACGACGGCGCCGAGCGCGACCGGGTCTTGGCACCGTTCCATGTTTCACGTGAAACATCGCAGCGCCTGAGCCGGTTCATCGCGCTTTTGCTGGATCGGCAGCGGACGACCAACCTCATCGCTTCGTCCACCATCCCGGTCATCTGGACCCGGCACGTGGCGGACTCGCTTCAGCTCCTGTCGTTGGCACCCGATGCCCGCCGCTGGGCCGATCTGGGATCCGGCGGCGGCTTTCCGGGAATGGTCATCGCCTGCGCTCTTGCGGAAACCCCCGGCGCCCACGTCCATCTGATCGAGAGCATCGGGAAGAAAGCCGCGTTCCTGCGGGATGCGGTTCGCGAGACCGCCGTACCAGCCACCGTCCATCACGGTCGCATCGAAGACGTCGCGCCGCGCTTGGCCGGTGAAACCGACATCGTAACGGCTCGAGCGGTTGCGCCCCTTAAGGAACTATTAACCATGATAAACCCTTTGCTACAAAGGGGTGCACAAGCGTTGGTCATGAAGGGTCAAGATGTAGATGCTGAATTGACCCAAGCCGCTAAATATTGGACTATCGACCACACTGCCGTTCCCAGTCAGACTAGCCCGACCGGACGCATCTTGATCGTCCGCCGCCTGGAGCGGCGTCGGGGACACCAGGGCGCCAGCGGTTCGGGTCGAACCAGATAGCGCTCTCAAGTTGTTGATTTAATGCATGATCTTGACTTTGTGGATCATGCCTTCAAGCGAGGCCGCATGTCCGACCCATCCGCTCGCGTTCCGGACCAGCCGGTAAGATCATCCGCCCCGGCCTTGGGACCGCGCGTCCTCGCCATTGCCAATCAGAAGGGTGGCGTCGGCAAGACCACAACTGCCATCAATCTCGGCACCGCGCTGGCCGCCGTCGGCGAACGGGTGCTGATCATCGATCTCGACCCGCAGGGCAACGCTTCCACCGGCCTCGGCATCGACCGCGCCAGCCGGCGGTTCTCGACCTATGACGTCCTCGTGGGCGACACCCGGCTGCGCGCGGCGGTCCTTCCCACCACGGTACCGAGGCTGTTCATCGCGTCGTCGACCATCGATCTGTCGGGCTTCGAGCTGGAAGTCGGGCAGGCGCGCGACCGCGCCTTCCGCTTGCGCAATGCCCTGCAACCGCTGCGCACCGCGGGGCCGGATGAAATCGCTTTCAGTTACGTGCTGGTCGACTGCCCGCCGTCGCTCAACCTGCTGACCGTCAATGCCATGGCGGCCGCCAACGCGATCCTGGTGCCGCTGCAATGCGAGTTCTTCGCGCTGGAAGGTCTGTCGCAGCTCCTCAAGACCGTCGAGCAGGTACGCGCGACGCTCAATCCGGGGCTCTCGATCCACGGCATCGTGCTGACCATGTTCGACGCGCGCAACAATCTCTCCGGCCAGGTGGTGGCCGACGTGCGCGAGTTCATGGGGAGCAAGGTCTACGACACCGTGATCCCGCGCAATGTGCGGGTCTCGGAAGCGCCGTCCTATGGCAAGCCGGTGCTGGTCTATGATCTCAAATGCGTGGGCAGCGAGGCCTATCTCAGGCTCGCCACCGAAGTCATCCAGCGCGAACGCGCACTGATGGGACATCCCGCAAGCTGAGCTCGCGACGAGCATCGTGACAGAACCGGGCGAGGTACGGGCATGAACGACTTTTCGGGAGAACCGGCGATGGCGGACGAGCCCGTACGCTCGCGACTGGGTCGCGGGCTGGCATCCCTGATCGGCGACATGGGCGCCGAGACCAATCCCAGCGTCGAGCGCGCCCGCAGCCAGCGCCGCGTAAGCATCGAGTTCCTGCATCCCAACCCCCGCAACCCACGCCGTCACTTCGCTGTGGCCGAACTCGACGAACTCGCCGCCTCCATCAAGGAGCGCGGCGTGATCCAGCCGATCGCGGTGCGCCCGGCGCCCGGCGCCACCGGTGCCTTCGAGATCATCGCGGGAGAGCGCCGCTGGCGCGCCGCACAGCGTGCCGGCATTCACGACGTACCCGTGGTCGTCCTCGAGGTCAGCGACGCCGAGGCGCTGGAGCTCGCGATCATCGAGAACGTCCAGCGCGAGGATCTCAATCCGCTGGAAGAAGCCGCCGGTTATCAGGCGCTCGGCGACGCGTTCAAATACGGCCAGGACGACATCGCCAAGATCGTCGGTAAGAGCCGCAGCCACATCGCCAACATGCTGCGCCTGCTCAAGCTGCCGGAAGCGGTCCAGGCCTGCATCCGCAGCGGCGAACTCAGTGCCGGCCATGCCCGCGCGCTCATCGGCAACGCCAATGCCGAGGCGCTGGCGCGCGAGATCGTCGCGCGCGGCCTGAACGTGCGGCAGGTCGAGGCGCTGGTCCGCGACCATGTCGCGCGCAAGCCGCGCGCCGCGCCGGTAAAGGATGCCGACACCGCGGCACTGGAAAAGCGCCTCGGCGATGCGCTCGGATTGAAGGTTGGCATCGATCATCGCGGCGAGCGCGGCACCGTGCAGATCGCCTACAGCGATCTCGATCAGCTCCAGGACGTCGTGAGGCGGCTGGAGCGCGCGCCGCGGTAGGCCTGCCCTACGCGGGCTCTGCAATTGCCGGGGATCACGCGGCGGTCACGCCTGCCAGGCGTAGGCCACCTTGTCGAGCGTCTTGGCGCCGAATTTCTCGCATGAACGGGCGACCGGACGGCCGCCGAGAGCGCGATAGAATTCGACCGCCGGCTCGTTGTCCGACAGCGCCCACACCACGAGGCTGCGAATCCCGCTCTGGGCGAGGTCGCGCCGCGCCGCCGTGAACAGCCGGCGCCCGAAGCCCAGGCCCTGGAACTCCGGCCGCAGGTAAAGTTCGTAGATTTCGCCGTCATAGGTCAGGCTGCGCGCGCGGTTGCGCCCGTAATTCGCATAGCCAGCGAGGGTATCGCCGAATGCGAGGATCGAGATGCGGCTGCCCTTGCGAATGGCACCTGCCCACCATTCGGCGCCGCGCCGGTTGATCAGCTTGTCGAGTTCCGGTCCCGGGATGATCGCCTGGTAGGCGGTGCGCCAGGCGTCGTCATGGGTGGACGCCAGCGCAACCGCATCGGGCACTTTGGCGCGGCGGATTTCGATGAGGCTCGTATTCATGTGCGGATTCGCGCCGACACGGCCGCTCCCCTTTTTCCCCGACATTAACGATCCCTTAACATTGCCGATTATCGCGGCTGCGCCAGCAAAATCAACTGCCCCCTTCGACTGGGGGCAATCGCCGGGCTGATCGTGGCGATTTCGCAACACTTTTTTGAAGGCTGTGTCTTATTGGCACGGTTGGCACGTGCCGGTTGAATGCGGAGAATCCACCGGGGATGGGGTCAAACCTCTTCCGATTCCTTGCGGCGCTCGTCGCGCTTGCGCTCGTTGGGATCGAGCAGCTTCTTGCGCAGGCGAATCGATTTGG
>Ga0302325_10029838_pt1 | contig 11262 bp, 7 predicted proteins | sample Palsa_T0_2_FD_201948 | JGI IMG/M metagenome (GOLD analysis project Ga0302325, IMG submission 201948) | Peat permafrost microbial communities from Stordalen Mire near Abisko, Sweden - Palsa_T0_2 | ecosystem: Environmental > Terrestrial > Soil > Palsa > Peat permafrost | place: Sweden: Abisko...
CAGTTCGAGAACGTGATCACCGACCGGGCCGCGTTCTTCGAGCACGCCCTGCGCTGCCAGGGCCGCCTCACCGGCCTGCCGGCGGGGACCTGACCAGCTCAGCGGCGGACAATTGCGCCCACGCCGTGCGGGTGCCGAATAAATAGGGAGATTATCTATCCCAACGAATTTTTACCGTTGCTGGACCCGGAAACCCCGGATCACCGGCCCGCCGGTAAAGAACCGGCCGCGATTCTCATTGCCGCATTATTTGAGTGAATGTTCCCCCGACGGAATTGTCACCATCCCCGGCGAGTCGCGATAGAAGGCCGGGTCGAAAACACCTATGCTGCTTTACGGGATGGAATTGCGCCGCGACGTTGATGGAAGGGTTTACCAGTAGGCGCCCGTAAGGCGGGCGATAGCGGCCGTCTCGGGGGGAGATTCGCCATGCTCGCAGACAGAGATCCGCGCCGGGCCCGCCGCCGCCATTTCCTGGCCGCTGCCGCCATGCTCTCGGCCGCCGGGGCGGCCGCCGCCGTGCTGGCCATCGCCGTCCCGGTCGCCGCCCGGCCCGCCACGCCGGGCCGGGCCACCGCCGGTGCCCAGGCCCACCGGGGCGCGCCGCCGGGCCTGCACCCCGTCTCCTATCGCGGCTATACGTTCCAGATCCCCCGGGACTGGCCGGTGATCGATCTGGCGGCCCATCCCCGGCAATGCGTTGAGTTCAACCGGCACGTGGTCTACCTGGGCGCGCCCGGGCCCGACCCGGCGTGCCCGAGCGCGCTGATCGGGACAACGGAGGCCCTGCTGATCCAGCCGTCGGCCGCGCTGGCCGCGGTCCGCGCGGTGGACAATCCGGTCGACCGCCTGATCACGGTCGTGACCAGGCGCATCACGGTGACCGCGACGTACGGCGCGCGCCGCGGGCAGATCGGCGCCATCCTGGCCAGCGCATCGCTGCCCGCGCCCACCGTGGTGGCCCCGGGCCCGGTCGCGTGGGGGCCGCGGAGTTCGGGCCGCGGCGCCGCCGGGCTGCCCCTGCCCACGCCGATCCCGGCCGCTGCCACCAGCTATACCGGCCCGGGTTTCGACACGTGCACCGCGCCGAGCCCGGCGGCCATGCAGGCCGTCCTGCAGAACTCCGCGTACCGGGCGGTGGGCATCTACATCGGCGGCTCGGACCGGGCCTGCGGGCAGGTCAACCTGACCGCGGCGTGGGTCAGCGCCGAGGCTTTCGACGGCTGGCATTTCCTTCCCTTGTATGTGGGACCGCAGGCGAGTTTTGGCGAGCTCACCTCACCGGCCAGCCAGGCGGTCGGCGCGGCGGAGGACGCAGTGAATCAGGCTCAGTTGCTGGGCTTCGGGCTGGGCACCCCTATTTATTACGACATGGAGGCGTATTCGCCCAGTCAGACACCGGCCGCGCTGAGCTTCTTCTCGTCCTGGACCCAGGAACTGCACGCCCTTGGTTACCGGTCAGGGATCTACAGCAGTTCGCTGTCCGGCGTGCTGGATCTTGTGAACAACTACATGAATCCGGCCGACACGATGCCCGACGTGATCTATGACGCCCTGTGGAATGGCAACGCCAGCACACAGGACCCGGTGATACCGGTCACATCCTGGCCCGGCCACCTGCGGGTCCATCAGTTCTCCGGGGGCGTCACGCAGACCTTTGGCGGGCTGTCGCTGGATCTCGACCAGGATTATCTTGACGTCGGGCGCAGCGGAGCCGGGGGCGCTGCGCAGGCGTCGCAGGCGGTGGCCGATCAGTCGAGCGGCGTGGTCAACGCGTTCTTCCGCGGATCAGACGGGGCCCTGTGGCACGAATGGTTCGCCCCCGCCACCGGGTGGCACGGCCCGAGCAGCTTGGGCGGATCGCTCGCGGCCGAGCCATCGGTGGTGGCCTCGGTGCCGCAGTCCGTGGCGGTGTTCTACCAGGGGACGGACGGCCACCTGTGGCAAGCGGCCTACTCGCCCGGCGCCGGCTGGACCGGCCCGCAGGATCTGGGGATGGGCACGCTGGGCGGCCGGCCAGTGGCGGTGGCGCAGGCCAACGGGGTGATCGACGTGTTCTGGCCGGGCGCGGCCGGCGGCCCCCTGTGGCATGCCAGGTTCACCCCCGGACGCGGCTGGACCGGCCCGCAGAACCTCGGGGGCCACCTGGCCGCGGGACCGTCTCCCGCGGTGTCTGGCGGCGGCACGGTGAGCGTCTTCTGGCAGGGGACCGATGGCCACCTCTGGCACACCCTGCAGAGCCCCGGGCAGCGCTGGCGGCATCCGGCCAGCCTGGGCATGGGCCGGCTCGGCGGGGCTCCGGTGGCCACCGGCGAGGCCGACGGCACCATCGATGTGTTCTGGAACGGGACCGCCCGGGCCAGCCTGTGGCAGGCCGCGTACACCGCCGGTGCCGGCTGGGGCGGTCAGGCTCTGCTGGCCACGGGCGTGGCCTCCGCGCCGTTCGCGGTGGCCACGACGGCCGGCACGGCTGACGTGCTCTGGACGGGAGACGACGGGAACCTCTGGTGGTCAGCCCGGCCGGGCGGCACCTGGCAGAAACCGGCCCAGCTGCCCATGGGACCGCTGGGGGGCGCACCGTTCGCGGCTGGCCAGGCGGACGGCATGATCGACGTGTTCTGGCGCGGGCCGGCGGTCCCGGACCTCTGGCATGCCCGGTACAGCGGTTCCTGGGCCGGCCCGGTGGATCTCGGTGGGACTGACGGCTAACCAGCCGTCAGTCCCACCGGATGCCCTACTTCGTGGCCTCGCTGGCGGGCTTGCGCCACTGGATCGTAGGCCGGAGAGCCTCCAGCCGGACCCGGTGCGCGTAGCGCTTGGTGATGCCGAGCAGCGAATCGATCAGCGTGTCCGACAGCAGGTGCGGCTCGAGGCCGAGCTCGACCAGCCTGGTGTGGGTCACGTTGTAGTAGTGGTCGTAAAGCTCGACGCGGGGATTGTCCAGATGCTCGATCTTGACCGCGTCCGGGCTGCACCGGGCGATGGTCTCGGCGATCTGGGTGATCGACATGGACTCGGTCATCTGGTTGAAGACCCGGAACTCGCCCTGGTCAGCCGGGTTCTCACAGGCGATCTGGACACACCGGACGGTGTCCCTGATGTCGATGAGGCCGCGGGTCTGGCTGCCATTCCCGTACACGGTCAGGGGCTGACCCAGCACGGACAAGATGACGAACCGGTTCAGCACGGTGCCGAAGACCGCGTCGTAGTCGAACCTGGTCGCCAGCCGCTCGTCCCGGGCCGTTTCCGGCGTCTGCTGGCCGTAGACGACGCCCTGGTTGAGGTCGGTGGCGCGCAGGTTCCAGATCCGGCAGGCGAACTCGATGTTGTGACTGTCGTGCACCTTGGACAGGTGGTAGAACGAGCCGGGCCGCTTCGGGAACAGGACCCGGTCCTTGCGGCCCTTGTGCTCGACCTCGAGCCAGCCCTCCTCGATGTCGATGTTGGGCGTGCCGTACTCGCCCATCGTGCCCAGCTTGACCAGGTGGATGTCCGGGTTGGTCTCGGCGATCGCGTACAGCAGGTTGAGGTTGCCGATCACGTTGTTGGTCTGGGTGTAGACCGCGTGCTTCCGGTCAACCATCGAGTAAGGCGCAGCCCTCTGTTCGGCAAAGTGAACCACGGCGTCTGGCCGGAAGTCGTCCACTATGTGGTAGGTAAACGACGCGTCCACGAGATCGCCGATGTAGCACTTGATGTCCTGGCCCGTGTTCTCCCGCCACACCGCAATGCGGGTCTGCAGGGTCTCGATGGGCACCAGGCTGTCAACGCCGAGTTCGTGGTCGTACCCTCGGCGGGCGAAGTTGTCCGCCACCGCGACGTCATGGCCGCACGCCGAGAGGTGAAGCGCGGTCGGCCATCCGAGATAGCCGTCCCCGCCCAACACCAAGATCCTCATGACCTTGCTCCTGCCTTTTCGGTGTGTCGCTTGGATTGTCCCCGTCCGCGGTGGCCATACCTCTCCCCGGCCGCGTCGATGGTGGGGGTTCCCGTCCGCGGTGGTCTGCGTCTCCTGTCGGCCGCTGGCGTCCGCAGCAGCGCGGCCCAGCCACTATGCGGAGGGCGCCTACTTCCAGCATCGTTCGGTTCCCGTACTGTATACCTGACTGGACGGCCTTTCGGTGTTCCGAGTAAACGGCCCTCCGGTCTCCCGAGTACCTAGGATTCCCATGACTCTTGCACCTTCCCGGCTGGCCGCGTCCCTGCGGCGCCGGCTCCGCACCTCGCTGGGCAAGCGGTTCAGCAGGTTCGTGCCCGTGGCGGTCGCGTCATTCGCAGCGAGCCAGATCACGCTGACCCTCCTTCTGGGGCCCGGGCACGCGACCGCCGGCATTTCGGCGATTGCGGCATGGTTCACCGGCGCTGCGGTCAGTTACATACTGAGCCGCTGGGCCTGGGAGCGGAAGGGCAAGCCGAGCCTGGTCCGGGAGACCCTGCCCTTCTGGGCGGTGTCGGTCGGCGCCGCGGTCGTGCTGACCCTGACGGCCAAGTACGCGAACCATGAGGCCATGCGGATGGGCCTGTCGCATGCCGCGCGGGTGCTGTTCGTGGACGGCGCCTACCTCGCGGCGAACTGCGTGACGTTCCTCGCGAGGTTCGTGATCTTCCACTACGTTCTCTTCGCGGACCGCGGATCGTCACCAGTGGCGGCCGGCGTGCCGCCGGAGGCGGTGAGCCCGTCCCCGCCCGCGGAGGCGGATCCGGCCCGGGCCGCGCGGACCACCGGCACGGCGCGGGTCAACGGGTCGGCCGACTGGGAGCGACTCCCGGCCGCGCCCGCGGCGGGGGACGGCGACGGCGAGGTGGCCGGGCGGGGCGCCCGGCGCTGATGCTCGCGCCACCAGGTGCGCGCGATCACGCCGGCGAATTTAAGGCCGTAGAGCGCGTTGTGCCCCTTCTTGCTCTCGCCCACCTGCCGCTTGTGGATCGTGGCGGGTACCTCCACCACCCGGAACCCCCGGGCCAGCACGGCGATCAGCAGTTCGGCTGACTGGTACTGCGGTTGCTCGAGCCGGACCTCGCCGGTGACCTCCGCGCGCATCGCCCGCAGGCCGAACGAGGAGTCGGTGATGCGTTCCCCGGTCAGCATGCTGATGGTCACCGCGAAGACCCACGTCCCCAGCCGGCGCACCGGGTCCTTGGTCTCCTGGCTGCCCAGCTTGCGTGATCCGGTGACGAAGTCGGCCTGGCCCGCCAGCACGGGCGCCAGGACGCGCTCCATCTCGGCCGGGTTGTACTGCCCGTCCGCGTCAGTCGTCACGATGTAGGCCGCCCCGCCTTCGCGCGCGAGGCGGTAGCCGAGGCGGAGGGCGGCGCCCTGCCCCCGGTTGACCGGGACATCGCAGACGAGCGCGCCATGGGCGCGGCCCTCGGCCACGGTGGCGTCCCGGGCGCCGTCGGATACCACGATGACCGAGGTGGCGAGCCCGCACAGGGTCGCGGGAAGAGCGTCGACGACCGAGCCGAGCACCCCCTCCTCGTTGAAGGCAGCGATCACGATGGCGACCGGCGGCAGAGCCGCCGCGCGCTCGCCGTACTGGGCGGCGAATGCCTCGATGGCGGCACTGTCGATGGCCTCGTCGGCGGTGGGATAGGAAGTCACTGCGCTGCCTCCATCGCTACCGGGCGGGCCGCGAATTCGGGATCACGCAGGGTCACCAGGACCGGGGAACGTCCTTCAGCCGCCATCGATTCTCCATTCGCGATATGCGCCGTACGTATTTCCGGTCGGTTTACGCCCCGGCGCAGCCTGCATATGCTGCCGGGCTTAGCTGAATGCACACTGACGAGATGCTGAAAGCTTCAGTTATCCCGCACGGGTGCACTCGGTCACGGCCCGCATTGCCCGGGCGAAACCGGTCAATTCGAGCCGGCGTGCACGGTGGTCGCGTCGCCCCACATGCTTTCCCGCAGTTGTTACGGAAACGCGACCATGCAAGGTGCACGGTTAGTGTAGCGGCGCAGCGTATGAGCCAGTAACCGGGATGCTGGTATGCCATGCTGGGGGCTTCGCTGCCGCACGGGGGGACGCTGGAGGAAGTGATCCCATGACGACCGGGGCCACAGGTCCGCGAGCAGACGCGGGTCCCCTCGCCGAGTCGCAGGAGATCCTGCGCTCCCGCATCGACCTGAGCCGCCTTGGCCCGCTGAGCCGGGCGGTCACCGAGCACATCATCGTCGCGAGCGCCGATTTCGACTACGCAACTGATCTTGTCTGCGATGAGGAAGCGCTGGCCGCCGGGGTCGCCGAGGTCGCGGCGGGCACGGTGGTGGTCGCCGACGCGGCCATGGTCGCGGCCGGCATCACCGGCCACCCGGTGACCTGCAAGAGCGACGAGCCGCTGACGCAGCGGCTGGCCCGCAGCGCCGGCATCAGCCCGGCCGCCGCCGCGGTCCGGCTGGCCTTCGGCCAGGCCGGCCCGGGGGCCATCTGGGTGGTGGGAGGCGAGCCCACGGCCCTGGAAGAGGTCATCAGCCGGGATGTGCAGCCGTCCCTCGTCATCGGCCTGCCGGTGGGCTTCGCGGGCGCCGCGGAGGCCAAGGACGCCCTGCGGGCCAGCGGCCTGCCATCGCTGAGCAACCGGTCGGAGAAGGGCGGCGCCGTGGTGGCCGCCGCGGCGTTCAACGCCCTGCTGGGCGCGGCGGCGGGCCAGCAGTAGCGCACCCTTCCGGCCACGTCCGGATCAGGCCCGGCCGGCCCTGGTCCGGGCCCAGCCCGGACTGCCGTTACGCTCGATCATCTGCCAGCCGGAACTGGAGGAGTGCGCACTGCCATGGTCGCCGCCGAGGCCCTGCCCTACCTGCTCGGGCTCCGCCTGAATGGCCGCGCCGTCCTGGTCGCCGGCGGCGGCGCGGTGGCCGCCCGGCGGGTGCCCGCCCTGCTGGAAGCGGGCGCCGAGGTCCTCGTCGTCTCGCCCGAGCTGAGCCCGTCCCTGCACGCACTCGCCGCGGCCGGCCGGATCCGCTGGCAGTCACGGGGCTACCAGGCCGGTGACGCCCACGGGGCGTGGCTGGTCTGCGCGTGCACCAGTGACCTGGCGGTGAACACCACCATCGCCGCGGATGCCGAGGCCGCGGGGATCTGGTGCGTCCGGGCCGACGATGCGGCCGCCTCCGCAGCCTGGACGCCGGCCTCCGGGCAGGCGGGCGACGTGCAGGTGGGCGTGCTGAGCGGCGATCCCCGGCGCAGCGCGGACATCAGGGACGCGGTGCTGGGCGGCCTGCGGTCCGGTGCGCTGAGCGCCCGCCGGTACCGCCAGCGCACCGGCGGCGTCGCCTTGGTCGGCGGTGGCCCGGGTGACCCCGGGCTGATCACCGTGCGGGGACGGCAGATGCTGGCCGACGCGGATGTCGTGGTGGCCGACCGGCTCGCGCCGCAGTCGCTCCTGGACGAGCTGCCACCGAGCGTCGAGATCGTGGACGCGGCCAAGATCCCGCGCGGCCGGGCCATGGCCCAGGAGGACATCAACGCCCTCCTGGTGACCAAGGCCCGTCAGGGCCTGCGCGTGGTCCGGCTCAAGGGCGGGGATCCGTTCGTCTTCGGCCGCGGCGGGGAGGAACTGCTGGCCTGCCTGCGCGCGGGCGTGCCGGTCACCGTGGTGCCCGGGGTGTCCAGCGCGACCGCGGTGCCAGGCGCGGCCGGGGTGCCGGTCACTCACCGCGGCGTGGCCCAGGAGTTTCACGTGGTCTCGGCGCATGTGCCGCCGGATGACCCGCGCTCCACCGTGGACTGGCCCGCGCTGGCCCGTTCACCGGCGACCCTCGTGCTCCTCATGGCCGTCGAGCACCTCGGGGTGATCGCCGACGCGCTGATCGAGCACGGTCGCGGCGAGAGCACTCCAGTTTCCGTCATAGTGGACGGCACGCTGCCTACGCAGCACATAATTACCTCAGTACTAAACACGGTCGCACGTGAGGCGTCAGCAGCGGGCATCCGTCCTCCGGCCGTCGTGGTGGTGGGTGAGGTCGTGACGGTCGCGGTGCAGATCGCTGGGCTTTCGCGTGAGCCGGGCGGGGCCGCCCCGGCTGGCACCTTCGTGCCCGCCCCTGCCGGATGACGGGCGGGCCGCAGGTGACGGACTACGGGGTAACTGGCCATACCAGACGGAAAGGCGACGGCAGGAGCGCAATGACGGAGGGACAGGGACTGGCGGGCGGTTCCGCGCGCACCGTGGGCGCGGATGAGCCGCCGTCTGCCCAGGGCCGCCCCGGTGTCCCGCGCGCCGCGCCGGGTCCCGCTGCGGCCGGCGGTCCCGCTGTGACGGGCGGTCCCGCTGTGACGGGCGGTCCCGCTGCGGCCGAGCCCGCGCCCGCGGAGGTGCCGCACCGCCGGGTCGACGCCCGGCAGCTTGAGGCAGCCCTGCTCGCCCTGCGGCACCGGATCGTCGATGTCACCCTGCTCTTCGAGACCGACGGCGTGGCTGAGGCCCGGGCCGAGCGGCGCAAACTGCTCAGCCAGATCGACGACTACCTGCTGCCGCGGCTGCGCCAGTCCGGTGCGCCGATCCTGGTGGCCCTGGTCGGCTCCACCGGGGCTGGCAAGTCGACGCTGGTGAACAGCCTGGTCGGCATGCAGATCAGCAACACGGGGGTCCGTCGCCCGACGACGAACAGCCCCGTGCTCGCGTGCCATCCTGATGATGCGGACTGGTTCGCGGAGAACGTCTTCCTGCCGACCGTCCCCCGGGTGCGCCAGCAGGGGCTGGCCAGATCGGGCCGCGACGGGCTGCTCGTGCTCGCGGCGAGCGAGGGCATGCCCAGGGGCGTCGCCCTGCTGGACACCCCGGACATCGACTCCGTGGTGCAGGCCCACCGGGAGTTCGCGTACCAGTTCCTGGACGCGTCGGACCTGTGGCTGTTCATGACCAGCGCCAGCCGGTACGCCGACGCGAGCGTCTGGGAGCTACTGCAGCACGCCCGGGACCGGGGGGCCGCCCTGGGGATCGTGCTGTCCCGCGTCCCCCCGTCCGCCGGGGCGGAGCTCACCAAGCATTTCGGCGCCATGCTGGTGGCGAACGGGCTCGGAGACAACCAGCGCTTCGTGATCAACGAGACCGTCATCAGCGAAGGGCAGCTCCCTCGCGAGGCCTCAGGCCCGCTCCGGGCGTGGCTCGAGGACACCGCGGCCACCGGTGATCGCCGGGTGGCCGTCCTGACCCAGACCATGTCCGGCGTGCTCGACACGTTCCGCAGCCGGATCCCGGCGCTGGCGGGCGAGGCGCAGGCCCAGCTCGCCGTCCGGGCCGAGCTGGAAGCCGTGGTGGAGCGGGTGTACGCGGCCGCGCTCGCCGAGATCGCTGAGGCGCTGCGGAACGGCTCGCTGCTGCGCGGCGAGATCCTGGCCCGCTGGCAGGATTTCGCGGGTACCGGCGATCTGCTGCGGGCTCTGCAGTCCGGCCGCAGCGGGCCGTCCGGCCGGCAGCACAAGCGGGCCCGGCCGGGCCGGGCCGAGGCGCTCAAGGCCGCTATGCGGGCCGGGATCGAGTCGCTCGTGGTGTCCGTGGCCGACCGGGCCGCGGAGGGGTCCATCAGCCAGTGGCGCAGCCACCCGGCGGGCGCGGCCCTGCTCGACCGGCTGTCGACCGGGGATGACGGCGATGACTGGGCGGGTTCAGACTTTGCGGCCGAGGCGGGGCTGATCCTCGGCCTGACCATGAACCAGGCCGGCGCCGGCGGGGGAGCGGCCGATGGGCCGCAGGCCGCGCTCTCGGCGCTCGGCCGGTCGTCGGCCGACCTGGCCCCCCGGGCCGCCCGCACGGTCAGCAGCTGGCAGGACCACGTGCTGCGGCTCGTGCGGGCGCAGCGGATGACGAAGCGGTCGATCGCGCGGATCATCTCCTTCGACAATGACTCGCTGAGCACGTTGCTGGCGGTCGGGCTGCTGGGCACCGGCCCGGGCGATGCCACGGCAGACGAGGGCGTGAGCGCGGTGCCGCAGCATCTGCTCACCTCGCTGCTCGGGGCCGGGCAACTCCGCGACATCAGCGCGAAGGCCCGGGAGGACCTGCAGGAGCGGATCAGGTTGCTCTTCGACGATGAGATGGTGCGCTTCGCGGCGGTCGTCCACGCGGCCGGCGAACTGGACGGCGCGAGCGCCGAGCACCTGCAGCAGGCCGCCGACGCCCTTGAGGCCGCGCGATGACCGTGGGGGAGCCCATCGCGACCTGGATGGGCAGCGGTGGCCGCGATCTGTCCGGCCGGCTGACCGCGCTGGCCCGGCTGGTCCAGATCGGGTCGGCCCGGACCGGCCCGGACGGCTTCAGCCCCGAGCTGCTGGCCGATGCCGGGCAACTGGTCGCCCGGGCCGGTGAACGGCTGCGGCTGTCGGCGAACCACACGGTGGCGATCCTGGCCGGGGGGACCGGGAGCGGCAAGTCGTCCCTGTTCAACCGGCTGGCTGGGGCTGATTTCTCGCCAGTGGGGGCGACCCGGCCGGTGACCCTGAATCCGCACGCCTGTGTCTGGGGCATGGAAGGCGCGGGCCCGCTCCTGGAATGGCTGGGCGTCCAGCACCGCTACCGCTACGCGCGGTCGAGCGCCCTCGGCGAGGGTGAGAGATCCTTGCGCGGCCTGGTCCTGCTCGATCTTCCCGATCACGACTCGGTGCTGGGCGGGACCGCGGAAGTGAACCGTCTCGTCGCGCTGGCCGACCTGATGATCTGGGTGCTCGATCCGCAGAAATACGCGGACGCGGCCGTGCACAGCCGGTTCCTGACCCCGATGGCGGGTCATTCCTCGGTCATCACGGTCGTGCTGAACCAGTCGGACCTGCTCACCGCCACCCAGGCGGAGGACTGCGTGTCGGATCTGCGCCGGCTGCTCGATTCCGAGGGCCTGGCCGACGCCCGCCTCCAGCTCACCTCCGCCCGCACCGGGGCCGGCCTGGACGACCTGCGCAAGGTGCTGGCGGACACGGTGTCGGCCAGGCGTGCGGCCAGTGAGCGGATCGGCGCCGACGTGGACGCCATGATCGAGCGCTTTCTCCCGTACGCGGGAGAGATGAGCGTCACGGGAGCCCTGGACGACGCGGAGGAGGAGCCCTGGGCCGTCCCGCCGCGCAGCGCAGAGATGCTCGCCGAGTCGTTCGCCCGCGCCGCCGGGGTACCGGGCGTCGGCCAGGCCCTGCAGAGTGCGCGGGAACTCAAGGCGGTGGACTACGTGGGCTGGCCCGTGGCCTGGCTGGCCGACCGGGTGGTGGGCCGCCATCCCGTCCGCAAGCTGCGCCTGGGCAATCTCTGGGACGAGTTGCGCGAAGTGTCAGCC
>Ga0302325_10029839_pt1 | contig 11261 bp, 15 predicted proteins | sample Palsa_T0_2_FD_201948 | JGI IMG/M metagenome (GOLD analysis project Ga0302325, IMG submission 201948) | Peat permafrost microbial communities from Stordalen Mire near Abisko, Sweden - Palsa_T0_2 | ecosystem: Environmental > Terrestrial > Soil > Palsa > Peat permafrost | place: Sweden: Abisko...
CCCGGGATTACACGCCGGTCAGCGATCGGGCCGACACCGTGCTCGACGTCGCGCAGATCGCCCGCTGGGCCGGCTGCCTGGGCGGGGAGACCACGGTGGTGCCGATCGAGGGCGCGCGCCATGACGTGTTCCTGTCGCTGGCGGAGCCGCGCGCCCATGCCTACGCGGTGATGGGCGACTGGCTCGGACGCCGCGGCTTGTGACCGGCGCCGTTATGGGGTGATGACGATGCGCTGGCTGCTGCCGGTGTCCTTCCAGGCCGTTTCGATGTCGGCGAGCGGGACCGTCCTGGCGTCTACCTGGAAGGTCCCGGCGGTGATCGCGTCGGCCAGCGCGGGGAGCTCGGCCACGATGGCGCGGGCCGGCACCGAGCCCTGGCCGCTGCCGACGATCTGCAGCCGGGCGGCGCGCAGTGCCGCGGACGGGACCGCGGCGGTGGGCCCGGCCACCGAGCCGATCTGGATCCAGGCGAGCGGCTTCCCCCGGTCGGCGCGGTCCGTGACCACCGCCGCTATGGCGTCGGCGGCGGGCTGGCCCCACAGGTAGTCGATGACGACGTCGACATCGCAGGCGGCGTGGCCCAGGCGCTCGGCGGCATCGGGCGCGGCACCGTCGAGCGAGACGGTCGCGTCGGCGCCGAGCTCGGCCAGGGCGGCCAGCTTCGCGGGCTGGCGGCCGGCCCCGATGACGTGGCTGGCCCCGAGGTACTTGGCGACACCGATGGCCATCCGGCCGGCGTTGCCGGTCGCGCCCAGGACCAGGACGCGCTGGCCCGCGGTGAAGTCGATACGCTGACGCAGGGCGAGCCAGGAGGACATGGCGGGGTTCATCGCGGCGGCGATGAGCACCGGGTCGCTGCCGACCGGCAGCACGACGCTGCGGCGCAGGTCGATGACGGTTTGCTCGGCCATCGCGCCCATGGTGGTGTCGGGCAGGATGAAGTACCGCAGCATGCCGTCGGGGGCGCGGCCCACGCCGTCGATGCCGGGGACCAGGGGCAGCTCGCCGGAGCTGGTGTAGTGCGAGCCGTTGGCCTGGGACCGCACCCGGGGGTGCAGGCCCGCGGCGAGGACGTCGACGAGGACCTCATCGGGGTCTCGCGGGACGGGAACCGGGAAGTCCTGGCAGGTCGGAGGGGTGTCGAAGTCGGTGACGACGGCTGCGCGCATGGCCGCTTCTCCCTTGATCTTGATATCTTGGATGAGTGGTAACACGAACTAAATTAGATGGTAATACGAACTAACGCAAGCTAAGCTGATGACCATGGAAACTGAGCCGGTTCCGGCTGACGTCGTGGACAGCCTGGTGCTGGCCTCGTTCACGGTGATCGCCCTGCTGAGCCGGGTCGCCGCGGAGCACGACCTGTCGCTGACGCAGCTGCGGGTGCTGGCGATCCTGCGCGACCGGGAGCCGACGATGGCCGAGCTGGCGGCCTACCTGGGGCTCGAGCGGTCATCGGTGAGCGGGCTGATCGACCGGGCGGTCAAGCGCGGACTGGTGCGCCGGGACGCCAGCGAGGACGACGGGCGGGCGGTGCGGGTCAGCCTCACGCCGGACGGACGGCGGCTCGCGAGCGCGGGGGCACAGGAGATTGGCGAGCTGCTCGGGCCGATGACGGGCCAGCTGAGCCAGGCTGAGCGCAACCGGCTCGGCCTGCTGCTCGGCAAGCTACTGAGCTAGCTACCGGGCTGAGACATGCTGGGGTGCGTTCCGCCGGCCGTGGTAGACAGGTCCGCATGGCGAAAATTCTTATCTCCGTCGAGCGGACGATGGCGGCCCCAGCCGACACGGTCTACCGCTGCATCGCAGACATGCATGATCATCCGGATTTCCTGCCGCCTGCGTTCTCGGACTTCCAGATCGAGTCCGGCGGCGTCGGGGCCGGCACCGTCACGCGGTTCAAGGTGACGGCGGGCGGACGCAGCCGCGAGTACCGGATACAGATCGCCGAGCCTGAGCCGGGCCGGGTCCTCACCGAGTCCGACACCAGCTCGAGCCTGATCACGACGTGGACGGTCACCCCGCAGGGCGACGCGTCGGTGGTCCAGGTCGCCACCACGTGGGACGGCGCGGGCGGTATCGGCGGCTTCTTCGAGCGGACGTTCGCGCCGCGGGCGATGCGCCCCATCTACGCGGACGAGCTCGCGCGGCTCGACGCTTACGCCGCTCGGAAGCAGGGGTCCGCGTGAAGGCGCCGGTTAATGTCAGCGCGGCGCTGGCGTCCTTCGACGAGATCTACAGCCCGCGGATCGTCACCCGGATGAACGATTACGACGTACGCGTGGCCCACGTCAAGGGCGAGCACCTGTGGCACGTACACGAGGACACCGACGAGTTCTTCCTGGTCCTTGACGGTCAGTTCGATGTGGCCATCCGCGATGGCGACGGCGGCGAGACCACCGTCAGCCTGCGGCAGGGCGACACGTTCGTGGTGCCCAAGGGGACCGAGCACAAGCCGTCGTCACCCGGCGGCTCGATTCTCATGTTCGAGCCGTCCGGCACGTCCACCACCGGCGACCGGCACGAGGGGCCGATCCCGGACCACGTGGACAGCACCACCGGGCATGAGCTCGGCTAAACGACCCGGCCGGCGCCAGGAACGGGCAATGAGTCGACCGGTGGCCCGCTGGCAACCGGCTCGGCCCACGGGCATAACAGTCTGGATCGACTTCTGGCAGATGCAGTGCTGCGGTAAACCGTTCAGCCTGGGCACGCAGGTGGCCTGGACGCTGCGTGGCCTCGAACGCGACTGGATCGGGGAGGTGCTCGGACCGGACGCGCCGCTGACCGCGGATGCTACGGAAGAGCACCACGGCGGCGTCGATGTTGACACCGGACCGACCCGGGGCACGGTGCGGCGCATCCTCGCCGTGCACTGCCGCTTCGCGGCCAGGCCTGACAGCGGATCGCTCACCGCCTACCCCGTCCCGGGTTCCGGGATCTGGACGGACCTGAAATCGGCGGACGGGTGGACCGCCGATCGCGGCGACGAGCGATTCCTCGGCTACCTCGTCCGGCTCGCGGACGTCTCCGCGGAGACGTCCGGTGATAGCTAGGCACGGGGATAATGACCAGATGCGCATCCGGGCCGCGGAGACAGCCGACCTACCCGCTCTGCAGGACATCGAGAAGGCGGCCGGGCTCTGCTTCGGGGACATCGGGATGCCGGAGATCAATGAGTACCAGCCTCTCCCGCTAGCCGAGCTCGCGGTGTACCAGCAGTCCGGACGAGCCTGGGTCGCCGTCGAAGAGGCTGGTGATCCGGTCGCGTACCTGCTCGCCGACCTGGTCGACGGCAACCTGTTTATCGCGCAGGTGTCGGTGCACCCGGACAGCGCCCGCCGCGGCATCGGCAGATCGCTCATCGATCATGTCGCCGACGAGGCGGTGGCCGCGGGGATCACGGCGCTGACCCTGACCACGTTCAGCCAGGTGCCGTGGAACGCGCCCTACTACGAACGCTGCGGATTCCGGCGCCTGGACGAAGCCGAGCTGACACCGGGCCTGCGGGCGATCCGCCGCCACGAAGCCGAGATGGGCCTGGATCGCTGGCCGCGCCTGTGCATGCGCCGCGACCTGTAGCCGCGAGCGCCTCGCTGATCCCACATGCCCCACGGCCGAGCCTTGCTCGCAGCGTCCGTACCGGTCGTGTTCGCGTCCGGCCCCATACGCACCTTTCGGTGGACCTCGAATACCTCGTCAGTCCCACAGAGCCCGTACGTTCCGGGTTGACTGAGATGCCATTGTCATGAAGGAATCACCCTATACAAAAGTTTGTGCAGGGTGATTCCTTCATGACAAACCTGAAGCGTTTAATTGGGGGCGCTGGCCGAGCCGGGGCGGTGCGAATGGGAAGAGCGGGGCGCTTGCGGCCTGTGTCCAGTGCAGCAGAGTGATCCGGGCGCCAGAGTTAACCGGCGTCACGTGCGGCGGGTCGCGGATATACGGTCTGGGAATGAGCACGAGCTACCAGATTTCTCGCAAGTGGGCGCTGGGTGCCCGGTCCGTGATTACCGATGACACCGGCATCGAACGGTTCGAGGTGCAGGGGCCGCGCGGGTTCTCCGGGAAGCTGTCCATCCGCGATCCGGGCGGCGTAGAGGTAGCGGCCATCTCGCGCCGGGGGCTCGGCTCGCGGTACGAGATCCGCACCGGCGGCGAGCTGACCACGATGCGCCCTCGCGGGTTCGCCGGCCGGCGCTTCGAGATCGTCTCGGGCGCCGACCAGCTGGAGGCGCGCGGGAACTTCTCCGGCCGTCAGTACTCCGTCACTCGCAACGGCGCCCCGGCCGCCGCGGTGACGCAGTTGCGGACATTCCGCGAACGGTTCGCCGTCGAGGTCAGCGACTCCGAGGATCCCGTGCTCATGCTGGCGGTGGTGCTGGTCATCGAGACCATCAGAGCCCAGCGGAGCGCTGCGGCCGCCAGCGGCTGACGGGCCGTAAGCTACAAGCATGGCGCTGGCACCCGGGTTGCGCTCGTTCGTGGGAATTACGGTCGCCGACACCGACACAGCTACCGCGATGGGCAGCGGCGACGTGCCCGTACTCGGCACGCCGCGACTGCTCGCGCTGGCCGAGGCGGCGACGGTGGCGGCCATCAGCCCCCGCCTGGAACCAGGTCAGACCTCGGTCGGCACGTCAGCCGTCATGGAACACAACCGGCCTAGCCCGATCGGGGCGGAGGTCGTCGTCGAGGCCGAGCTCACTGAGGTGGACGACCGGCGGCTGGTGTTCAGCTTCAGGGCCCGGCAGATCAGTTCCCGCGATCACGTCGTGGTGCTGGGCGCAGGCACGCTCGAGCGGATCCTGGTGGACCGGGATCAATTCGTCAGCCGAGCCCAGAACGACCACTGAGGCGCGTTGTGGCGTGGCGGCGTGGACCACGATGACGTCATGACCGACGGTACTGGCAGCGGCTGGGCCGAGTTCTACGCGTCGTCCGCAGGCCGTGAGCCGCGGCCCATGCTGCTGCGGGCCTGCGAGCAGCTCGGGCCCGGCGCGGGCCGGACGGCAGTTGACCTGGGCTGCGGTGAGGGTACCGACGCACTGACCTTGCTGGCCCGCGGCTGGTCCGTCATCGCCATCGACAGCGAACGGGCCGGATTGGACTTGCTCACGGCGCGGATCCCGGCCGGAACGGCCCGGCACCTCCGCGTCGTGTGCGCCTCGTACGCCGACGCGGACCTGCCGCGGGCGCACCTGGTGCACGCCGGCTTCAGCCTGCCGTTCTGCGCTCCGGACCAGTTCGGTGACCTGTGGGCCCGCATCCGCTGGGCGCTGCTGCCCGGCGGGATCTTCGCCGGACAGCTGTTCGGCCCCCATGACAGCTGGGCAGGCAGTCCCGGCATGGTCTTCCACAACCGATCCGAGGTCGACAACCTGCTCGATGGCCTGGAGATCCTCGAACTGCGCGAAACCGATGAGGACGGCCGGGCTTCCAGCGGTCCGAAGCACTGGCATCTGTTCGACATCGTGGCCCGCGAGCCGGCCACGCCGTAACTCAGCCCAGTACGGTCAAGCCCAGTGCGGTCAGCCCAGTGCGGTCAGTCCAGTGCGGTCAGCCCAGCACGGCTGGCTTGAGCACGTCCTCGCACCACTGCCGGAAGGTCGTCGGGCTGGCGGTCTCCGGGGTGCGCGGCACGCCGTCGTCGAGGCCCTCGGCCTTGGCCTGCATCATGTCGACCACGCCCTGGACGAATGCGTCGCCGACCCCGTAGCTGGCCATCCTTGCGCCGAGGTCCGCGATCGACTGCTGCTGGTAACGCACCGGCCGGCCGAGTACCCCGGTCATGGTGCGCGCCATGTCATCGGGCGAGATGTCCGCTGGGCCGAGCACCGGGACGCTCCCGGATCCCGTCCAGGACCGGTCGAGCAGCAGCCGGGTGGCCACCGCGGCGATGTCCCGGGTCGCGGCGGCCGGGGCCTTCTGGTCGGCGGCCTCGGTGCCGGTGAACACGCCCTCGCCGCGGATCGAGGCCACCTGGCGCAGCAAGTTATCCATGAAGGACGGGTTCGCCAGCGCGCGGTAGGCCACGCCGGTGCTGGCGATGAGGTCGTCCATCTCGAGCGACGCGGTGACGAGCCCGGCGCGGCCCGCGACGGGGGTGCCCCGGCCGAGCGCCGACACGCCGACCACGTGCCCGACGCCGTGCGCGGTGAACGCCTTCGCCGCGGCCTGGGTGAACCCGGAGTATGCGACGTGAAGGCTGGGTGCCTGGGAATCCGGCGGGACGAGCCAGAAGACAGCGTCCGCGCCGGCGAACGCGCGGTCGACGACGTCGGCGTCGGCGTGCGAGCCGGTCACGATGTCGACGCGGTCGCGGATCGCGGCGGAGAGCTTGGCCGGATCCCGCGCGATGACGCGGAGGTCCTCCCCGTTGTCGCGGCTGAGGAGGTTGCCGAGGACCCGGCTGCCGATGTCGCCCGTAGGCGTGGTGATGACGATCATGACGTCATCCTGCGGGCAGCGCGGGGTGAGCGTCCAATACCTCTTCGCGGCGATTGATACCCTAGGGGCATGGATCTCGACCTGCGTAAGCTGCGTTACTTCGCCGCGGTCGCGGAGCACCGGCACTTCGGCCGGGCCGCCGAGCAGCTGTATATCGCGCAGCCCGTGCTATCCAGGCAGATCCGCGCGCTCGAGCAGGAACTCGGCTGCGCGCTGCTGATCCGGACCACCCGCAGCGTGCAGCTCACCCCGGCGGGTGAGCAGCTCTGCGAGGAGGCGCGGAGCGTATTCGCGACCGTCGACGCCGCCGTCCGGCGGGTCCACGAGATCAACCGAGGCGTCGAGCGGCTGGTCGTCGGGTTCGCACCTGGGCTACTGGTCGCCGAGGCGGTCCGCGCGTACGCGGCGACGCACCCCGACGTCGGGATCGAGCTGCTCCAGCTGCACTGGTGGGAGCAGGACGCGCCGCTACGGGACGGCCGGGTCCACGTCGGGTACCTGCGGCGCCCGTTCGACGACACCGGGCTGCGGACCATCGCGGTCGGCAGCGAGCCGAAGGTCGCCTGCCTGCCCACGACCCACCCGCTGGCTCGCCGCCGGGCGCTGACCATGGCCGACCTCGACGGCGAGCCGATCATGAACAGGCAGGCGCGGCGGCGGACCTCCTCCCTCGAGGAGAAGTTCGAGCTCATCGCGCTCGGGGAAGGCATCGCCCTGGTGCCGCGCAGCGTCGCGCGGTCTTACTCACGACCCGATCTGGTCTACCTGCCGGTGACCGACAGCGTGCCCGTCGAGACCTGCGTGGTGGTGCCCGAGGATCGGCGGGAGCGCCGGGTGCTCGACTTCGTGGCGGTCGCCGCGCAGACACTGCGCGAGGAGCCGCCCCGGCTCGCGGCGGTCGACTAAGCCGGAGGAGGTCAGGAGCCTTCCTGGTAGATGGCGATGGTCCAGCTCGCCGGGCGTTTGGCGTAGGCGGCGGCCCAGTAAGAGCTGGGGGCCTGGATGCGGAAGGTCATGGTGTCCGGTACGCCCGCCCGGCCGCCGAAGGTGATCTGGCCCGGCGGCTGCTGTCCGCCCGCGCCGACGAGCCGGGTGCGGTCGTCGATGCCGACGCTGGAGTGCTGCGCCAAGTTGCGGCAGGGACGCAGACGTCGCGCATTACCTGGTCCGAGCTCACGAGCGACTCCGCCGATGCCGTGATCGCGCAGGTGCGGTACTTCGCCGCTCGCGGTACGCCCGTGGAGTGGAAGCTCTATGACTACGACCAGCCTGCCGATCTGGCCCAGCGGCTGCTAGCGGCCGGCTTCGTGGCCGATGACGAGGAGCTGATGCTGGTCGCCGAAACCGCTGCCATGGATTGCGATGTCAGGCTGCCGGACGGCGTGCGGCTGGACCTGGTGACTGACCGTGCCGGCGTCGAGGCGATGATGGCCGTGCATGACCTCGCGTTCACTGGGCACCCGTCTCCCGGGCTCGGCGAGCGGCTGGTGACCCAGCTCAGGGAAGCACCTGAGCTGGTCCAGATGGTCGTTGCCATGGCCAGCGACGAGCCGGTCAGCGCGGCCAGGGCGGAGTTCGTCCCGGAACCGATTTTGCCGGGCTGTGGGGCGGGGGAACCGTTTCAGCCTGGCGTGGCCAGGGGATCTTCCGTGCACTGGTCGCGTACCGGGCGGGCCAGGCCGCCGCCCGCGGCTACCGCCTTTCTTCAGGTCGACGCGCTGCCAGCCAGCCAGCCGATCTTGCAGCGGATCGGCTTCAGGCCGGTTACTTCCACCACCCCCTACGTCTGGACGCCGCTGGCCCGTAGGTGAGCCGGCGCGCTCCTGCACGGGGTGCCCGAGCACAACGCGGACCGGGTCTGGGGCTACTGCGGTGTCGCCCGGATCTGACCCTGGTCACGCGCTCGCGTACAGGGTCGACGTCCAGATGTGCAGCAGGGTGCTGACCAGGGTGCCGGTGTCGTCGAACGGCGGCGTGCCGGTCGCGGCCAGATAATAGAGCCGTTCGCCGAGCCAGGTGAGGGCGCTCGCGACCGCTTCGATGTCCTGGCCGGCCAGGTTCTGGGAGGCCCGCGGGTCGGCGGCGATCTGGGCGATGGTGGCGTCGGTGAAGGTCCGCATCTGCTCGAGCCAGAGCTCGGTCAGCCGGGGATCGGCCCGCCAGTTCTCGACAATGGCCCGCAGCACGGGCGCGCTGGCCTGCCACAGCTCGGCTCCGGCGGTGATCCCGGCGCGCAGCGCGGCGACGGGATCGGCGGGGCTCGCCAGCCACGGTTCGGCGGCGACGTGACCGCGGCCGACGGCACGCCGGACGAGTTCGGCCAGCACGGCCTGCTTGCTGTCGAAGTAGAAGTAGAACGAGCCGCGGGAGACGGCGGCGACGCGCAGGATGTCGCTGACCGCCAGGTCGGTAAAAGAATGCTCGGCCAGCAGCCTCGTGGTCGCGGCCAGGATGGCCTCGCGCAGGTCGGCCGTGTCCGTTTCAGTTTCCGCGGCGGGGGCTGCTCGGCGGCCGTGCTGACGGGCGCCGGGTTGGCGGGGGCCGGGCTCGCGGGAGACAGGCGGTCGTGGGGATGCGGGCACGGTCAGGACGATAGCAGACTCCTTGTCTATACAGATCGTCTAGACACTATGTATAGTCGTTGCATGATGCGTTACAAGCTGTTCGGCGCCAGCGGGCTGCGGGTGTCCGAGCTCTTCCTCGGGGCCATGACGTTCGGCGAGCAAGGCGGCGTGGGCGCCCCGCTGCCGGAGTGCCGCCGGATACTCGACGCGTACGCCGACGCGGGCGGCAACGTCATCGACACCGCGATCAACTACCGCGGCGGCGCGAGCGAGGAGATCCTCGGCGAGCTGCTCGAGGGCCGCCGGGACCGGTTCGTGCTCGCCACCAAGTACACCGTCTCGCGGGACCGCCAGGATCCCAACGCCGCGGGCAATCACCGCAAGAACCTGCGGTTGTCGCTGGAAACCAGCCTGCGCCGGCTGCGCACGGACTACCTCGACATCTACTGGGTGCACATGTGGGACCGGCACACCCCGGCCGAGGAGACGATGCGCGCCCTCGACGATCAGGTGCGCGCCGGGAAGATCCTCTACGTCGGCATCTCCGACAGTCCCGCCTGGCTTGCCGCGCAGGCCAACACCCTGGCCGCCTGGCACGGCTGGACTGCCTTCACCGGCCTGCAGGTGCCGTACAACCTGCTGCGCCGCGACATCGAACGCGAACTGCTGCCGATGGCCGAGACGCTGGGCATGACCGTGGCCGCCTGGAGCCCGCTCGCCGACGGGATCCTGTCCGGCAAGTTCACCGCGGCCGACCCAGCCGAGCCGGGCACCCGGGTCGACCCCGCGAACCTCAGCGATCAGCAGCGCGCCGTCGCGACCACGCTCGCCGAGGTCGCCCGCGAGCTCGGCGCCACCCCGGCCCAGGTCGCCATCGCCTGGACCATGGCCCGGTCCCCCGCCATTCATCCCATCGTCGGCGCCCGCCGCCTGCACCAGCTGCTCGACAACCTCGCCGCCGCCGATCTCGAACTGCCCGCCGAGGTGGTCCGGCGGCTCGATGCGGCCACCGAACCCGACCTCGGCTTCCCGACGACCTTCATCCGCGAGACCGGCCCCTGGGTCTTCGGCGCGGCGGCAGTATCCGCTTAGGGGAACGCCGCGAACTGCCGCTCGAGCGCCTTGCCGGTACCGGGCGCACGTGATCCGTGAACCCCATGACTTCCGAACGGTCCCGACGGGCGCCAACGGACAGCCCGCGCTCGCCGGATACAAGCGCGGTCGCGACGGTCCCCCGGCCGGGTTCCCGTGCCCGGCCGGGGGACGCCCCCGTGTTACCTCACCTGGTGCCGCGTGTCTTACAAGCCCAGGCCGGTGTTACCTGACCCGGTGCTCCCGACCGAGACCGGGATGTGAACCGATCCCGGCGCGTTCACCGAGATCAGCGAGCCGCCGCTGGTGCCGGAACCGCTGGTGCCGGACGGGGCGGAGCCGGCGGTGCCGACGGTGTTGCCCGACCCGGTGCTCAGCGCTGAGACCGGCGCGCTGATCGAGGGCAGGGTGACCGAGACCAGCGACCCGCTGCTGCCGGAACCGCCGGTGCTGGCCGGGGCCGAGGTGCTGGTGGTGCTGTTACCTGAGTTGGTGCTCAGCACCGAGACCGGGGCGCTGACCGAGCCGGGCGCGGTGACCGAGACCAGTGACCCGCCGCTGGTGCTGCTGGATCGGCCGCTGGCGGGGGCGGAGCTGGTGCTGCCGGTGCTGTTACCCGAGTTGCTGCTCCCGATCGAGACCGGGGCGCTGATGGCGGGCAGGACGGCCGAGATCAGCGATCCGCTGCTCGGGCCGGCGGTCCCGGTGGTGCCGGTGGTGCCGGTCCCGGCGGTGCCGGTCCCGGCGGTGGAGCCGGTGGTGTTGCCGGAGCCGGTGCTGAGGATGGAGACGGGCAGGCCGATCGAGGGCAGGACGGCCGAGATCAGCGATCCGCCGGAGCCGCTGCCGATCTGGATCGAGCCGCTGGTCCCGGTCCCGGTGCTGTTTCCGCTCCCGTTGCTCAGGATCGAGATCGGCAGGCCGATCGACGGCAGCGTGATCGAGATCAGCGACCCGCCGCCGCCGGTCCCGGTAGTACCTCCGCCGCCGCCCGTGGTACCACCACCGCCGGTGCCGGTCGTGCCGCCGCCTCCGCCGCCGCCAGTGGTGCCGCCGCCGCCGGTCGAGCCGCCGCCGCCGCCAGGGGTGCCGCCGCCGCCAGTGCCGGTCGTGCCGCCGCCGCCGGTGCCGGTCGTGCCGCACCCCTGGCGGCGG
>Ga0302325_10029840_pt1 | contig 11261 bp, 10 predicted proteins | sample Palsa_T0_2_FD_201948 | JGI IMG/M metagenome (GOLD analysis project Ga0302325, IMG submission 201948) | Peat permafrost microbial communities from Stordalen Mire near Abisko, Sweden - Palsa_T0_2 | ecosystem: Environmental > Terrestrial > Soil > Palsa > Peat permafrost | place: Sweden: Abisko...
TGCGAGATCGACTCGTTCGACAAGTGGCGCGCCTTCGTCGCGCAAGAGGGCAACTCCCCGGAGGCGATGCAGGCCATCACCGGCGTTCCGGCAAGCGAGGTGCGCGCTGCGGCGCGGCTCTACGCCACGGGCGGCAACGGCGCGATTTATTACGGGCTGGGAGTCACCGAGCACAGTCAGGGATCCACCATGGTGATGGGCATCGCGAATCTCGCCATGGCGACGGCAAACATCGGCCGCGAGGGGGTGGGCGTCAACCCGCTGCGCGGGCAGAACAATGTGCAGGGCTCCTGCGACATGGGCTCCTTCCCGCATGAATTCCCCGGCTACCGGCATGTCTCGGACGACAAGGTGCGTCATCTGTTTGAGAGCGCGTGGGGAGTCAGCCTGCGGGCCGACCCGGGCCTGCGCATTCCGAACATGTTCGAGGCGGCGCTCGATGGGGAATTCAAGGGCTTGTACATCGAGGGGGAGGACATTGCCCAATCCGATCCGAATACGCAGCACGTCACCGCGGCGCTCACCAACATGGAGTGCATCATCGTGCAGGACTTGTTCCTGAACGAGTCGGCGAAGTTCGCGCATGTGTTTCTGCCCGGTTCCTCGTTTCTGGAGAAGGACGGCACCTTCACCAATGCCGAGCGGCGCATTTCGCGGGTGCGCAAGGTGATGCAATCGAAGTCCGGCTACGCGGATTGGGAAATCACCCAGCTGCTCGCCAACGCGGTCGGCTTCCCGATGAATTACGCCCATCCCAGCGAGATCATGGATGAGATCGCCCGCTTGACCCCGACCTTCACCGGTGTGAGCTTCGAGCGCATCGATGAGCTCGGCAGCATCCAGTGGCCGTGCAATGACCAACACCCGGACGGCACGCCCACCATGCACGTGGGGGAATTCGTGCGCGGCAAGGGCCGCTTCCTGGTGACCGAATACGTGCCCACCGCGGAGAAGGTCAATGCGCGCTTCCCGCTGATCCTGACCACGGGACGAATCTTAAGCCAGTACAACGTCGGCGCGCAGACGCGCCGTACCGAAAACAATCAGTGGCACGATGAGGACCGTCTGGAAATCCATCCGCACGATGCGGAGGAACGCGGTATCGCCGAGGGCGACTGGGTGGGCATCGCCAGCCGTGCCGGCGATACCGTGCTGCGCGCGCGGGTCACTCCCCGGGTGCAGCCTGGGGTGGTGTATACCACCTTCCACTTCCCGGAATCGGGCGCCAATGTGATCACCACCGATAACTCGGACTGGGCTACCAATTGCCCCGAGTACAAGGTCACCGCCGTGCAGGCCACCCGCGTCAGCCAACCCTCCGAGTGGCAGAAGCGCTTCCGGGAATTCACCGACACCCAGGAAGCCTTGCTGAAGAGCGCCGAAACCTCGGTCAGCAAGTAGGACCGCGGCGTGAGCGGCACTGAGCAGAGCGGCGCGGCGCATGACGGCGATTCCCATCACGGTGAGCAATCGCTGGTGAAGATGGCGAACGACATCGGCCACTTCTTCCGCGCGGAACCGAAGCGCGAGGATGCGATCGCCGGCATCGCCAATCATATTTCCAAGTTCTGGACGCGCCGCATGCGGGAGAAGCTTCTGGCCCAGGTTCAGAGCGGCGATGCGGGCCTAGAAGAGCTGCCGCGCGAGGCGCTGAAGACCCTGCAAAGCGCCGCGCCGCCTTAAGCAGAACCCACGCACAGAAATAATCGCGCGTTTTTCACAAATTCCTATCAGCGTTATCCTACGCGCACCCCGGGCGTGCACTGATGACACTTCCTGACAAAACTCGATAGAGTCCGCGCACGAGAATCAATTTCATCGTCTCTGGGATAGCTGCATGCCTCAATTTTGGAGTAAGAATTACATGAAAATCCGAATTGGCTACTTGCTTTCATTTGTCTTGCTGGCGGCGATGCCGCTCGCTTCGATGGCGCAAATCGGTATTGGTATTTCGGTCAATGTGGCGCCCCCGGAGCTGCCGGTGTACGAGCAGCCGGCGATCCCGCAGGACGGGTACATGTGGACACCGGGTTACTGGTCCTATAGCGATGACTTTGGGGATTATTACTGGGTGCCCGGAACCTGGGTGCCGGTTCCGGAGCCAGGGCTCCTTTGGACGCCCGGCTACTGGGGCTTTGCCGGCGGTGCATACGTGTTCAACACCGGCTACTGGGGACCGCACATCGGGTTCTACGGCGGCGTCAATTACGGCTTCGGCTACGGCGGCTCGGGCTATGAAGGCGGCTATTGGCAGGGCGGGCACCTTTTCTACAACACCTCCGTCAACAATGTCACCAACTCCAGCGTGCATATCACCAACGTCTACAACAAGACCGTCATTAACAACACCACGGTGAATAACGTCAGCTATAACGGCGGAACTGGCGGCGTCCGGGCCCAGCCGACCGCGGCGGAGCAAGCGGCCGCGCACGAGACGCATACTCCACCAACCTCCGCGCAGCGCGAGCAGGAAACCACTGCGCGCAGCAATCCGGCCTTGCGCCTGAGTGCGAATCACGGCAAACCGGCGATCGCGGCGACCTCGAAGCCTGGCGCGTTCACCGGCGCCGGTGTGGTCGGGGCCAAGAACGCCCCGCGTGCGGTCAGCCCGGCGGAAGCCGCGAAGGCGAAAGGCACTGCGCCGGCTGGCAAACCGGCGACTGGAGCGAAACCCGAAGGGAAGCCTGAAGCTAAACCGGCGGCGAAACCGGCACCCAAGCCCGCCGCGGCACCGAAGCCAGCAGCGAAGCCCGCACCGACTCACGAGGAAACGCCGGCAACGCACGAGACAGCGCCCAAGCCCGCCGCGGCACCGAAGCCGGCAGCGAAGCCCGCACCGAAGCCGGCGCCGGTAACACACGAGGAGGCGACTCCGAAGGAGACGCCCGCGCCGAAGCCGGCACCCAAGCCCGCCGCGGCACCGAAACCCGCGCCGAAGCCTGCGCCTGCGCCGAAGCCTGCGCCGGCAACTCACGAGGAGGCGACCCCGAAGGAGGCGCCTGCGCCAAAGCCCGAACCGAAGCCCGCACCGGCACCCAAGCTCGCGCCTGCGCCTAAGCCCGCGCCGGCGTCGCATCCGCCGGAGGAACATTCGAGCAAGCCCCCGGAAGAGCATGAAACCGGACATGGTGGCCGTTAGTCACGACACTGGCGCCCATCAGTTCACTGCCGAGCTCGACGGCCAGCGCTCCGTGCTCAATTACACGCTCGCCGATGGAGTGATGACCATCACTCACACCGGCGTGCCTCAACCCATCGGCGGCCGCGGCGTCGCGGCCGAGCTGATGCGAGCGGCCTTGAGCGAGGCCAAGGCCCAAGGTTGGTTGGTCAACCCTTCATGTTCGTATGCGGCTGCGTACATGCGCCGGCATCATCCGGACGCAGCGGACAAGCAGCATGTGGATGACCTCTTGGACGAGGCGCTGGAAGAGTCCTTTCCCGCCAGCGACTCCTCGTCGGTAGGCGGCAGCAACTAGCTAGCCGGGCAGCATGGGGCGGCCCTCATGCGCCACCAGCAGGTCATGCATGTCGTTGGCGTGTTCCTCTTCCACCCTGAGAATGCCTTCCAGCATGGTGCGGGTGCCCGGATCCTTGTTGCCGAAGTAGCGGATCAGCTCGCGATAGTGATCCACGGCGATACGCTCGGCGATCAGGTTTTCCTTGATCATTTCGACCAGGTTTCCCGCAGTACCGTATTCCGACGCCGCCCGCGAGGCCAAGCCGGTCGGATTGAAGTCCGGCTCACCGCCCAACTGATTGATGCGCTCGGCCACCTCCAGCATATGGCCCTGCTCCTCCTTGGCGTGCTGGGCGAACTCTGCCTTGACGCCCTCGCTGGAAATTCCGGTGGCTGCGACGGCATGCATGGTGTAACGCAGCACGCAGACGATTTCCGTCGCCAGCACGCTTTGCAGGATCTCGATGGTCTTCTTTACGTCGCCTTGATAGGTGAAGGTAACGCCGCCGGTCGAGATGTTCTTGCGCGCTCGGTCGCGCAATTTCTTGACGTCGGTCAGAAACGGCTTGGAACCGGACTTCGGTTTGCTCACTGTGGTACTCCTGTGGAATCGCGATAACGGATCGCGACTGGGTCCGCGATGCTTCTTTGCCAGTCGACATTTATACACGTTGGCCGTGAATTTGTTGATAGGCGGTTCGGCAAATACCTGTCGGCGCCGCTCCCACAGGCAGGTCTGCGGCGCGGCCTGCGTGCGCGACATTTCGGCATCTGCTCGGCATAATGCACGCTTTCGCGTGCGCCTAGCCTTGAGTCGAAGGTATTGCCGATGAGTGAATCATGCTCGAGTTGAAGCGGTTGATTGCCGAGGTGCCGGACTTTCCGCGCCAGGGCATCCTGTTCAGGGATATTTCGCCCTTATTGCGCGATCATTTCGCTGCGACGATCCAGGCTCTGGACGCGCTGCTCACGGACCAGGAATGGGATGGCATCGATGCGGTCACAGGAGTCGAATCCCGGGGATTCATTCTGGGAGCCGCGCTGGCGATGCATCGTGGCAAGGGCTTTGTCTTGGTGCGCAAGCAAGGCAAATTGCCGCCTCCGGTGGTCGACATGGCCTATGCACTCGAGTACGGCACCGGCATCCTGGAGATGCAGCGTGGCCACGGCAATGTATTGCTGGTCGACGATGTGTTGGCAACCGGTGGCACCATGACGGCGGCGGCGGGACTGTGCGTGCGCGCCGGCTACCAGGTGCGCGCGCTGGCCGCGCTGATCGACCTGGGGCTGGTCAGCCACTACGCTTGGCGCGACTTGAGATTGCGCGCGGCAATCGCGTTTTGAGCCCGCCGCCGTGAGCAAATTACCGCGGGCGCTGGTGGTGATGGCCTTGCCGGCCGAATCGCAGGGGCGGTTCGAGCACGCGGGAATCCCGGTGATCTATTGCGGCGTGGGCAAGGTGAACGCGGCATACGCGTTGACCAAGGAGCTCACGCGCTATCGTTGCGCGCAGCAAGCGTTGCCGCGGGTGATTAATTTCGGTTCCGCGGGCAGCCGCCATCATGCCGCCGGTAAGCTGCTCGCCTGCCACGAGTTCGTGCAGCGGGACATGGATGTGCGCGGCCTGGGTTTTGAGCGAGGATCCACGCCGTTCGATGAATTGCCCGCGCGCCTGTCCTTTGCGCCGGTATTCACCGACTTGCCCGCTGCGGTCTGCGGCACCGGCGATTCGTTCGCAACTGCGGATTCGGAGGTGGCCTGCGAGGTGCTGGACATGGAGGCCTATGCTCTCGCCAGAGTTTGCGCGCTCGAGGGAACGCAGTTCGCCTGCGTCAAGTACCTGACGGACGGCGCCGATCATACGGCGGCGGATGATTGGCGCCGCAACGTGCACAAGGCGGCCGAGGAATTTCTGCGCTTGTTCCTGAGCTTGGAGCGCCAAGCCGGCGTCGCGGATTAGGTATTCGCGGAAATTCACTGTACGATTTTGAACGATCGGTCAATAAGACCGCCAGTTAACTAATCCAATCTGTCGGATGGGAGCCCGGAATGAATTTCAGTGTCGGCCGCTATGCGTGCGTGTTTTTGTTGAGTTCGGCGGCAGTCAGCCTGTCTGCGATGGCCGCGGATCGAAGCCCCGCGAGCGACAGCCAGGATGGCAAGGGAGCAGCGCCGCCGGAGAGCGAAACCACGCGCTTCTTGCACGACGAACACCAGGTCACCGAAGGGTCGGTGCAGATCGGCGGCAAGGCCTTCGCCTATCAAGCCGAGGCCGGCATTCTGGTGGTGCACGTGAAGGATCCGATGGATGATGATGCACCGCCGCCGAAAGAAGACCGCCAAGGACCGCCGCCACCGCAGCCGCCCGAAGCGAGCATGTCGTACGTCGCGTATTTCAAGGGCGACAAGGAAGACGCGCGCCGGCCCATCACTTTCTTGTTCAACGGCGGCCCGGGTTCCTCGACGGTGTGGCTGCACATGGGCGCCTTCGGCCCGAAGCGCGTGGTGACCGCCGACGATACGCACAGTCCGGCCGCCCCGTACCGGCTGATCGACAACGAGTACAGCCTGCTCGACGCCAGCGACCTGGTATTCGTCGATGCGCCCGGCACGGGGTTCAGCCATCTGCGCGGCACCGACAAGGAGAAGGCGTTCTACGGCGTCGATCAGGACGCGCACGCCTTCGCCAATTTCATCGTCGAATTTCTGTCGCGGCACAATCGCTGGAATTCCCCGAAGTACCTGTTCGGCGAAAGTTACGGAACGACGCGCTCCGCCGCGCTCTCCAACATCCTCGAGAGCGAGAAGTCCCTGGACCTGAACGGCGTCATTCTTCTGTCGCAGATCTTGAATTTCGACGACAGCGTCGATGGCCCGCAATTCAACCCAGGGATCGATCTTCCCTACGCGCTGGCGCTGCCGACCTATGCCGCCACGGCTTGGTATCACCACAAGCTGCCGAACCAGCCGGCCAGCCTCGAGCCCTTGCTGAGGGAAGTCGAGGCATTTGCCATGTCCGACTACATCCAGGCGCTCGCCGCGGGCTCGACCTTGAGTGCGGAACGCAAGGCGAGCATCGCCGCAAAGCTGCATGACTACACCGGCCTGCCGGCCGATTACATCGAGCGCGCGAATCTGCGCGTCAATGGCGGAGAATTCGAGAAAACCCTGTTGGGCAGCGAAATTACCACGGGACGCCTGGACACGCGCTTTGCCGGCCCGACGATCGATCCGATGAGCAAGGAAGCCGACTACGACCCGCAGTCCGCCGCAATTTCCTCCGCCTATGTGTCGGCGTTCAACGATTATGTGCGCACCACGCTGAAATTCGGCGACAAGAAAATCTACAAGGCGGAGACCGATGTCGAGAAGACCTGGGAATTCATGCACCAGCCGCCGGGCAGCGAGCAGAAGATCCCGGGCACGGTGAACGTCATGCCGGACCTGGCGGTCGCGATGAAGCAGAACCCGAACCTCAAGGTGCAGCTCAACGGCGGCTACTACGATCTGGCCACCCCGTATTTCGCCGCGGTCTATGAACTGCATCAGTTGCCGATTCAAGCCTCCCTGCAGAGCAACATCGAGATGCACTTCTACCCTTCCGGGCACATGGTCTATGCGCACGAGCCCGCGCTGCAGGCGTTGCACGCCAACGTGGCCGCATTCATCGAAAAGACCCGCAACTCGACCCCGGGAAAGTGACCGGAACGGCCACGATGCGGGGAACGCCATAACCGATTCAGGGTCAATGGGTGCTATGCATACCCGGCTCGCTCGATTGGGCTTAGGCCTGCTGCTGATTCAGTTCGCAGGTTGCTCCGAGAAAACCCACGCCGTGCGGCCCGCCACGGTCTGTGATGCGCCGATTCCGATCATCTACAACGCGCCGGTGATCAACGTCACGCATGTCTACACCGGCGCGGACGGCCTGTCGCATGCGGAGCCGCAGCATGAGATGGCCGACACCAGCAGCTACCTCGGCGCAACTCTGCGGGAGTTTCAACTCGGTGAGCCGTCGAATGTCGTGCTCATGACCGGACCGCCGAACTTCGCCTTTCCGAAACACCCGGCCCCGTATCGCGAAATCTTTCTGGTACTGGCGGGCTCGATGGAGCTGGAGCTGTCCGATGGAACCAAGCACTCGGAGGAACCCGGCTCCCTGATCATGTTCGACGATCTCACCGGCGCGGGACATGCCGGCCGATTCGGCGCCTGCGGGTATGTCGCGGTGGATCTGCAGTATCAGCCCAAGCCCACGGCGCCTGCGCAGTCCAAAACGCCGCCCGCCCACTGATGGGGCCCCGATCTACGGCTGGCGTTGCCAGGTCTGCGAGCGGCCGAGCAGCGAGAAACCGATGAAGCCGCGAACCACCAGGCGCGTTCCGCCCTGCTCCAGGTGAAACTTACAGCGGTAGACCGAGCCGGTATCGGGATCGAGAATGTCGCCGCCGCCGTACTCGCCGTTCTCGAACTTCACGTTGCGGATGATCATCAGGCCGATGATCGGCTGGTTCTTGCGCTCATCCGTGCACACCGAGCAGACTCTGGACTCCGCGTCGGGCGTGAGGCTCTCCTCCAGGCGGCCCCAAAACTTCCCGTCCTGCTCGTAGATCCGCACGATTCCGCGCGCCGCTCCGCTCTTGTCATCGAAGGTTTTCCAGCGGCCGATCGGCGAAGTCAAATCCTCGGCATGCGCGGCAGTGCCCTGCAATGCGGCGAATGACAGGAGGCAGAGCAATGCGGTGTGCAATAGAGCTTTCATCGCTTTCCCTTGTTGGGCTTTTCCGTGGTGGCGCGCGTGGGCAGCGATTGTGGCCGAACATGGCCGCCTTTGCATAGACTGCCTCATGTCGCGGCGCTTGGAACTCCGTTGCTTGTTTTTGGGTTGCTTATTGGCGGCCGGCCACGCAGCGGCGGCCGACAGCGCCGCGCCCACGCCTGCGGCCCCTGCCGCCGACCCGGTCCGGCAGGAGTTTGTCGCGGCAATGCAGCGCATTCGGCAGCACCAGCCGGAACCTGCGGACTCGCCGGCGCTCGAGGCTTACGCGATTCACGATTATCTGATCGCGGCCCGCCTGCGGCGCGATGTGGCGCTAAAGCCGGGCGAGGATCTCGATGCGGCCATCGATGCCTTCCAGAAGGCGCATATGGGCGAGCCCGTGATGCACAATCTCAAGCGCGAATGGCTCGAGAGCCTGGCTGAGAGGGCGCGCTGGGATTGGTTTCTGCCGCGGGCGCACGATGTCACGGACCCGCGCCTGATCTGCGACCGCCTGCAGGGCCTGCTGGCGACCGGCAGCACGCAAGGCCTCGCCGGGGAGGCATTGACGCGCTGGAACCTGCCGCAGAAGCAGCCCAACGAGTGCGACGGCGTATTTGCATGGCTACGCTCACAGGGCATGGTGACTCCCGCGTTGGCCGAAATGCGCACCCGCGCCGCGCTCGCGGCCGATAATCCGCGCCTGGCGCGCGAGTTTCTCAGCGATGTTCCCGCTCCGCGCGCCGCGCCGCTGCTGCAGTGGGCGGATCTGCTGGCGGCGCCGCGCGCGCCTTTGGGCAGCCTGGCGAACGATCCCTCGCTCAGCGTCGATCCAGAGGCGCTTGCCGCAGGATTCAGCCGCCTTGCCGACATCGATGCCGCAGCCGCGCAGGAGCTGCTGCCGCGGTTGCTGGCAAGGCCGGACATGACCTCCGTGGTGCAGGGCCGGCTGCGTCGCTCCGCGGCGCTCGGCCTTGCCTACGCACACAGTTCGGCGGCGCTGGCGGCATTCGATGGCTTGAGCGCCGCGGATTCCGCCGACAGCCAGGTTCAGGAGTGGCGGGTGCGGTCGGCACTATGGTCGGGCGACTTTCGCAGAGCGCTCGACTGGATCGAGCAAATGCCCTCGAGTCTCGCCACGCAGCCGCGCTGGCGCTACTGGCGGGCGCGCGCGACGGCAGCCGTTTCCGGCAACGAGGCGGCTGCGCCGCTGTTCGATGCACTCGCCGGCATGCGCGATTTCTACGGCTATCTGGCAGCGGATCGGCTGCATCGCGCGTACAACTTGAATGCGCGCGCCTCGCCGGATGAGCCGGCCGTGCAGGCCGCGATTGCCGCCGAGCCCGGTATGGTGCGTGCGCACGAGCTGTTCGACTGCGATATGACGGATGAGGCGGCGCTCGAGTGGGCGGTGGTGATCGGCGGCGCGTTGCCGGAGATCAAGGTGCAGGCCGCCCACCTGGCGGCGCGCTGGGGTTGGTATGCGCAGGCCATTGCGGCCCTCGCGCAAGCGGGCGAATGGGACGACGTACGCCTTCGGTATCCCCGGCCTTACCCGGAACCGGTCGCCGCAGCCGCCAAGCTCGCGCGCGTGCCGCCCGATTGGATACTGGCGGTCATGCGTCAGGAAAGCCTGTTTCGCAAGGATGCCGTGTCGCGCGCGGACGCGCGCGGGCTGATGCAGATTCAGCCCGCCACCGCCGCGCCCGTGGCGCGGCGCTGGCACCTGCCGGTGGCACACGACAGCTTCGATCCCGACGCGGGCGTGACCCTCGGCGCCGCTTACTTACGCGAATTGCTCGACCGCTACGGCGATCACCTGGGCGTGACGCTCGCGGCTTATAACGCGGGACCGATCGCGGTGGCGCGCTGGCAGCCCGTCAAGGCCACGGATGCGGATGTGTGGGTCGAGAACATTACCTATACCGAGACCCGCGGCTATGTGCAGCACATCCTGGAGCACATCGTGGCCTATGCCTGGGTGCGCGATGCCGAGGTGCCGCATCTCGCGTCCTTGCTGCCGCCCGTCGATCCGCCGCATCAGCCAACTCAAGGAGACCGACCATGATCAGATGGAGTTATGCATATTCCGGGCTGCTGGTTGCGCTCAGCGCGGTCGCCGCCGGCGCGCCGCCAAACGCGCATCCGGGCTGCGATGACCGGACGCCGGGACAATGCATCGACCTCGCGCTGGTCGCCATGGGGGGCCGCGAGCGACTGCTGCAGCTCAACGCAGTGCAATTGCATTCCGTGGGCCACACCTTGCTGGTCGAGCAGTCGTACCGGCAGGATCCGTTCATCAGCGCCTACGAGCGCGATGACACGACGCTCGATCTGGTGAATGGGCGTCTGCGGACCGAGGCCAAGGCCACCTGGCCTGAGTCGGACCAAGGTCAGGCGGAATCGGAGGCCACGCTGATCGTGGGCGCGGAAGGCGGGGTCCATCACTCGAACAGCGGCGACTCGCCCTGCGGCTTGGGCGAGCTTCAGGCCGCGCGCGAATTGCTGGCGCTCGGGCCCGCCCGCGTGCTGTTCACCGCATCCCGGGCTGCGGACTTGCGCTACGCGCCGGCGGAACTCCTGAGGGGCACGATGCACACGGCCGTGGCGTTCGACTGGCGCGGAATCCCGGTGCGCGTGCTGCTCAATCCCTTCAATCATCTGCCGGATGCGGTGCAGACCACACAGCAATTTCAGGACATGTGGCACTTCTGGGGCGACGTGCAGCAGCGCATCTACTTCGACAACTACAAGCTGGTGCAGGGCATCAGTTTTCCGACCAATCTGGTGGAGGAACGCAATGGCATGGTGTGGAGCTCCACACAGGCTTTGGATTTGAAGTTCGACGCGCCCGCCGACACTGCGCAATTTGCCATGGATGCCGCCGTCGCAAAGCGCAGCAACGACTCGCACGGCTGGAACTGGCCGTTCCATCCGGAGAAATCCACTGCGCTCGCGCCGGGTGTCGATCTGTTTCCGGGCGCATGGAATTCGACCATCGTGAAACAATCCGACGGACTGCTGATTCTCGAGGCGCCGATCTCA
>Ga0302325_10029842_pt1 | contig 11260 bp, 6 predicted proteins | sample Palsa_T0_2_FD_201948 | JGI IMG/M metagenome (GOLD analysis project Ga0302325, IMG submission 201948) | Peat permafrost microbial communities from Stordalen Mire near Abisko, Sweden - Palsa_T0_2 | ecosystem: Environmental > Terrestrial > Soil > Palsa > Peat permafrost | place: Sweden: Abisko...
CGTCATCACGCTCAACACCGGCCCGAAAATCTCTTCCGACGCTACCCGGTGCGCATGCGTGACACCCGTGAGAAACGTCGGCGGGAACCAATAGCCTTTGGAGGGCAGCGCGCAGTGGGATTGTGTCAGTTCCGCACCTTCGTTCACGCCGCTCTGTACCAGCATTTTGATTTTGTCCAGTTGCTGCCGGGAATTTATCGCCCCGATGTCTGTGTTCTTATCGAGCGGATTGCCCACGCGTAACGTCTGGATGCGGTCCCGCAATTTTTTGATAACCGTGGAATAAATTCCCTCCTGCACAAACAGCCGCGAACCGGCGCAGCAAACGTGGCCCTGGTTAAAAAATATTCCGGCGATGACTCCCTCGATAGCCTGGTCAATCGGCGCGTCCTCAAACAAAATGTTTGCCGCTTTGCCGCCAAGTTCGAGCGTCAATTTTTTCTTCGTGCCGGCGACAGCCTGTGCGATGCGCTTGCCGACCTCAGTGCTGCCCGTAAAGGCAATTTTATCCACGCCCGGATGATTCACCAGGGCCGCGCCGGTTTCCCCTGCCCCGGTGACAATATTCACGACCCCTTCCGGCAAGCCTGCTTCCTGGAAAATCTGCGCCAGACGCAGCGCGGTAATTGAAGTAGTTTCCGCCGGTTTCAAAACCACGGTATTGCCGCAGGCGAGCGCCGGGGCGATTTTCCACGCCGCCATGAGCAGCGGAAAGTTCCACGGAATGATTTGTCCAGTCACACCCAGGGACCGTGGCGTTTTGCCCGGAAAAGCGTATTTCAATTTATCGGCCCAGCCCGCGTAATAAAAAAAGTGCGCAGCTACAAGGGGCAGATCAATGTCGCGGCTTTCCTTGATGGGTTTGCCGCCATCAATCGTTTCCAGCACGGCGAGCTCGCGTGACTTCTCCTGGATAATCCGCGCGATGCGATAAAGATATTTGCCCCGCTCGCGTCCCGGCATCTTGCTCCAGGTATTTTCGTAGGCCCGCCGCGCGGCCTTCACCGCCTTATCCACGTCCGCCTCGTCCCCCGCCGCAATTTCCGTCAGTTTTTCCTCCGTCGCCGGGTTAATGGACGCAAAATATTCTCCCGAATGCGGCTTCACCATCTTCCCCCCAATGAACAATTCATGCCTCGGCGCGATGATATAGCTCTTGGAATCCTCCGGCGCGGGTGCGTAATCCCATTTGCCGTTAAACTTTAACCTCCGCTCGCGCAGGGGGACAACAGATTCCGATGATAGTGTCGCGACACCGCGCTTTGCCGAAATTTTGACAGGCTTAAGTTTGGTTTTCATGGCATCGAAAAATAATCTCCGCTCTGATAATTACCGTCCATCGTTTTCGCAATTTGCATCAGCACATCGTTGACGAGCGTGCTCGCACCGAAACGAAAGAGGTCTGGCGTCAGCCAATCGTCTCCGAGTGTTTCCTTCACCATCACCAGGTACGCCAGCGCCTGTTTGGCATTGCGGATGCCGCCGGCGGGTTTCATGCCGATGCGAACGCCGGTGGCAAAAAAATAATCGCGAATGGCTTCGAGCATGACAAGGGTAACAGGCATGGTCGCGGCGGGATTGACCTTGCCGGTGCTGGTTTTGATAAAATCCGCGCCGGCCCGCATGGCAATTTCGCTGGCCAGCCGCACATTATCGTAAGTCACTAGTTCGCCGGTTTCGAGAATCACTTTGAGGTGCGCCGGGCCGCAGGCTTCTTTGGTGGCGGCAATCTCATCGAACACTTTCGCATGATTCCCGGACAGGAACGCACAACGGTCAATGACCATGTCCACTTCGTTCGCGCCGTCGGCCACCACGCGACGGACTTCTTCAAGCTTCGTGCGCAGTGGATATTGGCCGCTGGGAAAACCGGTGGCCACAGATGCCACGTTCACTGAAGAATCCCCGCCCAGAAATTTTCGCGCGTATTTGACCATGTTCGGATAGACGCAAACGGCAGCGCAGGACGGCACGCCGTACTTGGGGTCGCCAAGTTGAAGCGCCTTGCGGCAAAGGTAGGCCACCTTGCCCGGTGTATCTTTGCCTTCGAGCGTCGTCAGGTCCATCATGGACACGGCCAGCTTCAGCCCGGCGAGCTTGGCGGAGGTCTTGATGCTCCGTTTGGCAAACGAAGCCGCGCGTTCCTCGGCCATCACGGCGTCAACAGTGGGGGCCGCGATTGGCAACGCCCGGGCAGAAAACCCGAACCGCTCACGGGTCAATACGGATGCCTTCATACATTATAATAAAGTTTGGCGCGGCTGGCTCGCGGCGTCAATGACTCATCCCAAGGGAATTTCCACCCCGGAATGGCCCTCTTTTTTCTCCACATCAGCAATATACTTTTTCGTGGCCGCAGGCAGCTCATTCCAAATCCAAACTGCGATGGCGCCGCCAATAATTGCAAACGGAATAATAAAAATTGGCCACCATTGCCAGTCGCGAGAAAAGCCGAAAAGTGGAACTGCAGTCTTTGCTCCACCGGCCATTTCCGGGACCAAAAAGCCGATGCACAAGGATTGCAGGCTGCTTCCCAGGTAGGCAAAGGCATCAACAATGCCGGAGCAGGTGGCGGTCGCCTTGCGTCCGCCAAAATCCGTCGCTGCTGTTCCGGACATCAGCGAGGTGATGCCGATGGACGCCATGAAAATCAACACGGCCGACCAACCGACGATTTGAGGCGAGGAAAAGAGAAACACTGCCATGACCGATGCCAGAACCAAAACCAGCCCGCACATCAGCCCGGCTGGCGGACCGCGGCGCGAGTGGAAGATTTTATCGGAAATGATTCCGCCGGAAAATCCGCCGATGATGCCAAAGACGCACGTGAACCAGCCCCAGTGCTGCCCGAAAAATTCCGCGCCCGGCTGAGGCACTTGACGGGAAAAAATGGAATACCAGTTCAATATGCTGTAACGGAAGACACCGGCGGTAAACTCCACGCACGCAATCATGAGCATCAGCCGGCTGGCAAACACTTTTCCCAGCAAATCCATCACGGAAAATTTGACATGCATCTGGCCGGAGGATGCGTCATGGGTATCGAGCTGTGGAAAGCCCGCTTCTTCGGGAGTGTCCTTGATGAGCCAGAGATCCAACAACAGCCAGAAAATCAAAATGACAGCCGGAATAAAAAAGACCGCCCAGGTCGCATCAACCGGCGAACCGGACGCGAAAATCCTTTTAAGCAAATTGTCCGGCGCGTTTGCCTTCGTCAGGGAAACAATGGAATCGCTCCAGTCAAAGGCAAAATAACCACCGGCGGAAATGAACGTCCCAAAAATCGCGCCAAAAATGCCGCGCTCCCGCACGTGGAACCAATAGGCCTTGATCTTGATGATGGACATCGCGCCGTAACTTTGAAAATACATGTTTACGGAATAAACCACTGAGTAGGCCAGCACCAGGTTGACTTTCAGATGCCTGACAGTGACGAGCCACGTCAAAATTCCCAGCGCCACGTTGGCCAGCGCCGCGCCCAATGCCGCGATCATGATTCCATTCTTGCCCCCGATTTTTTTGTCAATGAGCGGGCCGTTCACAAGAAAGGAGAGCGCGTAAGTCCAGGTACCGGCGGCGAAAATGATGCCCAGGTCCTGGTTGGACATGAGTGTGCCGAGCGCGCTTTTGGCTACAATGAGATTAAACCGGCCCATGCACAGAAAGGCATAGGTCATTCCCAGCGGCAGCCAATTGATGAACCGCCGCGTCATAAACCAGCGGCCGTGCCCCATGGGATTACTGCAGAAGTAGGCAATCACCACCGCCACGAGACAAAGCGGAATTGTAACTGCGTAAAAGTAGTCTGGAACCATTTCCGGTTCCACCAAGCAAATCAAACCCGCGCCGCACGGTCAAAGTTTTTCAATGAAAATCAGCGGCTTGCCGGAATGTGATTATTTCTTGGAGTTCGGGCCGGATTCAGCCATCATTCCCCGGTCTACGGAAGGAACACGTTATGCCCCGCACACGCCAGGAACTCGAACAGATCGAAAGGCAAATCCTCGCCCCTTATGCGCAGTTCAGCGGCGATACCCGCGGGCGTGAATATCCTGAGCCTCCGCCCGAGTGGCGCACCCATTACCAGCGCGATCGCGACCGCGTCATTCACTCGCGCGCGTTCCGCCGGCTGGAGTATAAAACGCAGGTTTTCCTGAATGGCACGGGAGATCACTTGCGGACACGGCTAACGCACACCATTGAAGTGGCCGCCGTCTCGCGCAATATCGCCAGTGCGCTGAGATTGAACACCGACCTGGCCGAAACCATTGCCCTGGCGCACGACCTGGGCCATTCGCCCTTTGGCCACAAAGGCGAAACCGTCCTGGCCCGTTTGATGAAGGGCCATGGTGGTTTTGAGCACAATGAGCAAAGCCTCCGGATTGTCCAGGAACTCGAGCGGAAATACCCCGGCTTTCCCGGCCTGAATCTTTCCTGGGAGGTGCTTGAGGGCCTGGCCAAGCATTTCACGGCTTACGACCACCCGGCGCAGCGCAAGGGTTTCCGAGCGAAGAACTCTTCCCTCGAAGCGCAGGTCGCAAACCTCGCCGACGAAATCACCTATTACAGCCATGACCTGGACGATGGCTTGGACTCGGACCTGCTTTCTGAAAGCAAACTGGCCGACAATGTTCGGCTGTGGGCGGTAGCCGCGAAACTCGTTAAAAAGGAATTCAACAAGCTGCCGGATGAATCCCGCCGCTATTTCACCATCCGCACCATCATTGACATGCAGATTCGTGACGTGGTCGAAAACAGCGAACGCCTCATCAACAAAGCCGGCGTTCAATCCGCGGACGATGTGCGAAGGAATTCCAAACCTCTCATCGCCTATAGTCCTGAACGGGCCAAATTGAACCGGGAGTTGCGCAATTACCTTTACAAGAATTTGTATTACAACCCTGTCGTCCATGAGCCGAATATGCGGGCGGTAAAAATGCTCGACCGGCTGTTTAAATATTACCTCACCCATCCAAAAGAAATTGGCGCAAGCTCGCAAGAGCGCGCCGGCAAAATCGGCCTGCGGCGCGCAGTGTGCGATTACCTTGCCGGCATGACGGATCGCTATGTGATGCAGGAATACGGGCGGATTTTCCGCGAAACGTTCAAGCTGTGAGGTCAACGTTTCCATACGTTTCCGGAATCAACGGTTTGCTGGAGCGCCCGCAAAGATCAGTTATTCCTTGTAGCCGTGGGCTTTCGCCGGCCAGGCCATGACGAATAGAATCGTTCCGCTCACGGCGCACACCATCAATCCCACAAATGCCGCGTTCCAGCCATAATGCTGGACTAAATAGCCCAGGCCCCAGCCCGAAAGCACCGTACTCGCGTAACCGAAGATGCTGGTAAGGCCCACGGCTGTGGCGGCGGCCCGCTTGGTCGCCAGATTGACACAAGCCACGGCCAGCAGGCATTGCGGGCCATAAACAAAAAACCCGGTGGCACAAAGCAAGCCGGTGGTAAGCCATTCGGACTGCGATTGAATTTTCCAAAATAGCAGGATGGAAACACCGGCCAGCGCCATGTAAATGACACAGGTGCGCGCAGCCCGGCCGCCAAGAAAGCGGTCGGTTATCCAGCCGCCAAAGAGCGCGCCCAACGCCCCAAAAGCCTCAAACCCGGCGACCATTGCGGCCGCATGCAGGATTTTGATATGCCGGGTTTCCAGCAACAGTGTTGGTCCCCAGTTAAAGACAGCGTAGCGGATCGCGTAGACAAAAAAATTTCCCGCGGAAAGGATCCAAATATACGGGTTGCTGAAAACCTGCCGGAACACAAACAACTTGAAGTCTTCAGTCGCCTTTTTTCCTGGCAATTCGACGTGTGTACCTTCAAATTCCGGCAGGCCGACCGATGGCGGCGTATCCGGCAGGAGGAACCAAATCAGAACGGCCATGGCCAGGGCAATCGAAGCCGGAACAAAAAAACAGAGCCGCCAATGAGGCGCAAAAAAATCCCCGCTCACGAGAAACCCGCACAGCAACAAAACTCCTATACTGCCGAGATTGTGCGAGGTGTTCCAAATGGAGAATTTGGTGGCAAATTGTTTTGGGGGAAACCAATTGGCCATCAGCCGGGCGCAAGGCGGAAAGCCCATGCCCTGGAACCAGCCGTTAATCATCCAGAAAAAACCCAGGGCGAAAACGACGGAACTCATGCCAAAACAGAGGTTAAGCAACGCCGAGGCGACCAGCGCGACGGACATGAAAACGCAAGCGTTCGAGCGATCGGCAAGAAAGCCATTGGCGAATTTGGAAATACCGTAAATCACGCCCTGAAGCGTGAGAAAGATTCCCAATTGTTGCTTGGTGATGCCGAGGTCTGCGCCTAAAAAAGGCATGGCGACCGGGAGATTGTTCCGGACAAAATAAAACGTCGCGTAACCGAGGATGGAAAGAACCAACACGCGCAACTGCCATTTGCCGCGTTGGGCGGCAATGAGCGCCGGGTCTGTGATTGTTACTGGGATAGCCGGAGCAGGCAGGAAAACCCGAAGCAAACCGCCGTGGGCTTTAGGCGCGGGTTTTGCCAGGGCAAGCTCGGAGATCACTGTGCCACTCTGTCAATCTCCGCCGGTATCGTCCAGAAAAAAGGGCGGCTGTTTCCAGCCGCCCGTGTCAAATAACTGTTTAAATGCCAATCCTATTGAGGAGGACTGCTCGGGTTATCCGGATAGTAAATCCGGTAGAATATGACCGGCGGATTGGTGTGGCCGGTGTCGGTGAAGATCCAACCACCGCTCCCGTTCACCGTTGTGTGGCCCGCCTCGATCCATACGCTATGGGGGAGCAAGTTGGTCGTATCTTCCACGCCAAAAACATATCCCGCAGCGCCCACATTGCCATTACCGGCAAGGACTGGATTGCCGCTGCCATTCAGGGAGACGGTGTTGCTAAAAGGCAGGTAAGGCATCAAATTCACCTGATTGGCAAACGACGTCATGTAAGTGTCAGCGACAGCATAACTAAAGCTGTCGGAGGAAGTCAGCGGGCCACCGTAGTAGATGTTTGTTCCGTCCGTGGTGACATTGGTTCCTTCGAGGCTCGTTGGGCCAAGATTCGTCAAAGACAACACGAGGTTGTTTGGATCGTACCAACCCGCAGCACTTTGGAAGTTGGTAATGCCAATGGACCAAGTGGAGCCGAAGGGCACCTTATAGGTCACGGTGTTGGCGATTTGAGGCATTTGCAGCATTGAGGCAAACGTAGTTCCCACCTTCATACACTCTTCTTTCGAACATCTGATAACGCACATCATCTCCTGTAAAGGACCTGTCCCAACGAAACACTAACGTTCTTTCACAAAACGACTCTCTTTGACAAAGTTTTTTAAACAATTATTCACCGTTTCAATGAGCGCGATACCGCGGGTTTTGGAGTGCGCCAATCCTCTGGCGCTTTGGGAGGTGGTTGGGATATCGAAAGCGGAACCGCAGGACAGGACCGCAAGTCCAGGACGCAAGCGCACTGGGAAATGTTCAGAGCCGACTCACGTCGGTTGCTACGGAAGCAGAAGCAGGCCGGAAAGCATTTGGGACTGCGAAGGGCTGGTAGCGCGTTCCGCGAATAATTCAGAGACTCCTTACGTCGTCTGCTACATGTTTGGCTGTTACATTCCAATTTCCGCGCCGCGATAAGGTGCGTCCCAGATAACATCAGGCAGTAAGGGTTCATTATTGCCTGTGATGGCAGGATTGACTCCGCCATTGTCGGGGGAAGGATTGTTGGTAATATAAGTATCCTTGTAAAAAGCGGCGTGGCCATCCAGAAAATTGATAATGCCGCCGCCGGTATGGCGCGCCGCGAAACTGCGCTGGCGGGCTGAGGGGTTGACCGAATTATATTCCGGTGAACCATTAACCGACGACTCTGTGATCGGATCAAAAACGATGTCAAACATAAACACCGTGGCGGACGGCTGGCGAAAGACGGTGATCTTGGGTGTGAGCGGCCAATTCAAGAAATCAGAAACACCGGCACCTTGTAGCGGCCATACTCTCTTTAAATCACAGTTAATGGCATAACTCCAGAACCCGCCCGCGCCCGGTGACGGTTGATTATCGGCAGCTAACAAACCATTTGGCGGGCCTTCTGTAATTGTGGATGGCAGCATGGAGGCGCTGGGACATTCAAAGATCTTCCCTTTGCCATTGCCGGGAAACGGCAGATAAGCCTGCACTTTTCCGGCGGAAGTGTTTCCCCGGCCGCCAGATTGGACGGTAGCATAATTTTCAAACGGCTGTTCGGCTACCATCGGTGGCAGAACGTTGAACCAGGCATAGGGGTCTTGCGGCGTGCCAGTGTATGGGGCTGAATTCGGGCCGCACCAATATCCCGCATCTTGTGCGCCTTGAACATCATAATCTCCGTCGCAAGGGGTGAGGCTGTTATTGTCACCATTATAAACCTGCATCGCCGTTCCCCATTGTTTCAAGTTGGAAACACAATTAATGCGCCTGGCGCGCTCCATAGACTGCTGCAGAACCGGCAGTAAAATCGCGGCGAGAATGCCAATGATGGCAATGACCACCAGCAATTCAATCAACGTGAAGCCACGGGGTTGCTTTGTTTTCATATCAGTATTCCTTGAATCCATTGTTTCATCTCGTTTTCCCATTGCAACTAAAAAAACGCGGGCGGCCTTCGTCTGTCGAAAGCCGCCGCGCGTCAAAGCCAGAGCGCGATGGCACTCTGATAACGTCGTCCCCATGTTTACGGGCTGGTGATGTAATAGAATTTCGCCTTCGCTGTTTTGGTGTCGGTGAATGCACCATTAGTGGGGTAGTAGGCTAAACCATACGCTGCTTGCGTCCATGGGCCGAGGATATTGGTGGCGCTATAGACACTGTAGGTGGAACCCACATTGGGCGCCCAGGTGACGGTTGGAGTCAAGTTGGTTTCCGCCACACTGGCCTTAAACGGCGGTGTCGTGTTGGTTGGCGGGCTGATGACGTAATCCGCTACGCGCGAAGGCAAAATCTCACCCGACGGTGAGTTGGCAGTAGATTCGTAAGGCAGCAAGGCGCCGGTGATTTCATAGTAGTTCGTCTGAATGATCAGGCCGTCGAACGGGTTATGAACGAGTATGGTGCCCTCGTTATAGGGGTAATCGTAACCAAATTGATAGATTGACAACGTGTTGGTATTCCAAGGATAAGCTGGATTCACAACTGCAGTGTTCAGAGCATTGGAAGGATTATAGGGAGTGCCAACCGTGAAGTATAAATGCGTATAATGATTGGTGCTGAATGTGCCACCAAAACCGTAATACTGGCCATTAGCGCCAAAAGGCAGCCCTTGCGGGCTTCCATACAGAAAACAATTGGTAAAGCTAACCATTTCACAGGAACTAAAAACGGTATTACTCCCAAAAAGATTCGTCACTACCTGGTTAAAGAGTGAGTTGAAAGGGCGGGGAGTTATGGTATAAGGAGGCGCATTGCTCACAATGGTCACGGCAGAAAGAGACGAAGGTGCCAGCTCCGGCTCGCCATTGTATGCCTCGTACTGGCCGGCAACAGTTACATAGGTCCCGATGGGGGGTGTATTCGTGTTGTTTACACCTCCAAGATAGACCTGAACCCCATTACCATTGGTGTCTTGAATATAGAATTCACTATAGCTGTTTCCCATCCCACCACCCCACTGCGCGCCTGGAACAGGCAGACTATAACTTGTCACATAACCCCCTACGGTTACATTAGCACTACCAAAATAGTAAGTGCTCCCAGGATTTGCGTTAATGGGGTTGGGTGTTTCAGTCACAACGGCCCAATACAGTTGATGTAGCTGCAAGATACTGGCTACAGTCGGCGCAAGCTCAATAAGGGTATTGGTGGGACTGACGGCAACGCTTCCTCCACCAACCGAATTTGAAGCAACCACGTAATAAGTTCCCTGGCCCGTGAAATCGGCTAAATATAAGTCTATGTTATCTGAGTTTGACCCGACCAGCGGCGAGTAGGTAATCGGTTGGTTGGTGGGGGCAAAATACCATTGATAGGTTATCGGACCGCTGCCGAAGGCTTTGGCGTAAAAGTCGGCATAGGTAAACAAATTGGTGGTCAGGCTTACCGCGGAATTGGTAAAAAATGGGGCCGTAGGGGTGGTGTTGACGTATAAAAAGGCATTGGAGCAGGTGGCCGTATTGCCGTAGTAGTCCGTAACCTTGCAATAATACGTGTCCGAGACCTCGAGGTTGGTCACCACAAGGGTATTGCTGGTGGAACCGATAAAACTGTCTCCATTGGCAAACGTCATGCCATCGGTCAACGCGCCGTAATTTAGGGAATACCATTGATAGGCCAGGTCCACGCCGGAAGCCACCGTATAAAAAGTCTCAGTTTGGCCCGAATAATTCGTGCTGAATAAATACGGCTGGATGCCAATCACCGGAAGATTGGTGGTAAGCACATCGGCAAACGCGGTGCCGGCAATGACATTGGTGATTCCTTCACTGCCTTTGTAATCACCGGGGGAAAATAAGATATCGGAAATAGGAGTAATCCCGTTAATTATGTTTCCCTGTTGCGCACTCTCGTCTTGAGTGTCATTTCCATAAACATAATTACCGACGCCATTGGTATCGGTATTTTCATTATAACTGTCAACATTGATAAAATTCGTGTAATCCTGCTCGGAAGGATTTATCCAGAGCGTTGCGCCCTGGTAGTCTATATTCACTCCGTTGCCGCCATAGGCAATCACGACGTCATACCAAATATCGGTGGCCAAATCCTGCGGATAATTAATCGGCGGTGCCGCAGCGTCTGCTCCGTCAAATTCAGTGGCATAATTAGCTATGCCCAGCCGATAGGTTCCCGGAACGGTTGTTCCCAGTTTGTCAATGAAAACATGGCCGATACCGGCGGCGTTGGTATTTCCGGCAGGGTAACTATCATGGAATTCGCAAAAAAAGTCACCTTCGGACTCTGGCAATTGGGTTACCATGATTCTAAAACCGGCATAAATTAAACCGCTGGGATTGGGGTTGACCCAACCATTGGTGGTGGGCGCCTCAACGGCGTCCAAGTGGTTTGAATACAAAAGCAAAACGTTGTTCGTCACCAGGGCGTCCAGATACGATGGATATGAATAGCAAACCCACTGGCCCTGGCCCTCAATACAACCGTTGGTATAGGGATAATTGGTGGCGTCCTCCCAAATAATAGTGGCGCGCGCCGCGCACGATATTACGAGGATGAACAATAGAGGCAGGATTCTTTTGATGGTTTTCATTTTTTTGTTCTTTTTGACTGTTT
>Ga0302325_10029843_pt1 | contig 11260 bp, 7 predicted proteins | sample Palsa_T0_2_FD_201948 | JGI IMG/M metagenome (GOLD analysis project Ga0302325, IMG submission 201948) | Peat permafrost microbial communities from Stordalen Mire near Abisko, Sweden - Palsa_T0_2 | ecosystem: Environmental > Terrestrial > Soil > Palsa > Peat permafrost | place: Sweden: Abisko...
GCTCACCGCGCCGCTCCCGTCCAATGCACGTATATCGGCTATTGGAGCACCACGGGGTTGACCGAGATGGATTGGTTTTTCGCCGATCCTCACTTCCCCGCATGGATGGAAGCGCATTTCACTGAACGGATATGGAGGCTGCCCCGCCTCTTCCACTGTTATCACGGCGAGCACGCGCTGCCCGAGAGCCGCTGGGCTCCCGATCCCGGCGGGACCATCTGGCTCGGCTCCTTCAACCGGTTCACCAAGATCCGTGAGCAAACGCTTGCCCTTTGGGCCAAGGTCCTTCATGCATTACCTCAAGCCAAACTGCTTTTTGAGGATGGAGCCGTCCATGAGGAAGAAACCCATCAACGGATTCTTTCCACCTTGTCCAGCCACGGCATCACAGAAGACCGGGTCACATTTATCCCCTTCGTTCCCGGGCATGAACGGCACATGGCCCTTTATGATCGGCTCGACATAGCCCTAGACACTATCCCCTTCAACAGCGGAACCACGGCATTCGACGCTCTGTGGATGGGCGCCCCACTGGTCGCGCTCGATGGAAACTGGCTGGGAGCAAAACTGACAGCCTCGGTGCTCAAGGCCTTTGACCGGCCGGAGTGGGTAGCGCAGGACGATGCAGAGTACATTTCCATCGTCGAGCGTTTGGCGCGAGACCTCGAGGGCCGCACCCAGCAGCGCAAGCAGCAACGCGCGCGCATGATCGCGGGTCCATTATGCGACGACAATGGCATGGCGAGAGGGATGGAAGGCGCGCTCGAAGGAATGTATGACCATTGGATGGCTAGTCAATGAAAGCGGTCATTTTTGCCGGAGGTTTGGGTAGCCGCTTGAGCGAGGAGACGACCCTGCGCCCAAAGCCGATGGTCGAAATCGGCGGAAGGCCCATCCTCTGGCACATCATGAAAATCTACTCCGCCTTTGGCATCAACGATTTCATTATTTGCTTGGGCTACAAGGGACAGATGATCAAGGAGTATTTTGCCAACTACTTCCTATACTCCTCCGACGTAACCTTTGACCTGCAGAAGAACACCACCGAATACCGCAATTGCAGCTGCGAACCATGGCGCGTGACCCTGGTCGATACCGGCCTGTCGACCATGACCGGGGGAAGACTTCGCCGGATCCTGCCCTATGTAAAAGATGAGGAAATGTTTTGCGCAACCTATGGGGATGGAGTGGCGGACATCGATCTGAACGCCCTGATTGCCTTTCATCGCAGCCATGGAAAACTGGTGAGCCTCACGGCCGTGCAGCCGACAGGCAAATTCGGAGCCTTGGGTATTGCCGAAGACGGCGCCCTGCTGTCGTTTGCGGAAAAGCCTAAGGGCGACGGGATATGGGTAAACGGCGGATTCTTTGTGCTCTCTCCAAAAGTCAGCAAGTTCCTTAAAGACGATACAACGGTTTGGGAGAAAGAACCCCTGGAGTGCATTTTGCACGAAGGCAGCTCCGCCGCCTACAAGCATCCTGGATTCTGGCAGCCCATGGATACGGTTTATGACAAGGCGCTACTGGAGCAGTACTGGAACACAGGTGCCGCTCCATGGAAGGTCTGGGAGTGACCCATGCGTTGCCTGGTAACCGGAGCTTCCGGGTTCCTCGGGTCATGGCTTGTCCGTCAGCTGCTGCGCGAGGGCCATTCTGTCGTTGTCCTCATGCGCGGCAAACCGCAAGCGCGAAGAGTGAGAGATTGGTTGCATAGCGTTCGCATTGTTCACGGCACCCTGGAAGATCCAACTATCCTGGGCAGACAACTGGCGGCCAACACCGTCGACGTCTTTTTCCACCTGGCATGGTTCGGCGTCGGCGCCGATTGCCGCAATGACACCGCGCAGATCTCGACCAACGTGGTGGGATGCATCCGCTTATGGGAGATAGCCCGTGACATAGGATGCAAACATTGGATCGGTCTCGGGTCTCAGGCAGAGTATGGCCCGCGCCAGGAGATATTGCAGGAAGACTTGCCTCTTCGGCCGGCAACCGCCTACGGAGTCGCCAAACTGGCCAGCGCCATGTTGACGGCGAAGATGTCCCAGATGGCAGATATGCGCCATACCTGGGTTCGCCTCGCGGCAGTGTATGGTCCGGGCGATGATCCTAAGCATCTTATCCCGTCCGCTATCCTCACCTTACTCGCCCGTAAGAAGCCCGCTCTCACCATGGGAGAGCAGAGATGGGATTACCTCTATGTGGAAGACGCTGCCAAGGCGCTGGTGCGCATCGCGGCCACCGGGGCGACGGGCAGTCTGAACCTCGCTTCGGGCGAGATCATAGTGATTCGAAAACTGGTGGAGCATATTAGAACGCTGGTCGATCCCGCTCTTCCTTTGGGGTTCGGCGACGATGCCTACCGTGAGGACCAAGTGATGCATCTGGAGCCTGACATCGCGAGGCTGCGCTCGGCCACGGGCTGGGAGCCCGAGGTTCCCTTGGACGAAGGTCTTCGCCGGACCATTGCCTGGTATCGGGAAGAGGGCGCCCATGCAGGTCGCTGAATTGGAAGCGATCGCGCGAACTCTCCGCGCCCACGCCGTGCGCATGATCTATCATGCGCGCGGCGCGCATTTAGGCAGCTGCCTCTCCATAGCGGATATCCTCGCCTGTCTCTACTGGGACACTCTGCGCATCGATCACGATCGATTCATCTTGAGCAAAGGACACGCCGCCGCCATCTTATACGCCGCCCTCGCGGAGCGCGGCTTCTTTCCGGTTGAGGAACTGGCTACCTACTGCGCATTCAATTCGCGCCTCACCGGCCACGTCACCAGCGGAGTGCCCGGGGTCGAGCTGTCGTCAGGCTCTCTGGGGCATGGCCTGCCGGTGGGCTGTGGCATGGCGTTGGCGGCCAAGCGGGATTGGTCGCCGGCGCGCATCGTGGTACTGGTAAGCGATGGGGAACTGGACGAAGGCTCGAACTGGGAGGCCATCCTATTCGCCGCCCATCACAAATTGGACAACCTGCTGCTGATCGTCGACTACAACAAAATACAAAGTTTCGGCCGAGTGCAGGAGGTGCTCGACCTCGACCCCCTCGCCGATAAGTTTCGCGCCTTTCGCTGGGCAGTGCGCGAAGTGGATGGTCACGCCATGGCGCAATTAGCCGATACGTTCGGTAACCTTCCGTTTTCTGGTGGCAAACCCGGAGTAGTGATTGCTCATACACGCAAGGGCAAGGGCGTGAGCTTCATGGAAGATGACCTTGCCTGGCACTACCGCAGTCCGACGCAAGAACAGCTAGCCATCGCGCTCGAGGAGTTGGGTGAGAACGGCCTTCATTGAGGAACTGGTTCACTTGGCGGCTAAGGATGAGCGCATCTGGCTGGTCTGCGGCGACATCGGATACTCCGTGCTGGAGGCTTTCGCCGACCGCTTTCCCGCGCGCTACTTGAACGCAGGCGTCGCGGAACAGAACATGACTGGAATCGCAGCCGGCTTGGCCCTGACGGGCAAGACCGTATTCACCTATTCGATCGCCAACTTTCCCTCGTTGCGTTGCCTGGAGCAGATTCGCAACGATGTCTGTTACCACAATTTGAATGTGAAGATCGTGGCCGTAGGCGGCGGACTGGCCTACGGCAGCCATGGTTACACCCACCATGCGGTGGAGGATATCGCCGTAATGTCAGCGCTGCCAAACATCACCGTGATTGCCCCGGCAGACCCGGTCGAAGCGAGGGCCGTGACCCGCATGATTGCTGTCCAGCCCGGCCCGGCTTATCTCCGCTTGGGCAAAGCAGGTGAGCCAATCTTGCACACAAGCGACCTTGCCGTGACCTACGGCAAAGCAATCCTGTTACGCGAGGGCAGCGACCTGGCCCTGATTTCGATCGGCGGTATGCTCGCTAACACACTCACCGCAGCCGATAAGCTAAACCGTGCGGGTTATTCGGTGCGCGTGCTGAGTATGCCGTTCGCGGTGCCGCTCGATGAAGACGCCATCCGCGGCGCGGTCGCGGACACTTCCGTGATCCTGACCATCGAGGAGCACGGCCCTGGAGGACTGGGCAGCACCGTGGGCGAATGCATCGCGCGTTCAGGACAAGCAGTCACTTTTGTGCCCCTGCGGCTGGGAAGATCGCCGATCAAGGTGGCGGGAACCCAGGAGCAGTTGCGAGCCATGCACGGCTTGAGTGCCGACGCCATTGCGCGCAGCGCCGAACAAGCTCTTCTCGAGCGCCGGCAGGTGTGCCAATGAATTGGAATCGTCGACGCGTATTGCTGACCGGGCACACCGGCTTTAAAGGCAGCTGGCTGTCTTTGTGGCTGCAAAACTTGGGAGCGGACCTGTGCGGCTATGCACTCCAGCCCCCCACCAAGGTGAACATGTTTGAAGATGCCCGGGTGGCGGAGGGCATGCGATCGGTGTTGGGAGATACCCGCGATGCCGGCCTGCTGCAGCAAACCTTTGCGGACTTCCGTCCCGAAATTGTGTTCCACCTCGCGGCCCAGCCCTCGGTGCGCAAATCCTACGAGGATCCGCTGCTCACCTATTCCACCAATGTAATGGGTACCGTCAACCTGCTTGAGGCCGCGCGCCACACTGACAGCGTACGCGTGGTGATCGTCATTACCAGCGACAAGTGCTATCTCAACCATGAGTGGGAGTGGCCCTACCGGGAGACCGATCCGCTGGGCGGATACGACCCCTACAGCAACAGCAAAGCCTGTGCCGAGCTGGTCGTGGCTGCCTATCGCGATTCCTTCTTTAACCCCAAGCATGGAGTAGGCATCGCCACGGTGCGTGCCGGCAATGTGATCGGTGGGGGCGACTGGGAGGCAAGCAGAATCGTACCGGACACCATTCGCGCCTGGATGAAGGATCATCCGGTGCGTCTTCGCAGTCCGCGCGCCATCCGCCCGTGGCAGCATGTTCTGGAACCGCTGCGCGGCTATCTAACGTTGGCGGAGTCCATGTTCGAACAGACTGTGGCCACCGGCGAAGCCTGGAACTTCGGTCCGGACCAATCCGACGCTCAGCCGGTGGAGTGGGTAGTTCGTGAAATGGCCAAACTGTGGGGTCCCGGCGCACGCTGGGAGTACGAACAAGGGGTACAGCCCCACGAAGCCAATCATCTCACCCTCGATTCGTCCAAGGCGACCGGGCGCCTGGGTTGGCGTCCGGAACTGCGGCTGACAGATGCCCTGGCGATGACCGTCGGCTGGTATCAGGCCAACATGCAAGCCGGGGAGATGGGTGAGTTCACCCGCGCGCAAATCGCGAACTACGAGGCCAAGGTGCGGGCTAACGTATGAACCGGCAAGCTGAGATACGAGCTGCGATGCAGCAACTTGCTCGGGAGTACTACGAGCTATCTTTCCCCGTCAGGCCATTCCGGCCCGGCGAGTCGCCGGTTCCGGTCTCAGGCAAAGTCTTTGACGATCGCGATCTGTTCGCCGTCATCGAATCCGGCTTGGACTTCTGGTTGACCTCAGGCCGATTTGCCGAGCTCTTCGAGCGCAAGCTGGCAAAATTTCTCGGCGTGCGTGATGCGCGGCTCGTCAACTCCGGTTCCTCCGCCAACCTGGTGGCGGTGTCCGCGCTCACCTCTCCCGCTCTAGGCGATCGGAGGCTCAAACCCGGAGACGAAGTAATCACAGTAGCCGCGGGCTTTCCCACCACGGTAAATCCGATTCTGCAGAATCGCCTGGTGCCGGTATTTGTCGATGTGGAGTTGCCGACCTACAACGTCGATGTCGGGCAACTGGTGCAGGCATTAAGCCCTCGCACGAGGGCCATGATCTTCGCCCACACCCTGGGCAACCCGTTCAATGCGGCCGCGGTTTCTGCCTTCGCACGCAAGCATAACCTATGGCTGATCGAAGACTGCTGTGACGCCCTGGGGGCGAGCTTTGGTGGACGAAGCGTCGGGACGTTCGGCGACCTGGCGACCTTCAGCTTTTACCCCGCCCATCACATCACCATGGGCGAGGGCGGATGTGTCGCGACCAACCAACCGCAACTGACCAAGCTGGTTGAGTCCTTTCGCGACTGGGGCCGCGACTGCTGGTGTGCACCGGGCAAAGACAACACCTGTGGCAAGCGCTTCGACTGGCAGCTGGGCTCCTTGCCCCACGGATATGATCACAAGTACACCTACTCGCACATCGGCTACAACCTGAAAATCACCGACATGCAGGCAGCCGTGGGCGTGTCGCAGCTAGATAAGCTCCACCAGTTCATCGAGGCCCGCAGACAGAATTTCCAGTATCTGTCCGAGCGCCTGCAACCGCTATCGGAACTGTTTCTCCTGCCGCAAGCCACCCCGGGATCGGAGCCAAGCTGGTTTGGCTATCCCCTAGCGGTGCGTCCAGAATCAGGCCTGAAATCCGACGAAGTCATCCGCTTTCTAGATCAACGCAAGATCGGCACCAGAGTCCTATTCGGAGGAAATCTCTTACGGCAGCCCGCCTATCAAGACATCGAAAAGCGAGTGATCGGCAACCTACCCAACTCCGACTTTGTCGCCAACAATGTTTTCTGGATCGGGGTCTATCCCGGCCTGACCGCACCGATGTTGGACTACATGGTCGAAACCCTAACCGAAGTTGCCACCGTCCCAGCACACTGAAGTCTGTGGTGAAGAAATAGGGGGTGCCCCATATCTCGCGTTTTTTTTGCGAGATGTGGGAGGGATTCTCGCACCACAATTGCGGCTGAGGGAAAGACAGAAAAAGGAGCACCACGTGGCCGGCAACCCACTAAATCTAGGCGTCACGTTAGAAAAAACCGGCCGTCTGGACGAAGCAATCGCGCATTATCGTCAAGCTCTTTCCCTAAATCCATCTGTAAGATTCATCTGCTTCCGCCTGGGCAACGCCCTCATGAAGCAACAAAACTTCACCGAAGCCGCAGCCGCCTATTCACAAGAACTATCTCTCAGCCCCGAATCCCCTGAAACCGTCCACAATCTAGGCACGGCGCTGCAGAATCTAGGCAGGCACGACCAAGCCATCATCTGCTATCAAAAAGCCATCGCGCTCCATCCATCCTATGCGGAAGCCTACAACAACCTGGGCGTAACCTTAGCCCATCTCGGTCGCCTCGAGCACGCCATCGCGAGTTATCGCGATGCTCTAGTTCATAACCCGAACTACGCAGACGCGTACAGTAATCTAGGCAACGCATTGGAGCGGATGTTCGACTACCCGAACGCCATCTTGCTTTGCAAGCGAGCGATCGAGCTCGAACCCAACCACGCGGCCGCTCACCTTCATCTTGGCAACGCCTACAAACACCTCGGTCTATTCCAAGAAGCCGTCGCCAGCTACCAACAAGCGATTTCACTCACCCCTAATAACGGAGGCATCTACAGCAATCTCGCCGAGACCTACAAAGACCAGGGAAAGCTCCAGCAAGCGGCCCAGAGCTTCGAGAAAGCGATCGCTGCCCGTCCGGTTTACCGCCCGGCCTACAGCAATCTTCTCTATTTCTACGCCTTCACCCGTTATGTTTCGCCTGCAGAGGAACGCCTGGTGGCCGAGGGTTGGGAGAAACATCTACTCACCGATACCGAACGAGCCGCAGCACGCCAGAGAGCGCGTGCCTTTCCCGTACGCCCGCGAGCAGCAAGAAAACTACGAATAGGAATTCTAGTTGCAGAATTGGGCTACCCCGGAGTCGAAGATTTTCTTGGGCCCCTCCTGGAACAACTGGATCGCACCCGCTTCCACCTCACCATATTTCCTACCTATCTGAACAGTCGCGCAGAGCGTTTCCGGAATTTCGCGGATCAACATGGCGATGCCTGGGTCCCTCTTTGTGGAATGCATGCCGTGGCAGCCGCCGAACTCATCCGATCCCGTGAAATAGACATTTTGTTCGAAACCACAGGACATACCTATCAGAACAGTCTGGAGATCATCGCCCACCGCGCCGCGCCCGTGCAGTGCTCCTACATCGGCTATTGGAGCACCACAGGTCTGACTGAGATGGATTTCTTTCTCACCGGCAACGGAGTCGGCTCTTTCATCGACCCGCACTTTGCGGAAAAACTATGGCGGCTTCCGCGTGTCGCCTTTTGTTATAAAGGAGACCCTGTGCTAGAGCATCGCAACTGGGCACCTGATCCCGAGGGAACCATATGGTTAGGCTCCTTCAACAACAACGCAAAGATTAGGGAGGAAACCCTGGCCCTGTGGGCCAAAGTCCTTCATGCGCTAACCGAAGCAAAGCTTTTATTTGAAGATCGCCAGCTTCAAGATGAAGAAACTCACCAACGGCTAAGCGCGATACTCCGCCGTCTAGGAATAGACGAAAGCCGCTTCCGTTTCATCCCCCAAGTCCCAACGGTCTATCCTGAATTCCGCAGTCACGAGCGGCACATGAGTCTTTTTCCCCGGCTCGACATCGCCCTCGATACCATTCCCTTCAACAGCGTCACCACAGCCTACGACACCCTGTGGATGGGAGTGCCCCTGGTCACCATTGCCGGAACCTGGCTCGGTGGAACCCAGGCGGGTCCGATCGTCACCGCGCTGGGGCACCCGGAATGGGTAGCGAACAACGAAGAAGAATATGTGTCCATCGTCTGCGCGCTGGCGAGAGACTTAGAGAAGCGGAAAGAACTCCGCAAAAACCAACGAGCGCGCATGGCGGCCAGCGAACTCTGTGACGCGAAAAATCTGGCGAGATGCCTGGAACAAGCCTTTGAGGCCATGTACGACCGTTGGGCCGAAGGCACGCAACCCGCCCTAGCTCCCACCGCCCACTTCCTGCAGGGCAACGCATTGATGCAACAAGGCAGGTTCAGCGAAGCGGTCACTTGTTATTCGCAAGAACTCCTGGTCAATCCCGAATCCTACCCAACCCTCACAAATCTGGGCAATGCACTACGCAAGTTAGGCCGGCACGACCAAGCCATTAACTCCTACCAAAAAGCAATTTCGATTCAGCTATCTCATCCAGAGCGGCCCAACAATCTGGGGGCAACGTTCAACAACCTGGGTCTAACCTACAACGATCTAGGCCGCCAGCAAGAAGCCATCGCAAGCTATCGCCAGGCGATTCTCTACAACCCCAACTTTGTCGATCCCTACATCAATCTATCCAATCCGCTAACCGCCCGCGGTGACTCCGAAGAATCAGTCCAACTTTGTAAGCAAGCCATTGCGCTTCAACCCAATCACTCCAGCGCCCACCTGAATCTAGGCAATGCCTATCGCCAGCTCGGTCGCTTAAACGACGCAGCCGCCAGCTTCGAGTTCGCAGCTTCGCTGACCACTAACAACGGCGGTGTCTATAACAATCTGGCGATGGTCTTCCGGGAACAGGGAAAGCTGGAGCAAGCGGCTGAGACCTTCCAGAAAGCCGTGGCCGCCCGGCCCATTTTTCCCCCTGCCTACAGCAACCTGCTCTATTTCTACGCCTTCACCCGTTGCGTTACAGCGGCCGAGGAGCGCAGAGCGGCCGAGAACTGGGAGATCTATTTCCTCACTGACCAAGAGCGCGCGGCCGCCCGCCAAAGAGCTAGCGCCTTTCCCGTCCATCCCCGCAGCGCCAGAAAGCTGCGGCTGGGCATCATGACCGCGGAATGGTTTCCGCACCCAGTAGCCCAGTTTCTCGAGCCCTTCATGCACGTGCTCGATCGCAGCCGTTTCGCGCTCACCATCTTCCCCACATTGTTCACCACCGGCACGCGGGCCCAGCGCTTTCGCGACTTCGCGCAGCGTAACGGCGACCGCTTCATCCCCCTCTGGGGAACAACCGCATCGCAAGCAGCCGAACGCATTCGCGCCGAACAGATCGACGTTCTGGTAGAAACCACCGGCCACACCAACGCCAATCGCCTGGACATCATTGCCCACCGTGCCGCTCCGGTGCAATGTAGTTACCTTGGCTACTGGAGCACCACAGGTCTCACTGAGATGGACTGGTTTATCACCGGGACCGGAGTCGGCGCCGTCCTCGAGTCGCATTTCACCGAAGAGCTTTGGCGCCTTCCCCGTCTGGCGCATTGCTACCAGGGCGATGCTTCCATTGCCGAAGACGGCTGGGCCCCGGATCCAGATGGAACAATATGGCTGGGCTGCCTCACTAACAACGCAAAAATCAGGGAAGAGGCCCTCGGCCTATGGGCGAAGGCTCTTCACGCCCTGCCCGAAGCAAAGCTTCTGCTCGAGGACTCCCATCATCACGATGAGGAGACGCATCAACGGATCCATTCGATCCTCCACCGCTTCGGCATTGATGAAACCCGCTGCCGCTTTGTGCCGCACGTGCCTGGTCATGAGCGGCACATGCTGCTCTACCACCGCCTTGACATCGTGCTCGACACCATCCCTTTCAACAGCGGCACCACTGGCTATGACGCCCTGTGGATGGGAGCGCCTATCGTCACCCTGGCGGGAACCTGGATGGGTGGAACCATGGCCGCCTCCATCCTCCGCGCGCTCGGCCACCCGGAATGGATCGCGCAAAACGAAGAAGACTTTGCTGCCATCGTTTGCTCTCTGGCGCGAGACCTGGAGAAGCGCAAGCAGCTGCGCAAAACCCAACGTGCCCGCATGGTAAACAGTGAACTCTGTTGTGCCGAAGGGCTGGCGAGAGCGCTAGAACAAGCATTCGAGGCCATGTACGACCTCTGGAGTGGAGGAACGCCGGCGACTCACGGATCGAACCGAACAGCCGATGCAGCTACTGTGATCTAAAGTGGGACTCTATTCCACATTCGAACCGCGACTACGGGACCAACGGGACGGCATCCCCCAAAACCCTCGTGAAATCGCGATTTACCGTAACGCAATCGAATCCAACTTCCGCTTCCTGAAGCAAGCCCGCACTCTGGACCAGGCGCAGGCCACCAGCCTCTCACTCCCTGACAGCGGCGGGTACCTGATGCCGGTCTGCGAGTTGCACAGTGATGACGCGCCGCTCATCTCCACCTTCTCCGCCTGGCGGCGGGAGAACATGTTTGCCTTCCCCACCCAATTTCCCGTGACGGATGCCGGAACCACCGCATGGCTGCGCTCCCGCCTTCTGGATGTTCCCGATCGCCTCCTATTTCTCGTGCTCGAAAAACACGGCAGGCCAGTGGGCCACCTCGGTTATGCCAACTCTCTGAACGAGCACTGCGAAATGGAAATCGATAACGTGGTTCGCGGTGTCAAAGGAGAGCACCCCGACATCATGAGCGAGGCCATGCGTACAGTCCTCAAGTGGGCTGAAGAAGTCATCGGACCGCGTTCCATCTTCTTGCGGGTCTTCCAAGATAACGCCCACTCCATCTCCTTCTACCGCAGGCTCGGCTTT
>Ga0302325_10029844_pt1 | contig 11260 bp, 12 predicted proteins | sample Palsa_T0_2_FD_201948 | JGI IMG/M metagenome (GOLD analysis project Ga0302325, IMG submission 201948) | Peat permafrost microbial communities from Stordalen Mire near Abisko, Sweden - Palsa_T0_2 | ecosystem: Environmental > Terrestrial > Soil > Palsa > Peat permafrost | place: Sweden: Abisko...
GGGGGGCATGGCGTGGATTTTATGCAATCAGCTTTGTAATCGGCGCTAACACGCTAATCCTCTTGGGGAAAACAGCATGGATCGAATGTGCAAAGTTGCCGATGTTAAAGTTCGATCACTACGATCCTATTTGGGAAAATAATGAAACCTGAGTCTCCGAGGGGCCCAGCAAGCGACGATGGATGTGGACAGAGAAGGTATGTGTAACACAGTGACTGAAGAAGGCGCATTGTCGGAGTGGAGCTTCATACGACTAACCACCTTGAAAGATGGGGCGCATACCGGTAGCCTAGCAGAGTCTAGCCGTAGGGGCTCTGCGCCAGCTATTAAGGTTACTCCAAAGAGCGAGCAAACGACACCAACGGAGCCCCAGGCCTTCGAATGGATATCGCACGGTGACTCGACCGCTCGGCGACGCGCTCGTGCCCATATTTCGAGGGGCTTTCGGCGGAGGAAGGCCCTCGAAGCACAAACCCAAGAAGAACGCAAAGATGTTGGAGACTCAACGAGCAGTTCAAGCCCCGAAACTCAGCCGGACCAGGAGCAGACCACTGCGAAAGCAGGGCAAGTTGTACCTGCAGCTAAGTTCGGGGATGTGGTTGATGATAGGTCTTCTGCTCAAAAGCTATTCGAAGAGCTTTCTCTGCGGAGGACGCTTGGAATGGGGGGCCGTTCAGATGATCCATTCAACTGTTTCCCCGTGAAACTCTCCCCTCATAACCAGGCTATATTGGATCACTGTAAGTTTGCTCACCGGAGGCTGAGACAGTAGCACATAGCGTACTGAAATATCCTGGAAAGTTCTTTTTGTAGTGGCGCCAGCAAGTTACTTGGCAGACTCGCGTGCCGACTTTCAACGGGTCAAAAAACTTACCTTCGATGCCGCGCTTGAAGATCCTTCAGCACTTCATATTATTCTCGCTGTAGGAGCAAGTCAGTAAGTAGTTGTGGAGCAGGGAGATTTCTATTTTAGATCATGTCGGGCGAACATTTCTCCACCCTACTCAGTTGGGTAATTACTTACTCCCCGTTCTTCACAGCATTGCCATCATGAAAGGGAAGCAGGACTCTGAAGAATCAGTCGTACATCGCTCGATCGCTTTAAAAACAGTAAACCACAGGCTCTCACGATGTGGTATGGGCTCCGATGATGGATATGTTAGCGACTCTAACATTGCGGCAGTGACTCTGCTTGCGGGGCATGAGGTTTTTATATTCACTCGGTTTCCGGATGCTAGGAATTTGACTGATAGTTGGTCTAGCTTCTTCTTGGATCGCCCAAGATTTTCAACATGCACATGAATGGCCTTAAGACTATGCTGGACCTTAGGGGCGGCCTTGATTCGATCCGAGCCACGAAGCCAGGGTTGTATGCAATGATATCTTGGTAAGATCTTTCATCTACTCGGCAGGGAGGCCCTCCACTCATCCCTTCTAGGTTCGATCACGCCGCGCTGTGTAACCTTGTCTCTAAACGCCGGTTCAACAAAGTAGGGCAAGGTGTCCCACCTCCAAATGTGGCTTCGAATCAAGTACCAGAGCATATCATTCGAGACATTGCCCTTGGTCTTCCAACAGGATACGATCTTTCTGAGGTGATCTCTGATATCTTTCGACAATTGGGAACTGTTACCTCCGTTATCAGAGGCGGAAATTCCACCAATGTCGAGCGCTTAGAAAGCTCCTCCTTTGTCAGCCGTATGGACGCTGAACTATTCAAATCAATAACTGTTCCTGATCGAGTCGGCAACACAAGTCGACGGCTTCATCTGACCCAAGTGTTCCACATTCTAGTTTTGATATACGTCACTTTAGTATCTAGGTATGAGGGACCATCAATAGAGCATTTCCTCTATCGATTTGAGGAAATATTCAAGAACGAGGGGACCTATCTGGGAAGAGTTATCGTCAAGCTGTTTCGGTTGCTGCTTGATGGTGCACCATTCGAATCAGCGATCTTTACCGCTGAAATGTCGCAATTGATTGATGCATGCGTCACCATGGGCTGGTTGCCATTTCGGAATATCAAAGTTGGGCTGTTGAACTTCTTTATCCAAGACCCGGCTTGCCAAGGACAGCTGCAGGACTTGTGGAGGCATCGGAACACATGAGGCTACAACAGTGGAGTACATACACATTCCATAACCATCCTCACTCGACCTAGGGTGCTGATCTAAGTCCTTTCAATGGTAGAAGATACATGAGAGGCATATAGTGCGACTAGAAGGGGTTGCGACTCGGGTGTTTACGATAGAGAGCAACCAGGAGCAATCCAAGTTCAACCCGAAAACGAGGGAAAATCTCATCTAGATGCGACGCCATACAGAGGCACATCAACAACATCCCAAGACGTGGCAGATATCCTATTAAGAGACGAGGAAGGAGCACGTCAGCTGCAAATTCGAGTTGGGGTCAGGCGGGTACTACGGGGTATACATGACTTAGGGGCCATTCTCCATAGAAGTAGAAGTAACTTGTAACCTATAAAGGCAAACAACATTGAGATCTGACCACATTATCATTACTTGATACCAACTACATTACTTCTTCTTATTTTACTCAAATGCTTTCACGATTAGAGGCACATCAATCCTCAGCCTCTCACAAGACTCCCAAGTCCGATCCTTCACAGCCTCGTACCCTTTCCACTTAACCAGGTAATGTGGCACACCCTTAAATTTCTCCCGCCCGAGAATTCTCTCAACAATGTAGTCTACCGTAATTAATGTCTCTTCCTCAGCTTCATTCTTCGTCAGCCAAACCATCGCCATGTCAGGCGCGGTTTCGATCATCGCAGCTTCGGTTTCCCACGTCCAGTACTTTTCTTCCGGGTAGTCTTGCTATTGGACTAAAAATTGAAGGCCCTCGGTTGTCTTTCGTTCGGCTATGAATTGCTTAGGGATGAATTCCTCTTCGGGGGCAGGAGCTTCCGGCTCCGGGCACTCAGGTTCTGGAGCAAGTTGGGTAGGCGCGTCTAAAACGAGACTGTCTATGTCAACGAATTCGTCATCAGTGTCCTTTTCGCTGTCAAAATAATTGATCGAAAAATCGTTGTCAAGTTCCGCAAGGTCATCACGGTTATCCCTTTCAATCAGGCTTTCAACGAATACCTCATCAGAAGCCAGATCCACATTTTCCGTACTTGAGACCACATCGTTTGGCGCGCAAGATAGCACCGGGATATAATCATCAACATAATTGGCCTTAAGGTTGTTCCCATTATCCTCCGTGATGTCTAGACCAATGAAGGCCTCGCATGGATTACGGAAAATAGAGCGAGGGTCAACAACCGCCGGACATGACGCTGCTGGCGTTATCTCCTGTGACCCTGGGCTGTCTTCGATGAAGTCGAACAAGAATTGGTATTTGCGGAAGGGGTCCTGAAATGAAGCCTCCGCTGGACTAGGACTGCCGGGAGATTCTTGAAGAGGCCCCAGTGCTGGCGATGGTGTTCGAAACACTTCCATATAAGCTCGAAGCTTGGCAAAGGATTGGCCTGCCGAGACTTGTGGTGGAGTCTCCGGCCGTGGAGTTTGATACTGTTCCACGTTGTAGGTGACGAATTTCCCAGGTGTTTCCCGGGTCATTCTTCGAGCTTTTCTCGAGCTCTTGAGCGTAGAGTCGGCTTCGAATTCTGTCCTGCTTCGTTTGCTCATGTGTCGCGGGGGTGCGGTGCCTTGAAAGGACGATTCGGGTTCGCTGGTCAATATCCCAAGCTCGTTGAGAGCATCTGGGTAACGTGGGCATCCCGGCTGACGGCTGGGAACAGGAGATTTATATCCTTTCGGATATTTGTATATGATCCATTCATCCACACTGCCTTGCCATTCCACAGCTGTCGGTATCTCCTCGCGACTAACCACCGACGCCTCATATCTCCTCCCACCCCCTTGGGTTCCCTTATTCTTCTTCCGGGCTTTCACAAGGACTTTCTCGATCTCGTCGATTTTGAAGGATAACGATTTCTGGTCCTTTGTGCGGTCGAAGAGGTCGAGGTGCTTCAGATGCGTAAATTGCAAGTACAGTTCCGACGAACTTAACCATCCAAACCACCCTCCCAGATTTATCGCCAGTCTTCGCAGATGGCCACGCTCAATCTACGGTAACGGGAGAGTCAGAAATTGCTTAGTACAGATTGTTCCAAAAGAATTGGGACATTGTCTTCAGAGAAAATCATGAGAGTGTCTGCAATAGGAAACGGAATTCTCCTCCATTACCTACCGATCCAAAGTCCCATGGCGACCATTGCTTATCGTTGATCAACAGAACATCATGTTCTAAGCTAACACAGACACTCTGCAGCCGCGACAATCTCTCCACGTTCTTGTTCTCGATTCTCTTCTCCCAATCCCTGTGGACTAACTCTCCTTTGAATTGCGGTAGCCATGGCTTATACCGCTTCAGTATAACATATCGAGATAACTGGCAAACGTGCAAGAGCGGAGGAGGTAGGGTTTTCGAGTATATTTGTCCGGCTTTGAAGAAGATTTCGACGACTCGTGGGCTCCATTCTGCGCGAGCTACAGTCTCAAAGATCTGCAGTTTGATTTTTATTGGGAGGTCGTCGAATTGGGCCGGCATTTTGCTGCTCAGCTTGTGCAAGGGAGCAGTTTGAAGAGACGCTCTGCAACTGTTTATAGAAGGTCCTCAAGGTCAAAGACCTAGATTTCGCAATCAAGTTCGCGTGAGTGCCCCGCCCCCTTTTCATTAGCGAGCCCCTCATCTAGAAATTATTTAATGCAGGCAAAAAGAACCAGAGCATCTCAAAGAAATAGTGTTCTGCCGAAACTTTCATTTATTTCGTGCGCTGATTGGATCTACTTCCTTATCCAAGCTTTTCCAAAAAAAAAAAAAAAAAGAACGCAACCTACAGTTCCCAGTACGCTGAGTATCCCAGGTCCCGGATTCCGTTGCCTCAATATCCTGCATTCCCTTGGACATTCGTCGTCTTTTAGATCCATCTGGGATCCCAAGCTCCATAGCCTCAATCACCCACACTCTCTTGGGCATTCATTCCTAGCATAGTCCATGTTATCTCATGGGGCCTTTACCTCGCATTCAATGGTCAGTCTCCGCATACCCCAATCGACACCTTACAACTTCTTCAGAGGGCTTTTGTTGAGCATCACCTTCAACACACCGACAAGAATAGCAGCACCAAGTGCCATTGACCCAGCATAAAATATAGCAGGATGATATGCCTTCAGGGTGTTGTGTTCGCCTCCATAGGCCGCAAGAAGATATCCAGCAATTGGGGCACCCTAATTTCGTCAGTGAAAGCTCAACTCTCAACTCTCCCAGCTCCGAATTTCAAGCTCAAGGTTTATGGTAGGACAAACCATCAAATATCCTCCAGCCCAACCAGACACAATCATTCCCATCGCAACTCCCACTCGCCGGCTCCCAAACACACTACCCACCACCGTTGGCATCGTGCTGAAGAATCCTCCATTTGCTGCTCCGTTGATAATCACAAAGGCAATCAAGGGACCCAACGTATTTGACACGGGCCAAAGCACAAGCATGCTCAGCGCACTTAGAATCAGGGAAAGAAGGAGAGTGTTCACGGGACCGATAGAATCGGACAGCAACCCGCAGCATAACCGACCAACAGCAGATGAGAAGTTGAAGCCAGCAACGAGACCAGCTCCTGCAGACGCTGACAGCCCAAGCGAGGCAGCGTAAAGTGGGAGGAAGAAAGGGGGTACGAATAGTGGAAAAGTGGCGATGGCGCCCGCTAAGAAGAGTGTCGTGAATTGGACGTTCTTGAAGAGACCCCTAGTTCTCGTTAATCACTGACAGTGATTCTGCCGGGAAACATACCATTCAATGAAGGTGGTAGTAGTAATCGGAGCTCGCTCTTTGATCAACCATGCAGCTGGAAGGCCCGTGGCAAGAGTCACAAGCCCGATGATGCGAAAAGTCCATTCTGGGCCCAGCTTTTGGATCAGGCCGTCCATTGCAAAACTGATAACAGTGCCTCCGATCCCTCCTCCTGCATAGACGATACCATTTGCAAGCCCACGCTTCTTATTGAAGTATTGGGCAGGCATCGTGGAAGCTACCTTGGAGTGTGTTAGCTACTATTATCATGGAGATCATTCGGAGCTTCGCATGCCATGAACTGTAGACTGCAAGTCTTGGGTCAGCATCACAATCTCATGCAGATCTCGAAGCGTCGACGCACCTGCAGCCCATTCCCATCAAAATCCCGGTCGTGAAGAATAGCCCACCCACATTCTTCGTCGAGAAGCTACTCAAGATCCCTCCTCCTCCTAAGAAGCCGACTCCCGCCAACGCCGTGTTTCTTGCCCCAATCCTCCTGATAAGCCTCGCATTTGCGAGCGCCAGAAAGGAGATACATGCTGCCGTCAGACTCCCCACAAAGGACAGACTTGACGGGGTAGATACTTTCTGCTTGACTAGTGCGGCCTGAATCACACCCCATGAGTACGAAGTTCCAACGAACCAGAAGCATAGCAGACTGCAAGCAAAGATCACAACCCAGCCATAACCGCCATCGGGAACCTGCGCGTCGGCAATTCTGGACTCAGCGACTACTGCGTCAGCTGCGGGGTCAAAATTGGAAGGATCTGGAGCTGAGAGATTCTTGCTGGAATCTGAGTCTTGGGCATCGTTGATGTTGTTCATACGCTCAAGGGAAATAGTCTCTGTTATTGAGGAAGCCATAGTATATGTGCGTGACCCACTACTGAGCTGACTGGAGAGCTAATGAGGAATGAGGGTCAGAGTGTTGCGATTTTTGAAAGCTTCAATTATTGAGAGGAATATTTGTAGAAGATAGCACGGATAAAATTTATAACCTGCTTACTACTCATAATGTAGGTTGATCGGCGTGCGCCTTTCACCTGGCACTAGCAATGCCTTCATTTGGCATAGTGGAAGCTGGACTCTATGTCACCTGACCATTGACAACTTTCTTGTTCCGAATTCTTCAAGAATGGAGATCTCAGGACATTTGAATGTCCCAAGGAAGTATGGACATCCAGGGTGAGTGCATAAGCAACTTTCCAATCCAAACTGTGGATTTTCCTTGTAATTTCTCATTTCATCACCATCACCTAGTCACAAAGTCTTGTGTCTAATAAACTTTAGTAACAGCAAGCCCTCTGCTCGCAACATTTACTCGTTTGTTCTCTGATAAACAAGCGTGAGTGAGGGATAGCTAATACATGAGATAAAGCAGTGGGACGTACGTGTCTAGGGTTGCCAACGAAGTACAAAACACAACATTTCTCAAAGGTTTCTCATAAGGACAGTCGGTATTCAGCCTACTTTTGCATTTTCTCCTGCAGCTCAGGCATTTGTCAAAAAGCAATAGTATCTTGGTGTATGCATAATGTCTCTATCTGTCTCGGACATTCAATTATCCTCCACCATGGCATGCTTAGTATAGAGATAACTGGGCACTCCACCATTCACTTCCTCGATCTCACAAGAGATATCTGCAGCTTTATTCAAATAGGACCAAGAGAGCAAAGATAACGCATACACAGACACATCAAAATGCGATTCGCTTTCTCAAAAGCCAACATGGAGGGCGTTCTAACAGTCTATAATAATCTCACGCACAGGAATCTTGCAAGAAGACTTCAAAGACCATGACTGCATGTATTTAGGCTCATGTTGTTGGTCTAGAGCGGAATCCACAATTTGACAACATTGACGAGAATGACATTGAACACCAATCCGCATTTCCTAATGCGGCGAGCGCATTCGTTGAGGACATCTTATATACTGTTTATCTCACTTCCCTACAATACTTTAGCATAATAGGACAATGTGAGCTATATACAAGACAAGTGGCAATTCTTTGAGATGAGGAAAGGTCTTCGCCACATTGCATTGAGTGGTCCGAGGATGTAGACCTCGACTTTATATAGAAGAAAGCAAGTACGTGGAAGGACTTCCTCGCGTGAGAAGGGCCGAGATTTCACAACTAGCGGCCTCCAAGGAAAGAGGAAGGCAATGTTTGACCCGCGTTACCCCTCACTTCAAAATTCTTCTCTTACCTCTCACCAATTGCTTACAGTACCGAATGCAGGGGCTGATCCCGAAGAGATCAGGAATTATCTTCATATGCTATAAATCACGGCATCCGGTGCACGGAAGATCGTCTGAATCATAAATTAAAGACGCCCTTCTCGAGCATTGGACCGTGATCCCCGCCTGTTGCTTGCTTCCTCCCCAACACCCTATTCGCTCTTTAGGCCTTGATCGGCTTCAAGAGGAAAAGGCAAGAAGATAACAACGGGTACTTTGGCTTCGATTTTCTAAATTGACAGCATATATGATCTTTGACAGCAGAAAAAGGTGAATTCTCACTTGTATACTGATATTTCAGGAAAGATGGGCAGACGAGGTCGTATGTAACGGCCGTTATGTTGATCACTTCTCCTTCGACTGGGATATCTTGTTAATGTCTCCTAGGATTCTGCCGTAGATTCTCAACGGAGAACATTGATTGAAACGGAGGTTCACAAAATGGCGCTTCAAGTTAAATTTGCAGACCTCAGCAGCTCACTCAGTCTTGGTGCCGACATGCGAAGCCATAGCAGGCCGCACCATCCTCGAGTGAAACCGCCGCTCGCACGATTTCAACGGCATAGATACCAAGAAAAGAGAAACCATTCACTCCCCATCTCATCAACTCACCTCACCTCACTCCAAGCCTCCCCCTCTCCGTCTTTCCTTACATATCGTGGAAAAGCACTTGAAAAAAGCTACCGTCGCTGCGTCGCTTCACCTCTTCTTCCCTCTTTCCTTTCTTCAACCCCACACACCTCTTCCTCCTTCCACATCATATTCTCCACTCCCAGCCCTAAAACGATCCCCAGAAGTCGCGTGAGCTGTGCAACGACAGCAAAAACCAAAGTGACAACAACCCCTCCTCAACAACCAAGCGCAAAAAAACTCTAAAAAAAGAGTTACCTTAAAAAAAGAAGAAGAAAGCGTATATTCAAACAAGCATCATTAAGCGATAGAGCATGTCGCTGAATAACCACCAGCTGAATCGGAGAATAGGATTTTGTCCGCATGATGATGGTTGAGCGGAGGAAGATATTTCCGCCATCCACGTACTTAATATTCATCCGTCGGAGAAGGTTATAAGGAAGTGATATTCGACCGAAAACCAAAGCGAAATTTAATCCAATTCAATCCAAAACAAGATGATCCCTTGAAAATCCATCTCTTTCTCAGTTCAGATGTCTTATTAAGGAAGAATGAAGAGTACCAGCAGACTCCCACTCGATTCTAAGATGTGGAGTAGAAATTTCTAAACTCGTACTGTACGTAGTGGTGATCTATCTCTATCTAACAATAATATATCGAGACGACTCCTGAAAATCCACTAGTCACTAGATATCTAGATACAAGCGTTATTGCTATTCCTCATACTTGTAATCTCACAACACTTGGATCAAGCGTCAAGGACAGAGATCCCTCCATGAAATCATCCCTCTTCGAGGAAAAGCCCAGACGTCGATAGAGGGACTGGGTAGTGTAAGAATTAACCTGGATCGAGGAAATATCAAAAAAGGGGGGAGAAAACCATCTTCACCTCACCAATCTCGCAAGGCCGAGACGACGAGCCATACCCGGAATAATCACCCCAAGATCCAAGATCCCAGAGATACGACAGTACAGCATGAAGTAACGCTACCTTAACAAAGATTTCCCATCCCATCCAATCCAATCTGAGCCTCTTTTTTTTAAAAATAAATTTTAAAAAATAAATTTATCAACAGACAGCTCGCCCATAATCGTAATCTCCACTCCATCTCGACAGTCTTGATCGCCTCTCTCCGCACTTAGTTACCCCCCCTTTTTCTTCTTTTCTTTTCTTGCGCAGAGTTCGGTAGGATCGATTTTAGTTATAGAAAATTCACAACAGCTTTATGCGTAGAAGTCAAGGGGAGGGGTACGGTTCAAGCAGGCAATTTCAACAGCTCGCGTCACGAGTTAGTAGGCTGGAGACGTGCTTCATCGTTGTTGCTTATTCAATTGCATGTGGTGGAGTACGATTAATCTATAGATAGGATGGCTTGGTTATAAAGGGGTATGCGTAGGGGTGATTAATATATATGCACTCACGTCTACTTTCCTAACTCCCACAATAACTGCTGTTTGCCAGGATCAAGTACGTATCATTCCTCAGTCACTCAGAGCAAGAGAAAGGAACGTAAGTCGGGTATAATGTAGTCTATATTCTCTCAAACTCTCCCTTCACTTCGATCATCTGTCATGCAACAAATACAATCCCACGACTCCCTCCCAAAGAATCGAAACCGCAAGAAAAAAGACAAGATCCCTCAAATTTTATTTGTACACATGGTTCCTCCATCACACACCTCGCTCTTTGTACCCTGCTACCGTAGGACATTTTTCTTGATGCGATTGTAATAACCCATCAAAACTCGTCGAATACCACATGCTCGACCCGCACACAAGCAGAGAGCACGCTGGTAACGACATGCAACAACCTCCACCCTTCCACCGATGATTTGTAGTCATCTTCCACACATGTAAGCAAAAGGAAAATGTAGTGTTTGCCACCTCACTCTGCACCACCCGTTCAAACATCAGCAATCAAGGACAAGATCATCCATCCAATCCCAAAGAAGTCAACATCTCATAACCGTCATGAAAGCCCACCGAAGCCCCAAGCAAGCACAACAAAAGAGACGAGCACGCGGGAGTGATCCCGACCCGGAAAATCAGAAAAACAGCGCAAGGCTATGCAATAAAGTTCATACAGAGGAAAGCAGGCCAACCAGACCGAACCACGAAGCGAAGACAGAAGAGCTTGACTGCAAAGAAATCATATGGGCTGTTGCATCATTTGATGGTTGCTGATGAGCTGACTCGGAGCTGCCATGCTCGAATTCGACATGCTTATCGTCATTTGCAGCCCACTGAAACTGCCACCCATGCTCGTGGGAAGGTAGCCGTTCTCGGAGTTCGGGGAGGCCTCCTCGAGGGAACCGAGGTGGTCTTCGCCTTCGTAGTCTTCTTCTTCGCCACTGTAGCTGCCGTATGGGCCTTCGGAGCCATCGCTGCGGTCGTGTGTTCGGCGATGTCTGTTCGAGCCATGTTAGTTTTCTGTTTGTTAAGGTGTTGTGTGTGGTTGTGCAGTGATGTGTAAGAAAGTGACATACTGGGCTAGGTTGTCTGATCGGGAGAAAGCCTTGTTACAGTGGGGGCAGATGTAGGGTCTTTCTTGGGTATGTGTTCTCAC
>Ga0302325_10029846_pt1 | contig 11259 bp, 12 predicted proteins | sample Palsa_T0_2_FD_201948 | JGI IMG/M metagenome (GOLD analysis project Ga0302325, IMG submission 201948) | Peat permafrost microbial communities from Stordalen Mire near Abisko, Sweden - Palsa_T0_2 | ecosystem: Environmental > Terrestrial > Soil > Palsa > Peat permafrost | place: Sweden: Abisko...
CGGAGCTGTGGCTGCGACGTCTGCGCGATGAAGCTTACGTCGAACTTAGAGTCTGAAGTCCCGCGAATCGCGCTCACCTGCGGAGAGCCTGCCGGCATTGGTCCGGAGCTGTGTCTGGCAATTGCGCGCGAGGCATTTCCCTGCGAGCTCGTGTGTCTTTGCGACATCGAACTGCTGCGCGAGCGTGCCGAGCGCATCGGCTCGAGGGTAAGCATTCGCCCCTATGACCCGCTCGCCCGTAGGCAGCACGTGCCGGGCACGCTTGCGGTCCATGACCACCACCTCGCGGTACCGAGCATTGCCGGCACTTTGGATGTGCGCAACGCGCCCTATGTGCTGCAGGTGCTCGACCGGGCGATCGACGGCGCGCTCGCGGGCGAATTCGACGCCATCGTGACGGCGCCCATCCACAAGGGTCTCATCAATGACGCGGGCACGGCCTTTACCGGTCATACGGAGTATCTGGCGCAGCGCACGCTCGCCGCGCGCGCAGTGATGCTGCTCGCAACCGGCACGCTGCGCGTGGCTCTCGCGACGACGCATCTGCCCCTCAAGGACGTGAGCGCCGCTCTCAGCATCGAGCTTCTCTGCGAAGTCCTTGAGATCCTGCATCGCGATCTCACACGGCGCTGGGGCGTCGCCGTACCGCGCATCGCCGTGTGCGGCCTCAATCCTCACGCCGGCGAAGGCGGCCACATGGGAGATGAGGAGGTGCGCATCATTGCGCCTGCCATCGAGCGCATGCGTGCGCGCGGCATCGAGGCGCGCGGCCCGGTGCCTGCTGATACGGTCTTCGTGCCGCACATACTCGCCGGCTATGATGCGGTGCTCGCCATGTACCACGATCAGGGGCTGCCGGTAGTCAAACATGTTGGCTTCGAAAGCGCGGTCAACGTAACCCTGGGGCTGCCTATCGTGCGCACCTCGGTCGACCACGGCACTGCGCTCGAGCTTGCGGGTAGCGGGCGCGCGGACCCTGGCAGTTTCAGCGCCGCCGTGCACGTCGCGCTGCATCTGGCCGCGCGGCACCGAGTAAGCGGCTGAAGACGCGCATGCGTCCCAGAAAACGCTTCGGACAGCATTTCCTGCACGACCCCGCGGTCATCCGCCGCATCGTGCAGGCCGTCGCGCCGCAGGCGCACGGCCACCTGGTGGAAATCGGCCCGGGCCGCGGCGCGATGACACAGCTTCTTCTTGAGTCGCACGGTGCGCTCGATGCGATTGAGATCGACCGGGATTTGGCGGCGCTCCTGCGCGAGAGATTTGCGCACCAGGGCCGCTTCGTGCTGCACGAAGCCGACGCCCTGCAATTTGACTTTGCGGCGCTCGCGCGCGCGCGTGGTGCACGGCTGCGCATCGTCGGCAACCTGCCCTACAATATTTCCACACCGCTCCTCTTCCATCTGCTGGCAAGCAGCGCGTTGATCGCGGACCTGCATGTGATGCTGCAGCGTGAAGTGGTCGAGCGCCTGGTCGCGCGTCCGGGAGGCGGCGACTACGGGCGGCTTACCGTGATGCTGGCACCGTGGGTGCACATCGAGCGGCTCTTCGACATCGGCCCGGGAGCGTTTCAGCCGGCGCCGCGCGTATGGTCGGCCATGGTGCGGCTGACAGTGCGCACCACACCGGCATTTGCCGTCAGTCCGCATTTCGCGCAAGTCGTCGCGGCCGCCTTCGGCCATCGCAGAAAGACGTTGCGTAACGCGCTGAAAGGGGTCGTGAGCTCAACCCTGATCGATGCCTGCCAGCTTGACGGTGGCGTTCGCCCTGAAACGCTCGCTCCGGAGGCCTTCAACATATTGGCGCGAACTCTGGATACGTGCGCGGAGTCCTAAGCTAAGGTAGGCTGCACCTCGGCCCAGCGAGTTTGTACATGTCCGTTTACCGTCGCATCCTCCTCATCGTCGACCTCAACGAGGACAGCTTGCCGATCGGTCGCAGGGCGCAGGCCATCGCAGCAAGCGTGGGGGCCGAGGTTGAGCTGCTGCACGTAGTCGAGCTCATCCCTGTGGAACCGGTCGGCGAGACTCTGATGACCACGGTGCAGATCGAAGAAGGGCTGGTCGCGCGGGCGCGCACGCGCCTGGCAGCACTCGCCGCCGAACTCGGGCTGCCCGATGCGCATTGTCAAGTCGAGGTCGGCAGCGTGAAGTCCGACATCGTGAGAATCGCACGCGAACGCGGCGTCGATCTCATCGTACTCGGCAGCCGCGAGCGCCACGGACTGTCGATTCTCGTCAATTTCACCGAGGACACCGTTCTGCACGCGGCGCCTTGTGATGTACTGGCAGTGCGCGTCGGCGGCACGGGGAAACCATCATGAGCGAGCCCATGGAAACTGTAGTTCACCGAATCCGCGTCGATGTCGAGACGAGCTACCTCGACGAGCAGTCCGAGCCGCGTGAAGGCCGCTACGTCTTCTCCTACACCATCACCATTCAGAATGAAGGCCAGGTACCGGCACGGCTCCTCACCCGCCACTGGCTCATCACCGACGCGAACGGCAAGGTGCAGGAAGTGCGCGGCGACGGCGTCGTCGGCGAGCAGCCCTATCTCAAGCCCGGGCAGGGCTTTCGCTACTCCAGCGGCGCCGTCATTGAGACTCCGGTGGGCGCCATGCAGGGCAGCTATCAGATGCTGAGCGACGACGGACAGCGCTTCGACGCCTCGATCCCGCCGTTCCGGCTGGCCATGCCGGGTGTCCTGCAGTAGAGACTCTTGGCGCGCTACGCCATCGGCGATATCCAGGGCTGCTACGCACCGCTGCGCGCGCTCGTCGAGCGGTTGCGCTTTTCCCCGGATCGGGATCAGCTGTGGTTCGTCGGCGATCTCGTCAATCGCGGGCCGCAGTCGCTCGAGGTGCTGCGCTACGTTCGCGCGCTTGGCGACAACGCGGTCGTCGTGCTCGGCAATCATGATCTACACCTCCTCGCGCTCGCCCACGGCAGTCACAAGCACCGCTCGGGCGATACGCTGCATGCGATATTTGACGCCCCCGATCGCGATGCCATATTTGCGTGGCTGCTGAGGCGACCGCTGGCGCATTTCGATGCGCCCCACGGGGATCTGATGGTGCACGCGGGTGTAATCCCGCAATGGACCGCGGCAATGACGGTTGAGCTGGCAGACAGCGTCAGCGCCGCCCTCGCTCATGACCCGCGCGGATTCTTCGAGTGCATGTATGGCGACCGGCCCGACCGCTGGAGCGAGGAGCTAACCGGAATCGAGCGTCTGCGCTTCGCGGTGAACGCGCTCACGCGGATGCGGGTATGCACGGCCGATGGGCGCATCGATGTGAAGATGAAGGGTCCGCCGAACGAAGCGCGCCTTCCCTACCGTCCCTGGTTCGAGCACGAAACGCGCTTGAGCCGTGATGTGCGCGTGATATTCGGCCACTGGTCTGCGCTCGGCCTGATCCAGGCGCACGGCGTGGTCGGACTCGACACCGGCTGCGTGTGGGGCGGCTCGCTCACCGCACTCGATCTTGATGGCGCGCAGGCCGTACCGGTGTGCGAGTCCTGCGCCGCCTCTTAGCGCGCGCTCCAGTGCACCTTCAGTTGCACCGTGGTCCCGATGTAGATACCCGGTGCGAGCTCCAGATCAATCGGCTGTGCGCCCGCCTGCGCGACCGGCATCACCATGCGCTCCTCGCCGCGCACTTCCAGGACGCCGATTGATCCGGGCGTCACACGAAATGCGATCCGCACCGGCCACTGCCCCCCGGGGTGCGGCTGCACCGTGATGCCGCCCTCCTGGGATACATCATGCAGGTCGATGAGAAGGGTATTGCGCTTCCAATATTGAGGGTATGCGGCCGGCGAACCATTCTGCGTAGTCAGGGTGAGCTCGTTGACCGGCACGGGCGGTGGCGGCGGCGTGTGCGTCCACGGCCAGTGCATGGCGGGGAAGTGGCTGCAGGCAGCCGTGAGCACGCCCGCGACCACTACCGCGGCAAAACCCACCCGGTTGCGACGATTCGTACCCGCCATAACTACAACTCCCTCGCTCTTGCGTACCATACGCCGATCACCTTCGGGACACACACCATGCCATCCCTGCAGCCACTTAATCTACAGCGCTGGATCGACGACAACCGCGCGCTCTTGAAACCACCGGTCGGCAACAAGCGCATCTTCCGCGAGAGCGAGTTCATCATCATGGTCGTCGGCGGCCCCAACACGCGGCGCGATTACCACGTCGATCCGGCCGAGGAGTTCTTCTATCAGCTGCAGGGAGACATGTTGCTTAAGACCATCCAGGAAGACCGCGCGGTCGACGTGCCGATCCGAGCGGGCGAGATTCTGTTGCTGCCGCCGCGAGTGCCGCACTCGCCGCAGCGCGGCGCTGATACGGTGGGACTGGTGATCGAGCGCGAGCGGCGCGCGGGCGAGCTCGACGGCTTTCAATGGTACTGCGAGGCTTGCGCAGGCCTGCTCTACGAGGAATTCATCGCTCTCACCGACATCGAAAAGGATCTGCCGCCCCTCTTCGAGCGTTTTTACTCGAGCCCCGAGCGGCGCACCTGCGGTAACTGCGGCGCGGTCATGCAGCCTGCGACCGCCGCTCGCCGGAACTGACGCGTGCCCTTCGAAGCAACACTCGAGTGCGCAAGGCACCTCGATGCGACGGATGTTCTGGCGGGTTTTCGCGAGCGCTTCGAGCTGCCGCAGGACGCGCACGGCAGGTCTCTGGTTTATCTTTGCGGCCACTCGCTCGGTCCCATGCCGCGTGCCGCGCGCGCGCTCGTCGCGCAGGAACTCGATGATTGGGGTGCGCTCGGCGTCCTCGGGCATGAGTCAGCGCGGCGCCCGTGGATTCCCTATCACGAGAATCTTACCGCGGGGCTTGCAGAGCTCACCGGTGCTGCGCCACAGGAGGTGGTTGCAATGAATTCGCTCACCGCCAACCTGCACCTGATGCTCGCCGCCTTCTTCCGGCCGCGCGGCAAGCGCAAGAAAATACTCATCGAGTCGGGCGCATTCCCCTCCGACCGCCATGCGGTGGCCTCGCAGCTCGCATGGCACGGCTTGGATGCGCGCAGCACTTTGATTGAGCTTGCGCCTGCGGCTATGGAAGACATGGTGTCGGAGGAGGAGATCGAGGGCACACTGCAGCAAATCGGTTCAGAGATTGCGCTCGTCCTGTGGCCCGGCGTCCAGTATCGCACCGGCCAGGCCTTTGACCTGGCGCGGATTGCGCGCGCCGCGCATCGCGCGCGCTGTCTCGTGGGATTTGATCTTGCCCATTCGATCGGCAACACGGAGCTGGCGCTGGCGCAGTATGGCGCCGATTTTGCGGTCTGGTGCAGCTACAAGTACCTGAATGCGGGGCCCGGAGCGATCGGCGGATGTTTCATTCACGAGCGGCATTTGGGTGTGTCGCCGCGGGCGCATCTGGCAGGCTGGTGGGGCCACGAAGCCACGACGCGTTTCCTCATGCGTCCGGAGTTTCACGCCGCAGCGGGCGCGCCTGGCTGGCAGATCAGCAATCCCCCGATTCTCGCAGCAGCGCCGCTCATCGCCTCGCTCGAGATTTTCATCGAGGCGCGCCTTGCGCGCCTGCGCGCCAAGTCGGTCGCGTTGACGGGATTTCTCGAGTTCCTGCTCGAGCGCCTGGCGCCGGCCGTGCGGATCATCACGCCGCGCGAGCCGGGTGAGCGCGGCTGTCAGCTCTCATTGCGTGTTCCCGGTGGGCGCCGCGTTCTCGAGCGCCTCCTCGCCGCCGGCGTAGTGTGTGACTGGCGCGAGCCTGACACCCTGCGCGTCGCACCCGTCCCGCTATACAACCGCTTTGAGGATGTCTGGCACTTCAGCAAAGAGTTGACGCAGGTGTTGGGAAGCGCAGGTTGAGCCCGCCGCGATCACAGCCGATCAGCATTGTCGGCGCGGGACTGGCGGGCTCGCTGCTCGCTCTTCTTTTGGTGCGGCGCGCATTCGCCATCACTTTGTACGACCGGCGCCCCGATCCGCGCGAGTCGCTCACCCGCGCGGGCCGCTCCATCAATCTCGCCCTCGCCGCGCGCGGCATTCGCGCCCTGGAGCGCGCCCGCGTCATGGAGTCCATGCGCCCGCTCCTCATCGCGATGCGCGGCCGGATGCTGCACGATCGCCTGGGCGGATGCGAGCTGCAGCCCTACGGGCGGACGGAGCAGGAAGTCATCTACTCCGTGGACCGAGCCGCGCTCAACTGTGCGCTGCTCGATGCAGTGATGCGCTACCCGCAGGTCGACGTCAAATTCGAGCAAAGCTGCCTGGGCGTGAATCTCGAGGCTGACACTCTGTCATTTCAGGATCTGCCCTCGGGCCTCAATTACGAAAAACCTCTCACGCCGACGATCGCATCGGATGGTGCCGGATCGGCCGTGCGCGTCAGTCTCGCCGCGGCGCGCGCCATCAGCGCGCGCGAAGAGCTCCTCGACCACGACTACAAGGAACTCAGCATCCCGGCGCGGGACGGGCGGCATGCGCTCGATCCAGGCGCGCTGCACATCTGGCCGCGCGGCGGCTTCATGCTGATCGCGCTGCCTAACATCGGCGGCACTTTCACCGCGACTTTGTTTCTGCCGCACAGCGGCGCGGCAAGTTTCAGCGCGCTTGCGACGCCCGCGTCGATACGCGAGTTCTGCGCGCGTGAATTTCCGGACGCCGTCGCGCTCATGCCGGATCTCGTGCACGAGTTCATGGATCATCCGCTGGGAAGACTCGGCACCGTGCACAGCGCGCCCTGGCACGTCGGCGGCCGCGTCCTTCTGCTGGGTGACGCCGCCCACGCCATTTTTCCGTTTCATGGACAGGGCATGAACGCCGCCTTCGAGGATTGCCTGGTGCTCGATGATCTCCTGGGCGAGCACGAGGATCTGGGTTCCTTGTTTGACGACTTCGAGCGGCGGCGGCGGCCGAATGCCGACGCGATCGCGCAGATGTCGCTCGAGAACTACGAGGAGATGCGCGCGACGGTGATGGATCCGGCCTTCAAGCGTCACCAGGAACTTGCGCTCGAACTTGAAGGCCGCTTCCCGGATCGGTTCATCCGCCGCTATTCCATGGTGATGTTCCACCCGGAAATCCCCTACGCCGAGGCGCTGCGGCGCGGCGCCGTCCAGGCGGAGATCATCGCGGCCATTGACCGTGACCCCGAGCGCGCCACCGCGCTCATCCACGAGCGCCTGCCGCCCATCGGGCGCGGCGCCCTCCCCTAGGGGCGTGCAGGGGCGCGCCGCACAAGCGTACGGAAGCTCATCGCATGCGCATGCTCAGCGTCGGCCGCGTGTGCGCTACTTTCAAGCTCGTGCCACTCCGCGTGCGCAAGCTCGGGGAAATGCGTGTCGCCCGGTATTGCGGCATGCACGTCGGTGAGATAGACACGTTCGGCTAGCGGCAGCACGAGCTTGAAAAGCTCCGCGCCGCCGATGACGACAAGCTCCGGCGCGCTGCCCGCCAGGGCGAACGCCTCCTCCAGGCTGTGCACCGCGACTGCCCCGGGTGCCGACCACGCCGGATCGCGCGTGAGCACGAGATTGACGCGACCGGGTAGTGCCCGTCCAATCGACTCAAAGGTGCGTCGGCCCATCAGCATGGGCTTGCCCATCGTCAGCGTCTTGAAGCGCCGCAGGTCCGATGGCAATCGCCACGGCAGCGCGTTATCCCGTCCGATCACTCCGTTTTGAGAGCGCGCGACGATCAGGCTGATCGACGGGCGCTGCGCCCCGGCCATGAAGTCTCATACCTCCACGGCAGTGGTGAGAATGACGAGCCCGCGCGAGGGCATGCGGAAGAATTCCGCGGCCTGGGTGCTGCGCCGCTGCATGCGCGCGAACAAACGCCGTTCGATCCCCGGCAATCCGAGTCGCGGCCGCGCGCGTACGACGTGCTGGCCGACGAAAAACGAACAGTCCTCCACGAACACGCGCAGGCCGCGCGCCCGGCAGGCCTTCAAAGCATCACCGACTGCGGGAGTCTCCATGAAGCCAAAGATGGCCGTAACGGCGTACACCTTGGGCAGCACTTCTTCGATGCGCACACGATCGGCGGGATCCTGGCGCGGCGCGCGCGTGATATCAAAATTCAGAATCAGGGTGCGTTCGTGCGCGACGTGGTTGTGTTCGAGGTTGCGAATGAGCGCGGACGGCACGATGTCCGCGTCACTTGCGAGGAACACGCCCGTTCCCGGCACGCGATACACATCCTTCAGAAGCTTGCCCAGATCCGAGCGCGGCAGCGCCATGCGCGACAGTGCGGCGCGCAGGTGCGTGCGGCCGTTGCGCCAGGTGGAGAAGACGCCGAACAGAATCGCGCCCAGCGTGAGCGGGATCCAGCCGCCGTGATCGATCTTGGTGAGATTGCCCGTCATGAAAACGCAATCGGTGACGAGCAGCAGTCCGAAGAGTCCCACCACCGTCCACGGTGGCCAGCCCCACTGCTTCATGGCGACAAATGCTCCCAGCACCGTCGTCACGATCATCGTACCGACGACTGCGACGCCATAGGCATTGGCCAATGCATCGGATGAGCCGAAGCCGACGACGAAGGCCATCACCGCGACGAACAAAAGCCCGTTGATGACCGGCACATAGATCTGCCCAAGCTCGAGCGCAGAAGTTTGCAGCACGCGCATGCGCGGCAGCAGATCCAGCTGCACCGCCTGGCGCGTAACGGAAAACGCCCCGGATATCACAGCCTGCGAGGCGATGACGGTGGCAGCCGTCGCCAGCAGCAGCATGAACGGCAGCGTCGCGGGGGGTACGAGCACGTAAAGCGGATGCTCGAGGCTCTTGCCGGCGGTCAGAATGAGTGCGCCCTGGCCGTAGTAGTTGAGGAGGAGCGCGGGCCAGACGAGAAAGAACCAGGCGATGCGCACCGGCTGCTTGCCGAAATGCCCCATGTCGGCATAGAGAGCTTCCCCGCCCGTCAGCGCCAGGAACACGGCGCCCAGGATGGCGAGTGCCACGCCCGGGTTACTCAGGAGGAGCGCAACGCCGTAGCGCGGATCGATGGCGGCCAAGACCTCGGGATGCTTGGCGATGGAGCTCGCGCCGGAGATGGCCAGCACCACGAACCACAGGATCATGATGGGCCCGAAGAGCTGCGCCACGCGCGCCGTGCCGCGGCGCTGAAAGGCGAAGAGCGCCGTGAGCACGCCGAGCGTGACGGGCACCGTCCAGTGCTCAAGGTTGGGATTGATGAGCTCCAGGCCCTCCACTGCGCTCAGCACGGAAACTGCCGGCGTAATGAGCGCATCACAGAAGAAGAGCGCCGTGCCGGCAAGCGCAAGCCCGATCAGGACCTGCGAGCCGCGCGCCGCCGGAACCAGGCGGCGCTGCGCGAGAGCGAGCAGCGCGAGGATGCCGCCCTCCCCGTCGTTGTCGGCGCGCATCATGACGATGACGTACTTGAGCGTCACCGAGATCGCCAGCGCCCAGAAGATGAGCGACAGCACGCCCAGGACCGCCGCGGGCCCGTGCGAGCCCGTCGCCTTCAGCGACAGTTCGAATGCGTAGATCGGACTCGTGCCGATATCGCCGTATACGATGCCGGTAACGCCGATGATCGCAGGCAGTGTGGCGCGCTTCACCGTGCGTCGCTCGCCGTGCGCGTGCGGTTATTGGATGCGGCATCTGCAGGTACCGCGCGCTGGCGCCTCTTCCTTTGCTGCGGACGCTTCGCCGGCCACAGCATCGTGCCGCGGCATGCCTCAGAACCGCAGCGGCAAGCGAATATCTCATCGATATCGGCCGGGTCGTCCGCATCGCGCTTGATCTGGTAGTCGTAGGCGAGCTCTTCGCCCGCGGCAATGTTGCGGAGCGCTTCGATGAACACGCGGCGCTCCTCGATGACCGACTCGCAATTGGGATCGCAGGAGTGGTTGATGAAACGCGCATCATTGCCGTCAACGCCAGCGTCAATCACGGTCTTGCGATCGACGATGAAGAGGAACGTGTGGTTATCGCGGTCGTCCTTGCTGTCGTAGCGACTGTCCGCCTGCGCGTGCGTGATGCGCTCCCCGGTGTACTCGATGATGCGCGTGCCTTTCCTGATCGGCCGCATGGCGAACACGCCCGATCCATGCACCTCGGAGCGTCGCACCCTGATGCGCGCGGGCTTCCCCGCCTTGCCATTCGCCATGATTAGACCGCCACCGGCGCGGCGATGGACGGATGATGCTGGTAGTTCACGAATTCAAAATCCTCATACTGATAGTCAAATATCGTCGGCGGGCGCCGCCGCAGCACGAGCCTCGGCGGTGGGTAGGGTGCGCGCGCGAGCTGTTCGTCGGCCTGCTCAAAATGATTCGCGTACAGATGGCAATCGCCGCCCGTCCAGATGAATTCCCCCGGCTCAAGATCACACTGCTGCGCGAACATGTGCGTGAGCAGTGCGTAGGAGGCGATGTTGAAGGGCACGCCGAGAAAGAGGTCCGCGCTTCTCTGGTACATCTGGCACGACACGCGTCCCTCCGCCACGTACAGCTGGAACATGACGTGACACGGCGGCAGCGCCATCCGTGAAAGCTCGCCGACATTCCAGGCGCTCACCATGATCCGCCGCGAATTGGGATTGTGCCGCAGCGCATGCACGGCGAGTGCTATCTGATCGATCGTGCTGCCATCGGGCGCAAGCCATGCCCGCCACTGCTTTCCATACACCGGCCCAAGATCTCCTGAACTGTCAGCCCACTCGTCCCAGATCGTGATGCCGTGCTCACGCAGGTAGGCGACGTTCGTATCACCGCGCAGGAGCCACAGGAGCTCATAGATAACCGAGCGCAGATGGATCTTCTTGGTGGTGACGAGGGGAAAGCCGAGCGCGAGATCAAAGCGCATCTGCCGCCCAAAGAGCGACCGCGTGCCCGTGCCGGTGCGATCGGCTTTGCGGGCGCCTGTGGCGCGCGCATCGCCCAGGAGCTCAAGATACGCTCTCATTAGGCGCTGGTATTGCCGGAAGGGACGCGTCGCTGATAAGCGACGGCCAGCAGGATAAACCCGACGATGATCATCGGAAACGACAGGATCTGACCCATCGTGACCCAGCCCGCGGCAAGATAGCCCAGGTGCTCATCCGGCACGCGCACGAACTCGATCAGAAAGCGCGCCGTCCCGTAGATCACCAGAAAAAGCCCGGAAGGCGCAAGCCGCGGACGCGGTCGCGAGGTAAACCACCACAGCACCACGAACAGCACCAGGCCCTCGAGAAAGGCCTCGTAAAGCTGCGAGGCGTGCCGCACCTGGCCGTCGACCTTGAAGCCCCAGGCAACGTCCGTGGG
>Ga0302325_10029847_pt1 | contig 11259 bp, 13 predicted proteins | sample Palsa_T0_2_FD_201948 | JGI IMG/M metagenome (GOLD analysis project Ga0302325, IMG submission 201948) | Peat permafrost microbial communities from Stordalen Mire near Abisko, Sweden - Palsa_T0_2 | ecosystem: Environmental > Terrestrial > Soil > Palsa > Peat permafrost | place: Sweden: Abisko...
CTCGAATCGATAACGACGACTCGACCGAACGACTCCGGCAAAATAGACTACTTTCGCAACTTCCTGCGAACTGGGTCCCAATTTTGAGTACCTTGTATCGCATCTAGAAGCCTGGGGACGCCTGCACGGAACACAACCAATCCCCCTCGACGTCAAACACTAACCTCATCTCACTGCTGGAGCCCTATCATCGTCGCGAAAAGCTTCATCGCTGCAATAATTGGCCATCATCGCAATCCCGTGATTGAAAAGCCCTGCGGGAAGGATTATTGTTCTATCCAAACGCAGTTGCTGGAGTCCATTGTCGTCGCGTATTGGAGGTGAGTCTGTCCCAGGCGCTGCTGCGGCGGAGAATTAATTCCATCACAACGTTGGAGCTCCTCCCAGACCTTGCTGCCATTCACCGCGGTTGCCCGCTCGCGCCAGACCTCCGTGCACCAGCTTTTGGAAACCAAAAGCCAATTTGTACTGACGTGTGACTTCAACTTTAGGCACTCGCGCGCCAGAATTGCGCTCCTTCTCAGATTGACCCGGGTTGTGGTGAGGGCGCATCACAGCTTCGCGAAGCACGACTCCATACGGCCGGACGTCGAAGATTTGCAGCCGCACAGCGCGTCAACAGCATCGCAAAGAAAGCCTCAGCATCATTTGAGCTGCGCAAGTCAGCTCTTACCTGTTTTAGGACTACGCCCAATACCTCCCGCCACAGTCGACAAGAATAGGAATCCGCGGGTGAAAGCTGGATTGACAAGGTAAGCCCGGTTCCACCATGCATGGCCAACGCATCACACTGGTCAAGGCAAAAAACAACATCGACCCAAATCTCCCCCTCCCCAATCGCCCACTCCGCTTGCTCGACCGTTGACCAAACACCTTAACTAATACTTGTGGTTGGATAGTAATTTCGAAACCGTCGATAAATTAACTGGGGAAAGCCTCGTTGCTCCAGTGGCTCGTGTACTCGGAGGCCCGTGAAGCTATTCACCAGCTTCTCTCGAATAGCCTCAAGCGCAAACACCGCCCCATCCTCTCACGTGGGCGCTCAGATTCGAGCCTGATCCGCAAGCCTTGCTTGCCCAGTAAACGCCTCCCGGAATACATCAGCTTGCATATGTTGTGCTGCGGTCAATTGCGGTGTACACCTACCACATCGCTGCCAGCACATCCACGCATATTGAATTGACGAGAAGGCTTATTCACTAGTTGAAGGCTGGCCACATCGAGTTTTCGACAACAGTCGCCAACGCGTTTCTTTCGAGTCAACGAAAATTCAGATTTCAACCCGACATACGACGTCGAGTCTGACGAATATACAACGCCCAAGATCGGCCAATATCAGCTTGCGCCTACTGCGAAAGCTCGGTTTCTGCCTATCAAGTACAACTGCGATCTTGAGGCAGCACAGTCAACGCGCCGTCCATCCTGCGCTCCGGCGATCGAAATACCTACGCTTTTCTCCTAGGCATACAACTAGGAGACCTTCACACAAATGATGGAGTACGCGCAATATCAACCGCCGGCGCAAGCCCAGCACGGCCATAGTCAAGGGCACATTCAAGGTGGCTATCCAAATTCTGGTCAACATCCAGGCGCCGGAGCCCCCATCACATCCCCTTCTCAACCCATGCACTCCCAACATGCCGTACACAACCAAGCATCGCCAATACTCTCTTCCCAGCCACAACAAGCCGGGCAACAGCAACATATGAACTACCAACCCGCGTACCCGGTCCCTCAAGCAGGCATGCATTATGGCATGACCGGTATCTCGCCCCAGGCTGCAGCAATGGCCGCAACTGCAGCCGCTTCTGGTCAAGGATATCCATACACCCTGCCAGATTCCGGTTTACCACAAACGTCGCCAAGAATGGGTGGAGGTGTTTCAGTGAAGCAAGAGGCAGGACGTCGTTCACCGAAACAAATGAACAACCAAATCGGCCATGCGCAAGTTCAACAAAATCGGAGAATGAGCCAGGTTGGAGGTAGTCCAGCCGTGCCGAATTCTCAGCCGATTATGAACCACGGCGCGCCTCGACCTGCAGTACCACCAATGCCACCCAATCAACAACACCCACAGTCCCCAGAACTCGTCTCCGGAGCTGTAGAGGAATCGCCATTGTATGTCAATGCCAAGCAATTCCACAGAATCTTAAAACGTCGCGTAGCAAGGCAAAGATTAGAAGAGGCCTTACGCCTAACTTCCAAAGGGAGGAAACCATACTTGCATGAGAGCAGGCACAATCATGCAATGAGGAGACCTAGAGGACCGGGTGGAAGATTCTTAACGGCTGATGAAGTTGCGGAGATTGAGCGAACGAAGGGTGATGGCGAGGGGGAGGGTGATAAGGGATCACTAGAAACACCTGCTAAAGGCGCGTCCGGCAGCGGTGGCGGATCCAGCACCAAACGAAAAGCTGATACTGACAATGCAACGCCCAGCAAGAAGGCGAAGACTGCTGCACCGCCTGCGCGAAGTAGTGCGGAGGATGAGGATGACGAAGAAGATGATGACGCGGATTAAAGAACTGTCGAGCTTGTCCTTGACAGAGCTCTATACTCGCAAAAGTCTCGTTTGTTTGTTCCTTTGTCTGTTTACGATGTTACGACAGCGTTGCTTTTTGCTTTGAAATCTGCTTCATCAGCGACCTGGGGATTCGAATTCGCATATGGACTGTCTCTCTTGGATATGGAGGAGATACCAATACGGGGGATAGTAGTGGGCGGAGTTCACTTGGGCTGGCTGCATTATACTTGGCTGGAGATGGATGAACTGGGCTGCATATGGACGGTCGGTGGTTTTACAGGACACTCTTTTTGCATTGTTTTTCCTCCCACTATCGCTCGCTAGAGATAACCACAATACCCCCCCTCCCCCTTTTGTCAGACCTTCTGCATTTTCCTTCTTGCTTTAGCGAATTGTTGATATACATTCTCTTCTCTTCTACTGCGTATCTCCACCGGCCGTCCTCTTCTTACTACTTTGACTTTGTTTGGCGGAGCGAGAGAAGTACATACACGATGGGGATTACTTTTGCAGCTTTTGTTGGGCACGCGCTTTTTGATTGACTTGCGCAATTATGATGGTATGGATAGGATGGAATAGAAATTTGGCACTACATCCCTCACCGGATCAAAAACGGAACTAGGGCAGAGCAGCGCCGCTGTGACTGAGAGGCTATTGCGACTGGGAACTTATGATGATGGCTTTTTCTTTTTCTCCTTTGGTGGATTCTTGTGAGGAGTGGTGAGATGAGAGGGAATGAGAATTGGGGGGATAAGAGAGAGAGAGAGATGTTGTATCATATTCCTTTGATAATGAGCTGGCTTCTGTTGAGATACAATTACAATGACAGACTGAGATTGATACCATGTTTTGCTTGCGCCTAATTGATAAGAATAAATGACTGCTTCTTCTTGGATTGATGAGTTGAGTGAGACTTGGTTGTGAGTCCTGCCCATTAGGACAGGGTTCGTACCAAGTCGTGGCTGCCAAAGGCAGCCACAAATTTTACGAATCACTAAATCCTAAAAATAACCAATTCCGAGTCAGACACATCGAACAACATCAACGCCTCATGCAGCGAGTAACAGATCATCAGAGTAACTGAGTTGGTTCCCTACCAATGATACTCGGAACATGTCCCTGTTTCTGCAGAGGCTCAAATGGCCGGAAATGGAGTAGTGTTCTCGTTAATGCAGTGTAATATGGGGATTTAGGGACGTTCGAGATACAGAATGGGCTGGCTTTTCCATCCTTGACTTCATATCATCAAGATGAATACCGACAACCTAACGACTTGAGGAACTGGGTGGAATATAACGACGTCAGAACTTCGAGCGCATGGAGATGAGATGACAGAGGGCGTCCGATTACGACTAGTCTGAGAGAACAGTCGACAAGCCAGGTGAGAATTTATTTTCAGAAGAAGTGAGTCGGGCTAAATCTTCTTTCAAAGCATGAGAAAGACCCAATTGCTGTTGCAACGGCCATCCATGAACCTGCTGCAAGTACTGCCCAAGGACAAAACAGCATCGCCTCAGATGACGATACAGTCCCTAGAAATGTTCCCCAAGAGCCTTCTAATTCTGGTGCACTCATCTGCATACCCCTGAATCGAGGAAGAACTCTCAATACGAGCTTGATGTCATGGTTGTCAGAAGTCAAGGAACTTGAATCAAGCAAACCCGTACCCCCTCCCCCTCGCCACGACCCTGTCAAAATCAGAGAAATCAAAGACAAGCTTGATCCCGTGGACAGAACGCCAGCAGATAATGACAGCCCATTACACCGCTTCTTAAGAGAAGGCGGATGGCAAGATGGGGTGAGAGGCGAAATGCATGGAGGGCTTCAACCTGTGAGCCAGAATTGGTTGAATAATCCTCAAATGCTCAGATCAGCTATGCCCACTCCTGGGATCATAGAGTTTGCCTAAACGCAAGGCTCCAAGCCCCAAAACTTCCCAAAAGTGGCAGCAGACTTGTTGGAAGTTCTTTTCACTCACCGAATAAGCTGCTCAAAACGGCCAATTTTGTTTATTGTACATCGCGCCGGTGGTGTTATATTGCAAAAGGCGTTCGTTTGTGGCCTCGTTTTGAAGAATACGAATTTTCCGATCATACTTTTGACAATATCTCCCAACTCCACCAGCTGTCTGTGTCAGCGCAGCTACTAACTACTAATATCACCTTTCGCGTGAACGATGACAACTTGCAGCAAGCCAAAAGGAGCAGTGAGGTATTGACCTCGAATGCTCCTCCTAATTCTCATCGTCCAGAAATGCAGCCTGTACCGAAGCTTGAGATACTCAATGTCATTATTGGCCCGTCTTCTTGGAGTCTCGACTGAGGAGCAAAGATGATCGAGTGACACATGCTCTTTTCATGGACACAATTAGCGAGCTAGGTATTTCAGTTCGATGGTATTCCAGGAAAAATGAGAGGCTCAGCATAGCTCCACCTTACAAAGTAAGCATTCCCTCCAAGAACACTAAACGATGAGATCTAACTGCACTAGAGCGGCTTACTCGAGCCTATTTCCGTCAACGTCAAGTTGGGAGAGATGAACAAATTTACGGGCGGACGTGGGAGATCCCGATTGTGCGTTCATCGAACCTCATAGTGTATTGTTCCTCTCCTCGTGGGATATTATGCCTCACTTCGTGTGCCATAACACAATCCAAACACACGTATCCTGCCCCCTTAGCTCCCCCTTGGCTATCCCGTAGCATACTGCAGTTGGAAATCCCAATGACTACTCAATTCTGATAGGGCTCTGGCTTCGAAGGCAGATTATCACATTGTTCAAGCATGACTATTTCCTCGATGTTGTGTACTGAAATTATAAAACAAGAATCAACGACCTGATAACTTAAGGGCCGGACTCCAATCAGCCAACGAGATTTGGTAAATCGGATCTCCACATTGCCACGAAATTAGAACACTTGAGCATAGTACAAAGCTCTCTTGGCAAGAGGAGCTGATATAATTGCGCAAACTGTCGCGGGCGAGACAGCTTTGCGAATTGCCACAGAAAACTTATATCCAGAGGTCTTGGATTTGCTTCTGAAAAAAGGTGCACTTACTGATATATTCGACAACAGTGGTTTCAATATTGTAGGTTTCGCTAAAACACAAAGAGAATAGCTGGCTAGCCTGAGTGGGAATATCAGAAATAGGGCTATCAAGGTATGTGAGTGTTTGAAAAGTCCTCCTCTCGCTGATGGCCCCTCTCTGTTTCAAAAGAAATATTATCTTGAGGAAGAACCGGCCTTGCCACCTCCGCCATGGGGTAAGTAGGCGTGTCAAAACTTTGACATCACCATCGCGGACTTCTTTTCCATAACAAAACACCAGAAAATGAATCATTCACGGAAGACTCTGGAGCTCCATAGCACCAAACCGAGTTTCGAAGGATCAGAATGCATACTATCTTCGACGTTCTCTACATTGATGTTCTCCAGAAGTCTTCCCAGCGTATCATGCAGCAAGCTCAAGGGAAACCGCTCAATTTCACTTGGTTCTATGCTCCAGCCAACAATGCAAATCTCCTCCTCTTACCTGCAAACCTTCGGCCAATAACTTCTTAGACAGCTTGGGTTGAAGTAAGTCCCCAGGCAAGTCACATATATAAGATACTGACTCCATTCCAAATTGTCTTTGTGAGACTAGACCTTCAACGTTTTCTCCAGTTTGATACGCAGGAACAACGGGGCAGGGCACCCCATTCTCAAATGATGATTCCAGGGATACACAAGCTTGATCATAAAGAGAAAACAAAGCATATCAGCCTTCTTGTGCGATAGCTTAAGTCCAGTATCCTTCGACGACCATAACTAACAACAGTGACAGGTTCCTTTTTTGAATATCGAGCACAGCAAGAACCAGAAGAGAATGACCAAAGTCATCGAAAGAACGACAACATCCGCCCGCCGCGAGTATTTCCTATGGCATGATCAGCAAATTACCGCAAGCCGCAACGCTAGAACAAAAGCAGATGCATTTCTCATTTATGCATATTTAGAAGGTGACCTAGGCTTGCATATCCGGCGCACCTTGGACCAGAGCCATTATTCGATGTTACCAAACACCACGGAACAAGACCAAGATCAAGTTTTGCTTCAACATTTGGACGAGGGCGGACCCAAAGCAGTAGTCATGGTAGACTGACTAACTTTGGATTGTTGACGGTGAGTGTGAGATTCCTCTCCCAAGCCAATCTCTAATATTTCTCTGGGTAGATGCCTTGATCACAAGTCTTCCTCCCAACAGTGAACGGGACCCGCACGATGTACTAATTGGTGTTTAGTCAAGTGATGGAACCTCCCTTCTCAAGAATTTTCATAGCAATACTCTGAGACTTGCCAAACTGCGGGCTAAGGTTGTTCCAAGGAGGAAGAAACCCAGCTTTTATGATGATAGCTCTGATTTTTCATCGGCTGAAAGCGGAGAAGATATACAATCATCTAACAGCTGCCTCGGGAGAATCCTTAATGCTAAGTCACCAAGCACTTAATCCGTTAACTCGACTGGAACAGGCGTCCGCCGTCGTGGTGGAATGAGGGAACGCAGATGCCAAGCCAAGAGAGATCTAAGGAAGGAGCAAGCATGGCTTCTAAACTCTTCCAACAACATCACACAAGAGACAACCCAGCTCAGAGATCAAAGATATCAAAAATGAGTTTAGTATGCTGATCGAGGTCTTAAACACGCAGCGGCAAACGATTGAAGCTTTCTCAGATTTGACTTCAAGTTCAAAGCAAAGAGAAGCATTGTTTCAAACCGTGGGAAGAGAGAGAGCGCAATTGAATAGACTTCGGCAAATGCTGCGCTAGTCAGAAGAGATGTTCAATGCTGTAAGTCCTGGGGATTTTGTATGGTGTCTAGCGCTAAAGTCTCTTCTCGTGGCTCAACCATCTCTTGGACTTGAAGCAGAAACAAGCCAATGCAGCTGAAGTGAAACCTACCAACGCGCAAGCTATGCAATCTGATGAACAAGGCGTACGTATCTTTACAGCACACCCATTTCAGCACGCTCGACCTGAAGCTTTTTAAATTTTAACCCTGCCACTGTCCAAATTTCTGAAAGACGTGATGCTGACTTTAAGCTTTGGGCTAATAGGAAATGCTGATGGTGTTTACAACCATGACCATTATATTGGTAAGTCTCGAATCATCGGTACGATAGATGAAAATGATAGGATGGGGGTGTGTGGTATTTCGGATGCAGGGAGCTGAATTTCCATAGCTTCCGCTTTCTTTCATGGGGCTTTTTTGCCATTCCGATCGTTAACTACCCCAAGGATAGCAATGGAGCCCCAGCTATGAGTGTAGGATGTGTCTCAGTTCATATGTAAGCAAAAAATTTAATTTTTTTTAAAAAAGGACCAATATACAGACGTAAAGGAAAGATATGTGTTTGGTAAGTTCCAGTTTCTAAGTTTCCTAGAACTATCGTGGCACTTTTTGGCATTGTAATGGAAGTCAGAGAGAAACCTCAAACACGACTTGATCAAGCTCTCTGTCCTGCAAGCCCCTGATTCTCCGGCCGCGAGACCTCTCTCCTCCTTGTCTTGGACTCTAGAATATGATCTTGGGCAGGCAGTGCCCATTCATTCCCACTCGAGCTCCAGATCCTCTTCAGTATCCTGTCATGTTTCGTCGCTAATTGAGCATCCAGTTCCAATCTCGATTGCGATCAGTGTTCTATTTTTGGTCATAGCATTCTCTGTGAATGCCAATCAAGACAACTGTAATGAATTCAAAAGGAGTGCTAGGGTGGCAGCAATCCGGGAGGCCGAATCTAATTCGGAGAAATACCGCCCGTCCAGTTGGACTGCCAAAAAAAGCGCAGCTTGCTTGGCTTTTTTTTTTTGGATACTCGGGAAATGGCTGGGATCTCTTATTCTTCACTTTGTGGTGGCGTTTATATCTTGGATGGTGGATCATACTCCAAGACCAATTCGAAGGTTCTTTGCCAAGTTCCCCTGGTGGAGACTCAAGCGCTCCGCAAAGAGATTGCGGAGGGCGGCAAGGAAAAGGGGGTTGTGGAAGAAGGAAGGTAGCTCGGAAAGTGACAGCATGCCAACAGTTCTTCTCCGTCAAGGCAATTGGTGGATGACCGAATTTTAAGTATGAGAAGCATATTGGAAAGCCATTGGAACGAAGCCGAACTCGGAACTATCTTGTCCTGAGGGAGGGAGTGAATTAATTAGGCGAACTTTCGCATAGAGATCGATATTCTCTTTATTTCGAAAACCTTTTCCGACTTCTTCGAAAGCAATTCGAAACACCAACAACATCCATCTCGTCGATTACCATCACAGTATTCGACACTCCTTCACCATCATACTTCTCGTAGTGAAGCGCACCACTACCACACTACGTCCGAAATACCCCCCAAAATACCCCTTTCTGACTCGTTGATACCGAAGTCAACAATGTCTCTCCGTCAGCCCTCAGCACAAGCTGCCGTTGGTGTCGACACTGACCTGGTCAATCTTGAGAAGGGAATGGCCGAACTTGTTCAGCAGGCTCCCCCTTCTTACAACGACGAGGAGAATGGTGAAGCTGGCCACGGTGAGAAGGTTGCTGCTGTTACCTGTACCAAGTGCAGCTGTGACTCCTGTGGTAATGACCATAGAAAGCTCCGGTGCGCCTATTTCTTGGCCTATTTGCACCACATGGTCCTTCCGCTCGTGTTTTGCTTGGCTTTCTATCTCATTTACAAGGCCAACAACCACATCTCTTACCTCGAATGCAAGATAAACCATCTTTGAGTGTGCGTGCAGTCGGGTGCAGATCGGACATGGTTTCTTTCTTCGGGAGGGATACTGCCATGGTTTTTGCATCTCTGCCTCTTGGTCTCTTACGGTAGGTCTGTCCTGTTTTCGGTCTGGAGATAGAGAGAACATGGCTGACAAGAGTGTGAATCCAAGACTGAGACGCTCAATGATTTCTTTGCCTTCTTTCGATTCTTCGCTCACGGCTTTCGCCTTCGTTCGCTTCTCCCCGACTACCCCTGAATGTTCAGCATGCGGCACTTACGGCAAATTTCTCTCGATGCAGACAGATGGTGGACAGGAAGGGTGGACAAGGGGCTCATGGCTTTTGCGATTCATAAAGGTGTTTCTATTTGCTTTCATGGTGGAGTTCTTAGGTTTGATTGCATCGCTGGCTATACCCGGTATCTGGTTCATGGATCGTGGAACTTGTACTTAAAGGCTTTGCTCAGTCGTCAACGTCAATTGAAACAATCAAGCTCTTGACCTTTGATGGCTAACCAGAATGACATGTACTTGCTGAGATGCTGCCCCCTAAGTGGAGCAAACATCAAATCAGCAATGAAATTGTGTATTCCAGATACTGTACCTGGTGGTCATACTTCGAAAATATGCACAACATCGACCATCACCAGGAGTCCCCATCCCTAGCAGTAGCCCGACTCCGCGTCCCGTCCCGCCGCCGACTCCAACTTCAACTCCAACCATTCCCTCCACCAATATCGAGTTCACCATCGGCCGAGCTCTCTGAGTCTACAGGTCGCTTTTCCAAATATCATCTCGACCCCCACTCCTCACATGGGCCCCTACACCTGGTTCCTCCAAGCCTCGCCCGTGCTCAGACCTCTCGGATCAACAGGATCGCGTCCCTCTCCACACATCTCTACCTCGTGCAGTGCACAGCCTAGAGCTTGAATTCTCCGAACCCAAATGATATGAATTGCCGCAAGGGCAAATCGAAACGCAGCGTTCAAGCAACTAACCTTAATATGCAATGCCCGCGAGCGTCTCACCTTTGATTCAAGGAAAAACGTTGGAGCCTGCAGCTTCCCCTCATCCACCAAGCCACTCGTCAACAGCACATGCAGAGGCAAAGGAGAGAAAAGAGTACAAGAACTCACTCCGCAATTTCCCGGACTGTACGAGAACCCTCAGACAATAGGGTCTTCGTGAAAGTTTAATCCCACTTCCAAGGTTCTCTTTCTACTCCCAGCCAGGGGATGATTCCGTTGCAGCGAAGCTGGATGGTGGAGCCAGCTTGGAAATCCTTACGGAGTTAGAGTTGAAGCTTGCTTGGCTTGCACATTGCATTTCTTGGCACTAAGCTCTGAGCAAACCACAGCATATCAGCTCACCCCTCCCTCCACTGAAGATCACTTACTTCGTTTTAGTAAGTATCCCACAACCCCAAGATCTCATAGAAGCCCTCAAAAAATCCCCAAAAATCTCAACCAAGCTTTTCAAATCCTTTATAAACCTTCCCCTAACGCAAAGTCGCAAACCTTCAGACGCATCCTTATCAAGCAGAAAGGCGGTGACTTATCCCCTAACTGTACAATGACCTCACTCCCCCACACTCCTTCCCACCCACCTCCCTTATTCCTTCCTACCTGTACCCAAAACCCTGAAAAAAACAGATTAGATTAAATTTTTTTTTAAAAAAAATACAATAGCTCTGGACCCTGCAGATCCCACCCCTACCCTCCCCCCACCAGCCCTCCAAAATGCCCCCAAAAAAACCCCCCTCTCCCACCTCGGGAATTCTCGGCACCAGCGACCCTTCCACCACGAGAGGGAAAATCCGGAATATGGATATTGTTTTGGGGGGGGGGGAAGTCTCTCTTTCTTTTTCTTTTCTTTCTGGCGTTAACCTCGGAAGGGGCGAGAGAGATGGCGGAGCTCGATTTGGTGCGTGCATGGGTTTTGAGGATGGGTGGTGGATGAGAGGGGGGATGTCGTGTGTAGAGTGCTGGATGAGGAT
>Ga0302325_10029849_pt1 | contig 11259 bp, 10 predicted proteins | sample Palsa_T0_2_FD_201948 | JGI IMG/M metagenome (GOLD analysis project Ga0302325, IMG submission 201948) | Peat permafrost microbial communities from Stordalen Mire near Abisko, Sweden - Palsa_T0_2 | ecosystem: Environmental > Terrestrial > Soil > Palsa > Peat permafrost | place: Sweden: Abisko...
GGGCTTCTTCGTGCAACCGACCGTCTTCTCCGAGGTCACCCCGGACATGACCATCGCCAAGGAGGAGATCTTCGGGCCGGTGCTCGTGCTCATCCCCTATGACACCGAGGAAGAGGCGATCGAGATCGCCAACGGCACGCCCTACGGGCTGGCCGGCGCGGTGTGGAGCGGTGACGCGGCCCGGGCCGAGCGAGTGGCCCGCCAGTTGCGCACGGGTCAGGTCGACATCAACGGGGGGAACTTCAACCCCAGCGCGCCCTTCGGCGGCTACAAGCAGTCGGGCTTCGGGCGCGAGCGTGGCAAGTACGGTCTCGAGGAGTTCGTCGAGACCAAGTCGATGCAGCGCTAACAAGAAGCGGGAGGGGAAGAGCCCCGGCTGTCCTCTTGCACCAACCCATCGCCGGTACCATCACGAACATGAGTACGGCGCATAACGGCGACGTCGAGATCTACTACGAGGAATTCGGCGACCCGAACGCGCCGACCCTTCTCCTCGTCAATGGCCTCGGGTCGCAGTGCCTGAACTACGACGTGGCGTGGTGCGAGCTCTTCTGCGACGAGGGCTTCCACGTCGTGCGCTTCGACAACCGCGACGTGGGCCTGTCGACGAAGCTGGACGGCGCCGACTACGCGCTCGCCGACATGGCGGATGATGCCATTGCCGTCCTCGACGCCATGGGAGTGGAGAAGGCACACGTGATGGGCTGCTCGATGGGGGGCATGATCGTGCAGCGAGTCGCGCTCGACCACACGGACCGCCTCCTCTCCTTGACGTCGGTCATGTCCCGGACCGGCGAGCCGGGCTACGGCGAGAGCTCGGAGGAGGCACTCGCCTTTCTGCTCGCGCCGGCGGCGCCGTCCCGGGCGGCCTACATCGACCGTCAGGTGGCCGCCCTGCACGTCTACGGGTCGAAGCCCGAATGGCTCGACGACGATGTCATCAGAACTCGGGCGGCCGCCGCCTACGACCGCTGCTTCTGTCCCGAGGGCGTAGGGCGGCAGATGAAGGCGATCGTGCGGGATGGCGACCGCTCAGCCGAGCTGGCCGCATTGCATCTCCCCACTCTCGTCATCCACGGCAGCCGGGACACGCTCATCGACCCGAGCGGCGGACGCCGAACCGCGGAGATCATTCCGGGTGCGCGCTTTGTCGAGATCGACGGCATGGGCCATGACTACCCACCACCGGTCTGGAAGGAGTGGGTGGCGATCTGGTCAGAGTTCGCCCACGCGGCCGTTGCCGGACCCTGACACCAGGTTGGCCTGCTCGGCCCGCTCCCCCGTGCGGTGTTTCCACAGGGATGCGTTCGCCGCGATCGCGGCGGTGAGCAATCGGCCCGCGAAATACGTCCAGAGCAGAAGCGCCAGAGCAATCCCGATGGCCCCGTAGAGATCCGATTTCCGCGTCACCACGTGCACGACGTACGTGATGGTCAGAATCTGCAGGACGCCCACGCCCACGCCGACGATGAGCGCCCCGGGCAACAACGCCCACAAGGCGCAGTCGTCGCGGGGGAACAGCCACGAAGCCAGGAACCAGGCGCCGGCTGAAACGAGAATCGACAGGAAGAAGGTCAGGATCCGCAGCCCGAGCGATTGCGAGCCGATCCACGAGAACAGGTCGGCCATGCCGAAGAGGACGGTGACGAACCCCACGAGGATCAAGGGCGCCCAGGATGTGGGCTTGCGGCTCGGTTGCACCCTCCAGATCAGCCGATGCACGACCCACAGGACCCCGACGAGCGAGCGCGCGGTGAGAGCCAAGGCGAAGCCCCCGACGAACAGGGCGATCAGCCGGTTGGCCAGCGAAGGGGTGCTGGTGTTGGAGACCGCTGTGGCGAACAGCCCGCCGATGCCCGCCGAACGGGCGGCGTCTCCGGGATTCTCCCCGGCCGCTGTCGAGGCAAGGCCGAACCCGGTGACCATGACAAAGGCATACGGCACCAGGAACATGAAGAGGCGAAACGCCACCGCCGCAGCCAGCACGCCTCCGCCGGACTGGGCGTCCCGCTCGAGAGTCTCGAACACGGTGGCGATCGAGGCCGAGTCCTCGCGCCGGGCTTCGATCCCTGCTTTGGTGTGTTCCGCCCGCTCGCGCAGGTGGGCCACGCGATCTCTGACGGACTCGTGGCCCGGCGGCGGGACGGGAGGCCCGCTCGGCTCGGCTGCCTCGGGCAGATCGCGGTGATCCATGCCGCATTCTTCACCCAGCCGCGTCCAGGAGCGCGCGACTCGTAGGATCCCGCCGTGCGGATGATGGCGAGATGGTGCCTGGGTGCCGCCGTCGGCCTGATGCTCCTCGTGGCGGCGACCCTTCCGGCAGGGGCCAAATCGCCGACCATGCGTCCGCTCGTCGGTGCGTACTACTACCTCTGGAACCCGGAGAACTTCGCCGGCGGGACGCTGCGGGCCCACCTCGTGCCGCCGCAGCTGCCCGCCGGCTCCCTCGTGAACTCAGCGAGCCCGCGGACGGCGGCCCGTGACATCACCAACGCCCGCAAGGCGGGCATCAACTTCTTCGCCATCGACTGGTGGCCCTACGACGCCGGGTATTCGGGAGCGGACTATCGAGACGCCGATGACGCCATGAGGTCGTTCCTGAAGGCGCCGAACATCTCCCAGATGCGCTTTGCGATGTTCTACGAGACCTGGAACCTGGGCTTCGACCCGGGGCGCGAGTCGACGCCGGTGACCTTCCAGATGGAGCTGCACTTCGACGCGGACATGACCTCGTTCGCGAAGGACTTCTTCCACAACCCGTCCTATCTGCGTATCGACGGGCGGCCCGTCGTCTTCCTCTACCTGACCCGAACCCTGACGGGCGACGTCGCCGGCATGATCCAAGGAGCGCGGACCGTCCTGAAGAGGCTCGGCTTCAATCCGTACTTCATAGGGGACGAGGTCTACTGGCGCGTCACCCCGGAGAACCCCAACCCGGCCGGCCCGATCCTCACGACGACGCCGCAGGTCGACCGCATCGAGCAGTTCGACGCCATCACGTCCTACATCCTCTACTACGGGGATCCCGATTGGCTGCTCGGTCCGACGAACGACTTCACCGGTTATCCGGGCACGACGAACATCGTCGCCGACGAGCGTCATCTGATGAGCGAGTACAGCGCGGCGACCGATGGCCGGGTCCCGGTCATCCCCGATATCGCCTCGGGCTTCAACGATCGTGGCTTCCGGCTCCCGACGAACCATCCGGCCCAACCTCGGCAGTGGCTGCCCGGCGAAGGGCCCGCCTCGACGCTCGACCATCTCTTCCGGTGTGTGGCGATCCCCGAGGTCTCCCCCGCCCTTCCGGTCGTGATGGTGACGTCGTGGGACGACTGGAACGAGGACACCGGTATCGAGCCCATCGGCGGCACCCCGACGGACGTCGATGACAGCCCGTCGGGCACGGCCTATACCCAGAGCTACACCTACGGTGGCGAGGGGCGGAAGGCGCTGACGGTGCTTCGAGCGGACGTCACTCTGTTGGATCGGCGCTTCGCCGCCGGCGGGAATGGCCGTGCGGCTGCGAGTCAGGCGAGCTCGTGTCGATGAGGTGATCGAGATCACCTGGTCCGGTAGGCCGGGGCGGTCCCCGGGGCGTAAGGTGGGTGTGCACGCCCATCACGAGCCCGGAAGAGCCTTCCCGGCTCCGCGCTCCGGCGGGTGCGCACCGAGGAGGAAGCATGACCTCATCTGAGTGTTTGGACGTTGCTGCGCAGCTCGACGAGCACCACGCACCCGATACGAATGGCCGGATTCCGGTCTGCCATACGTGCGGGGCGCGGACGGACGGCCCCATGGGGGAGCATCACCTCCTGCAGGAAGGTCGAGTGAACCGCTCGAGTGAATGGCTCGACGCGCAGACGCGTATTCGGGCTATCGCCCACTCGCAGACACAGCGCGGGCACTAGGCGCGAGGCGGCGCCGGTCCGAGACCGCCGCTACGCAGCGCGCAGAGATCCTGCTTCACGACCTACTGCTCAGGCACCAGAGTGATCGCGTCCTCGGGGCAGGCCGTGACACAGAGTCCGCACTCGTGACACTGATCGGCTCGAACGGTGTAGGCGGTCATCCGGCGGTGCGCAGTGGACCGGAGCTTGCCCACCATCCCGAGTGCAGTGAAGTCCTCGGGGTCCATCCGTCGCACCTCGAACACGTCGTAGGGGCAGACCCGCACGCAGTCCCGCTTGGCCTCGCAGCGGCCATGGTCGATTACAGGTCTCGTTGCCATGGCCCCACACTACGAAGGAGTGATCCTCCCGTACCGGATCAGGACCGAAGTCCTAGGATCCGTCGAGCGGAGCCCTCCATCCGGGCGACCCGGTGCGCGCGCCGGCGGCCACCCGCAGCCCGATGTAGTTGCGCTGCGCCTCCACTGTGCCGGCCCCGAAGCACAGGCCCCGGATGTCCCGGTAGGCCCGCTCCAGCGGGTACTCGCGCGAGTAGCCGTAGCCGCCGTGGATCTGCATGGCCTCGTCGCAGACGAACTTGGCCGCCAGATTCGCGGCGGTCTTGGCCATCGCGGTCTCCAGAGCCGGCGGCGTCCCGTGCGGGCCGGCGAGCCGGACGGCGCGGGCCAGCAACATCCGGGCCCCCTCGAGCTGCACCGCCATGTCGGCCAGCTTCCACTGCAGGCCCTGCAGCTCGGCCAAGGGCCGTCCCCCGATGACGCGCTCGTTCATGTAGCGGACCGCGTGCTCCAGCGCACCCTGCGCCGCCCCCACGCACATGGAGGCGTTGCCGCAGCGTTCGTGGTTGAGGTGCGACAGCAGGACCTTGAAGGCCTCGGTGTTCGACGGGTCGCCCGCCAGGAGCACATCGTCGGCGGTGATCTCGACGCCATCGAAGGCCAGCTCGGCTTCGGTGGCGGCGTGGATCCCCATGCCCTTGTGGCGCCCCGTGATCGACACGCCCTCCCGGTCGGTCGGCACGATGACGGCGCCGATGCCCTTGGCGCCCTCCCCGCCCGGCCAGCGGCACCAGACCAGCACCCCCTGGGCCACGTCGCCCAGGGTCGAGTAGTTCTTGTAGGCGTTGAGGCGCCAGCGTCCCGGCCCGTCCTCCACCAACGCCGCCCGCATGTTCTGGACGGCCGACCCGGCGTCGGGCTCGGTGATGCCGATGCTGATCAGCGCCTCGCCGTCCGCCGCCGCCGGGAGCCAGCGCTCCTTCATGGCGTCGGGTCCGAGGTGCTCGATACCCCGGGGCGGCCCGTTGAAGGTCAGCTGGCAGCAGATGGCCGAGGACACGTCGGCCCGTGCGATCTCCTCCAGGACGATGGAGGCCTCGACGTCGCCCAGGCCCATACCGCCCCATTCCTCCCCCACCGTGATGCGCAGCAGGTCGGCCGCCGCCAGGGCCTTGCGCACCTCGGGGGACACGGCGCCCGCCTCGTCGGCCTCATGGGCCCGGGGCGCCACCTCGCGCTCGGCCACGTCGCGGGCCAGCTGGCGCAGTGCGGCCTGGTCGTCGCTCTCGGCCAGCAGGTCAAAACCGGTCTCGGTCTCGCTCATCAGTCGAGCTCGGTCCCGACGATGCCCACGAAGCTGACGCCCTCACCTGGCGCGCCCCCGAGGTTGTGCGTGAGACCCAGAGTCCGCCCGGGCCCGACCGTGGAGATCTGGCGATCGGGCGGTGCCTCGCCCCGCAGCTGCAGCCAGCACTCGAAGAGCATGCGCAGGCCGGAGGCGCCGATCGGGTGGCCGAAGGATTTCAAGCCGCCGTCAGGATTGACCGGCAGCTCGCCGTCGCGGTCGAAGGTGCCCGCCAGGACCTCCTTCCACGCCGTGCCCCGCTCGGCGAAGCCCAGGTCCTCCATGAGGACGAGCTCGGTCGGCGTGAAGCAGTCGTGCACCTCGGCCATGGCCAGCTGGCCCCGGGGGTCGGTGATCCCCGCCTGGGCGTAGGCGTCGGCCGCCGAGCGCACGACCTCCTCGAAGGTCGTGTAGTCGTATCCAGGGTCGATCGGGCCGGCGGCGGGACCGGCCACGAAGGCCAGCGCCTTCACGTAGAGGGGGTTGTCGCAGTACTTGTGGGCGTCCTCGACCCGGCAGATGATGGCGGCGGCGGAGCCATCACTCACGCCACTGCAGTCGAAGACGCCAAGGTCGCCCGCCACCAGCGGGGCCTTGGTGATCGTCTCCATCGAGACTTCCTTCTGGAACTGGGCCCTCGGGTTGCGCGCCCCGTTCTGGTGGTTCTTGAAGGCGATCCGGCTCATGACCTCTTTCATCTGGTCCTTGTCCACGCCGTACTTGTGGGCATAGGAGGGGGCCAAAAAGGAGAAGGCGGCGGGCGACGACAGGCCGGGGTCGGTGCCGTCGCCGACAGCGCGGATGCCGGTCAGGCCCGAGTAGCCGGTGTCCTTGAGCTTCTCGACGCCGATGGCCATGGCGGTGTCGTACGCACCCGAGGCGACGGCGTAGCAGGCGTTGCGGAAGGCCTCGGAGCCGGTGGCGCAGTAGTTCTCGACGCGGGTGACGGGCTTGTAGTCGATTTTGAGCGGGCGGGAGAGCGTCGTGCCACACACACCCGAGGTCATGGTGCCCAGCCAGAAGGCATCGATGTCGGCCAGTTCGAGGCCGGCGACCGAGGCGACGGCCTCGGTGGTGGCGTCGGTCAGGAGGTCGTCGACGCCCTTGTCCCACAGCTCGCCGAAGCGGGTGCAGCCCATGCCGATGACGGCCACCTGGTCCCGAATGCCCTTGCTGCTCATCGTCTTACGCTCCTTGCTTCTCGATGATGTCGGCGCCGCCGCCGGCCCGCTCGACGGCCGGGCGGGCCTTCCAGAAGTAATTGTGCACGCCCTGGGCCGTCCACACGCGCCGGAAGGTCATGGAGACCCGGTCCCCGATGGAGAGCTCCGAGGCGACGACGTCCGTGATCTCGCAGCGGTAGCGGCCGCCACCGTCGAAGTCCACGATCACGCCCACCACCGGTGGCGACAGGCTGAAGGCGAGGTGGTCGATGGTGAAGGTGGCCACGGTCCCGGGCACGTCGGCGAGGCGCTCGGGCTGCATCTGGTCGATGGTGTGGCAGGACAGGCAGGCCCGGGTCGGGGGCATGTGGCGGAAGCCGCACACGAGGCAGCGGCTGCCCGCGAAGGCGTACTTCCACTGCTCGGAGCGATGCACGGTGGGGGCGCCGGGCCGTTCGGGATCAGGCCGGCGTGGGGGCTCGCGGCGCATGTGACCCCGCCAGGTCAAGAACGTCGCGTACGGCAGGTCGTCGCGCCCGGCGGCCACCTGCTCGGCCACGGACGGGACGCCGGCCTCGGTTCGGGCTGCCTGTGCCGCGGGCAGCGCGTCGGTGGTGCGCAACACCAGCCCGTCGGCCCCGTCGGCCAGCGAGAGCACGACGATCACCTGTCCCGGCTCCGCCCGCTCGAGGACGTCGCAAAGCGCCACGGCGGCCTGGGCAGCGCCCACGTTGCCGATCGACCCGGTGAGGTCGGGGGCCAGGGCGCCCTCGCGCACGCCGAGCCCCTTCGAGATCGCCTTGACGGCCCGGACGTGCAGACCGGTCACGATGGCGTGGTCGACGTCACCCTCGGCCAGCCCGGCGTCCTTGAGCGCGGCGGCAAAGGCTTCGCGGGCCAGGGGCACGTAGAGCTCCTCGCCGAAGCGCTCCTCCCAGACATGGGAGTCCGTTTCGCCGGGCACCCGCCAGCGGTCGAGGAATTCGTCGCTCGCCGCACCCCGGCCGATCAGCTCGGCCACGGCACCGTCGGGCGCGCACAGGAGCGCGGCGGCGGCGTCGCCGCTGTCGCGCTCTTCGGCCGAGCCGGCCAGTCCGGTGCGCAGGTCCGAGACGATGGCCAGTGTGGTGCGCCCGCCGCCCGAAGCCGCACCCAGTGCCTGCAACAGGGTGCCCACCGCCGACCGCGACGAGCCGGTGAAGTCGTAGGCACCGCAGCCACGCCCGAGGCCCAGAGCGGCGTGCGCCGTCGTCGCGCTGGTCTTGTCCAGATACGGGGGGTCCGGCGTCGACAGGAAGAGGTCCTGCACGGACCCCGCCCCCGGTCCCACGGCCAGCGCCCGCCGGCCGGCCTCCACGCCCAGGGTGGTCGTGTCCTCGTCGTGGGAGGCCACGGCCCGGGTGCCCCGGCCGCCGCCGCTCCCCAGGACGCCCTTGATGGCCGAACGCTGAAGTCGCCAGAAGGGCACGTACGTGCCCCAGGCTGCAATACCGCTGCTCATGGACCGATCATCCCAGACATCGCCGGCACCTCACACATCGAGATCAAGGTCGGGCCGCCGGTCACGATCGCTGACAGCCGTGTCAGCTTTCACTCTATCGGCGAGCCTCCGAAGGGAGGCCGCCGCACCGGATCGGAGCAGATCGGCCGCGGCGGGCCGCCCCTAGCCGGCGATCCCCACGATCGGCTTGTTGAGCACGATGGAGCCCGTGGAGCCGTAGAAGGTGGGGCCGTTCGTCGTCGGGTAGGTGAACACCCCGCCGTCCGAACCGCTCAGGTAGTAGCCGTTGGAAACCGCGGTCATGCCCACGATCGGCTTGTTGAGCTTGATCGAGCCGGTGGAGCCGTAGAAGGGCGGCCCGTTCGTAGTCGGGTAGGTGAAGATGCCGCCGTCGGAGGCGACCAGGTAGTAGCCACCGGAGAGCGGCGCGGCCATACCGACCACGGGCTGGTTGAGGGTCAGCGAGCCGGCCGAGCCTTGGAACGTGGCGTCGCCGTAGTTGAAGATGCCGCCGTCGGAGGCCACGAGGTAGTACCCCCTCCCGTCGGGGGTGGCCGCCATGCCGACGATGGGCTTGTTGAGCTTCAGGCTGCCCGTCGAGCCGTAGAACTGGGCGTCGCCGTAGCTGAAAATGCCCCCGTCGGACGCCACCAGCCAGTAGCCCGCACCGTCCGCGGTCAGCGCCATGCCGACGATGGGCGCGTTGAGGTGCATGGAGCCGGTCGAGCCGTAGAACTGGGCACTGCCGAAGGAGAAGATCCCACCGTCGGAGGCCACCAGGTCGTACCCGTCACCCCCGGGCGTGACGGCCATGCCGACGATCGGCTTGTTGAGCGGCATGCCGCCCATGGAGCCGAGGAACGGCGCGCCGGACCCGTAGTTGAAGATGCCGCCGTCGGAGGCGACGAAGCGGTATCCAGTGCGGGAGATGGGCGCGGCCATGGCGAACGCAGAGAAGCCGCCCGCGGTCGGCCTGTAGTTGCCCACCGCGACACAGGACCAGTCCGTGACGCAGGACTCCGCGGCGAGCGTTGTCTGCACCGTGCACTGGCTCGGCGTGTTCGGCACGATCGACCACGTGGTGCCGTTCCATGTCAGCGCCAGGGTGGCGGGTGACGGTCCCGAGGTGGCAACGGCCGAGCCAACCGCGCTGCACGTCGTCGCGCTGAAGCAGTCGACGCCGGTCAGCGTGTTGTCCGCCGTCGCGGACGTGTCTGGCACGGTGGCGGTGAGCGCCCACTGCGTGCCGTTCCAGCTCTCGATCAGGTTCTGCGTGAGGGGACCGGTCAGGTTGGTCTGGCCGACCGCCTGACAGAAGGCGACTCCCGCGCACGACACCGAGCTCAATTGACTGCCGAGGCCGGGCGACGGCTGTGGCGTCGCCAGGAGCGTCCACGCCGTGCCGTTCCACAACTCGCTGAAGGACGACCCCGCAGGGGATGGGATCTCGGTGCCCCCGACGGCGATGCACCAACTGGCACTGACACAGTCCATGCCGGTTGCGCTCAGCCCGGTCGTGTTCGGAGTCGGGGTGGCCGCAGTGGTTGTCGTCAGGGTGGTGCCGTTCCACTGGTTCCCGAAGATCGAGCTCGTGGCACCAATGGTGGCGGTGCCGAGAACCTCGCACGTCGTCGACGCGACACAGGCGACCGACGAGAGGGATGCCGACGCGCTTCCTGCCGGTGCGGCGGCCGTGACGAACGACCACGCCGTGCCGTTCCACGACTCGGCGACGGCGGGCCCGGTTCCCGAACCACCCACGGCGAGACAGAAGGCGGTGCCCACGCAGGACACCGAGCTCAGGAAGTCCCCGGTGGTGGCCGGCGCGTCCACGCTCGGCACCACGGTCCAGGTCGTGCCGTTCCACTGCTCAATCAGGGTCCCCCCGCCGGCACCGGAGTTCTGCAGCCCGACGGCAACGCAGAAGGTGGACGACGTGCAGGACACGTCGTTCAGCTGGTTGAAACCCGAGCCCGCCGCGGCGTTGGCGTTCGTCCAATTCGTGGCCGCCACGGTGGGCGGGCTGGTGATGGGGCTGGCGCCGGCGGTTGACGCTCCCAGGGGACCCGCCAGGAGCGCGATCAACGCCCCGGCCACGGCAATGAGGAACATACGGAATGTCGGCATGGCCGCCCCCCTCGTACTCTCTGACTTGCTCGCGGCCAGCGTAGGTCGCGGCGACCCTGCCGTCGAGTGATTCTCAGGCAACCGCCGTGACCACCAGCTCCCAACTGTCGAGCTCGAGCGGACCCCCGCCGCCGGCCCGGAATTCCACGCTGTGGAAACCGGCCGCTTCCAGCCAGACCACCCATTCGGGCGGCGTGGGCAGCCGGACGAAATAGTCGGCACGGCGGACCGGGGCCCCCGCCCGGTGCACCGTGCGCTCGATCACCATGCGGCCCCGGATCGGGTCGAAGGTCGAGACCTCGACCATGGTGTCGTCACCACGTTGCACCACTACCGCGTCGGGTGCCGGGGTGAAGTGACGCACCCCGCCGTCGTGGTGCATCGTGTCAATGGCCACCTTCCCTCCTTCCCGGAGGACGCGGTGGAACTCGCGCAGGACACGATGACAGTCCGCGTCGTCGTAGTAGCCGAACGAGTTCAGCCAGCACACCACCGCGTCGAAGGGCCCGTCGACCGGGATGGCGCGGATGTCCCCCTCGAGGTAGGTGACGGTGTCCGGCCGGAGATGCGGATCGGCGCGGGCCTGCTGCAGGTAGGCCGGCGTCAGGTCGATGCCCGTCACCTCCAGGCCGGCCGCCGCCAGCCGGCGTGCCAGGCGCCCGTGGCCGCAGGGGGCGTCGAGAATGCGGGCGCCGGCCGGCAAGTCGAGCAGGCCCAGGATCTCGGCCGTGTCGGCATCCGAGTGCGCGTCGTCGATCGACTCCTCGTAGAAGTACAGGTAGTCCTCGCCGAAGGTCCCCGCCATGTCGAACGTCATGCGCCATCATCGCCGCCGCTAGGGTCAGCGCGCATGCCCGGCCCCCAGGACCTCTCTTTCGATGCGGCCTCGGGGATCGAAGAGACCGGTGACGACGACCTCTTCGAGGCCACCGTTCAC